>Ga0315907_10003734_pt1 | contig 17672 bp, 19 predicted proteins | sample LakEriMetagenome_3_FD_203525 | JGI IMG/M metagenome (GOLD analysis project Ga0315907, IMG submission 203525) | Freshwater fungal communities from buoy surface, Lake Erie, Ohio, United States - Buoy 12 MA123 | ecosystem: Environmental > Aquatic > Freshwater > Lake > Lake biofilm | place: USA... | reverse complement strand
AACCAGTTGTACACCCGGAGAGCTACGGTTGGTGGTTTTTCGACTAGCCGCTATTGGAGTTCTTCTGAGTCCTCCACCAGCCAAGCGGCTACCATATTTTTCAGCAACGGCACTCAGTCCAACCACAGCAAGAGCAACTTCGCCTACGTGCGTTCAGTGCGGGCTTTTTAATTATTCAATTATTTATCAATTCAACTCTTTAAATTTTTTGTTTTTGGTGGTGGTAGGGGTTGCTACGCCGGCGACGACGGTGCAGTCGACGTTGCCAGCGACCGGTGATTCGAGCGGGTTGGTCGCGGTGTGGGCGTTCATGTTGTTGGTGGCCAGTGTTGGTTTGTTCGGCGCACGCCGTCGGAGGGCGCCCAATGGCTACTAATCCTGCCTCCAAATCTTTTTCGCGTTGATCAGCCGGGGTATTGCTTCGGGCAGTATTCATTCTGAAGTGGCGCTGCACTAGCCTTATCAACAGTGATGCAAGGTGTGGCGGCGAATTTCGCACCACATTTCGCACCATCCCCGCCTTCGTAGCTCAGTGGATAGAGCAACGGCTTCCTAAACCGCAGGTCGCATGTTCGATTCATGCCGGGAGCGCTGATAGGGCAAGGGTTTCGTGAGTTAGGCCTTTCGGAACACTTTTCCATTTCACATTTGTTTCACCGTTGTTCAGAGAGTGTCCAAGGTGTCCATTGTGTACCTGGTTCTACCTTGGATCTATGAGCGGAAACATTCGTCAATTAAGAAATGGTCAGTGGCTGGTACGAGTGGAAGCAGGACGAGATCCTGTAACCGGTCGTCGTATCCAAAAGTCGAAGTCAGTCGCAGGAAGTAAGCGGGATGCCAAAAAGGCACTTCTGGACCTGCAGGCCGAGGTTCAACGCACGCCGGTGCCTTCCTCCACAATGACCCAGTGATGCGTTACGTTGCGAGTCGCAAGAAGAGTGTGATCACCAAGGGAACACCTCCTGGAGCGAAATACAACGGCATCGCGTTCGTCATTGTGATGTTGTTGTTCGTTGCTTCTCTGTAGAGGCATGACTGGTATGCCACCGTCTAGTTGTGGACATCTTGAATCAAGACAAGAGAAAAAGAAAAATTTTTCTCTTGTCTCGGTAGCGACCGTGTTTCTACACTTCCTCCGTGTCGCGTTTATCACTCCGAATTGCTCGTCTTTCTACAGTCATCTTTGCCCTAGCTGGCTGTCTAGTTGTGATGACGCCACATGCGCAAAGAGCCTCAGCATTAGTGGCTACGAACGGAGATTGTTCTGTCACTTATAACGATGGATCTGGTGGTGACGCCAACAGTGGAGTGGTGGTCACAGACATCGGCACTGATTGTGTTGTCCAGTTCACCCGTGCCGGTGGCACACGAACAACGTGGACGAAGCCTCTTGGTGTGACCGCAGTGAGAGTGCTGGTCGTCGGCGGTGGTGGAGATAGTGGACTTTCTGGCTCGGCAGGTAAAGGTGCCGGTGGAGGTGGTCAAGTTGTTGAACAGTTGTCTTACTCGTTTACTTCGGCCGAACAATCGGTATACGTCCTTCCCTATGAAGGCGGTTCACTTTCCGCGTCGTATTTTGATCCAGCGACAAGTGGTCTCACCACGGTGAGTGCAGAACCCGGTGGTGAAGGAAGCACCAGCGACACCACTGGTGGAGACGACAATGGTGGCAGTGGCGGAGGGGCTTCCGCTAAGTCCACTGGTCGATCCAACAATGGTGGTGTTGGAGTTGGAACTGCCGGTCTTGGGTACGCGGGCGGTAGTTCATCGAGTACAGCAAGTGCAGGCGCAGGTGGCGGAGGTGGCGGTGGCGCATGCTCGGTAGGTCAATCGGGCAGTGGCACAACAGGTGGCGACGGTGGTGCAGGCTGTTCGAGCGACATCACGGGAACAACAGAGTTCTATGGCGGCGGCGGCGGTGGCGGCGGAAGCACCCCTGGAACTGGCCAACACGGTGGGGGAAATGGCTCATCAGGAACTACGGGAAATGATGGAGTCGATAACACGGGCGGAGGCGCTGGTGCACCAACGACAGGAAGCAGCGTGTCGGAAGGTGGTGATGGCATCGTCATTGTGCGCTACACGCCATCAGTAGTCGACGTAACGCCTCCGACATTGACACTTGCAGCTACTTCATCGACGTCAAACTCAACCGCAGTCTCGTTCACATTGACTGGCAATGAAGCTATTAATTGCACAACTTTGTCTTCATCGAGCGGAGTGGATTTCACATTCACAAATATCTCCTCCATCACTTCAATTGTCCAGACTTCATCGTCAGTGTGCACAATCAACGCAGTGTCCACAGCAGTAGCTGGGACTCCTCGAACGTCAACCTTGACCAGAAATTCAAGTTTTTCTGTGTCAGACACTGCTGGAAATGCTCAAACAGCAGTGAGTGGGTCACCGTCTTCGGTTACTGTGACGATTGCGGATACCACGGCACCGAACCTTACGCTCGCTGCGATTTCTACTTCATCAACGAGTACTTCGATTGCTTTCTCGATTTCAAGTAATGAGACAATCGATTGTTCAACATTGACCTCAAGTCAATTCACGACAACAAACATCGCAAGTATCGACTCAATTGTTCAAACCAATTCGACGACATGTCGAATCAATGCAACATCAACTGCTTCAGCCGGTGGCGGATCAGTAACATCGGCGCTCACAGCCTCAGGGTCCTTCTCGCTTTCGGACTCAGCAGGAAATGCACAAACCACACTTGGTGGTGGGACGGTCTCGGTTTCAGTTAATGTTCCGCTTTCCGACACCACTGCACCTACGGCTTCTTGGTCAACGAGTACGAATAATGGTTTGTCATCATCATTCACCTTGACGTTCAGTGAGACAGTGTCTGGTCTGTCCTCATCTGACTTCACCAATAGTGGCACCGCAACGGGCTGTACCTTTTCGCCTTCAGGAAGTTCTGGTACTTCAATGACAGTGTCTGTCACCTGCACGGGTGCTGGGACACTTATTGCACGTTTGAATGCAAACACGGTTCAAGATGCAGCGGGAAATCAGGGTCCGACATCGGATGCATCTGCCACGTCTACAACTTTGTCGTGCTCGGTATCCCCTCTTTCTGTCCGCGGATCACTGCGTTCAATGAAGAGTGTGGGAAGTGCGAGCGTAAGTAAAGTAGGAAACACGCCAGGAATCGCGCAAGTTCCACGAATGACGACTAATGGTGGTTGGAATTGGGTTTCCGGTGCGACGGGAACTTCACGAACCATTGATGGTGTTGCGTGGAACTTTTCTTCACAACGTGCAACTTCACTCCCCTCTGGCACTCGGGTCACTGTGAGAGCAGTGGGAGACGGTGTTGGCATTCAAGCAAATCCGCAAAAAATGAGCGATCGTGGCGGCGCCACTGGAATGTTCTCAGAAAATGCAGTTGTTGGAGTGGCAGGTGCACAGTTGGTGACAACAGATGATGGGTGCACCTACGGGCAGATGTGTGCAAATCGCGGCCAGTTCAAGATTTCTTTCTCTCCTGCCGCCACAGATCCCATCCTTCACTTCTCCGGCCTAGGTGGTGGCGGATATAACTCTTCCAATAACGGAAAATCCACCAGTTGGACAGAGTTTCAAGTGATGAATCCAGGAGTGACTCTCACTCTTTTGGGACAGAAGAATCTTCGATTGGTTGGTTCAAATCGAATTGAATTGATATCAAAGAACCCGACTGCTAATTGCAGTACTACGTCAAACGGATACGGCGCAACTGCGTCTGCCGGATGTGGTTCCGTGAAGTTCTCTGGAACCTTCACCGAGATCACGTTGCAGGCAGATCTTGGTTCTGTCAATAACGGAAATCCGTATATCGGTGGTCGTTTGGAAGATGCCTTTATTTTGGCCGCAACAGTGAGTGTTGCCCAGAAGTTGGTTGTCGTCACGACGACGTCTACGACAACCGTTCCTGCAACGACGACGACGACAGTCCCTGCAACGACGACGACAGTCCCTGCAACGACGACGACGACAGTTGCTCCTACAACAACGATTCCAAATGGTTGTCCGAACAGCAACAACAGCAACAACAGCAACAGCAACAACAGCAACAGCAACAGCAACAGCAACAGCAACAGCAACAGCAACAGCAACAGCAACAGCAACAGCAACAGCAACAGCAACAGCAACAGCAACAACAACACATCCGGCGGTGGATCGTCAGGGGGTGCGGTTGACGCCTATCAAGTCGATGGTGCCAAGGACCTCAGCGTTGTGACCCCGGATGGTCCAGCAAAAGTCAATCCGTTGAATGGTTTGGTTGTGCCGTCTAACGGATTCAATACAAATTCGCTCGTTATTCTTGATCCAAAATCCAAGAAGTGGACTTCGTCTTATTCCGACTCTTCTGGCAAGTACACAGTTGTGGACGGGCAAGTTGTTGTTGAGCCAGCATCTGGCTCAAGTGAAGTCACGATGAAGCAATTCACTTTCAAGATCACCGACAACGACGGTTCATCGGTTGTGAGCTCTCACTCTGTTCTGATAGCTGCTCTTGATGCGCTACCAGCAGATATTGGTCCAGTGGTTGCCCAAGAATCGACCGACTCATTCAGTTTCAAGCCAGGTTCTCAAGTGAGTATTGCGCTCAAAGATGTTTTTGAGGCATTGCCTGGCGAAACCCTTGTGAAGTCTTCGTTTGGCTTTGTCGGACCCAATGGAAAATCTGTGAACCGACTCAAAACTCTTCAGGGAACATGGGTATACGAAGATGGTCGAATTAGGTTCAACCCGATTCGAGGATTTACTGGATACGTTCGAACACCAGTCTCCATAAAGAATTCAAAAGGTGTACTTCGAAATGATTCAATTTCATTGACGATCAGTAGTTCTGCTCCAACCTTGCCTGCAACGGGAGCACAGAACAGAGTTCTTCTTGAATACGGACTTGCCCTCTTGTTCGCAGGTGTTGTCCTTTGCCTTCGTAGGCGGAGAGCACTACCGTCCTAGAGAGGTCGGAGTACCTTGAAGTTCATGAGGGCAAATTCGATTACTTCAATTCGTCAACCACGCTTGTCTCTTTTGTTCGCGGCTGTCATCTTTATGGGTTCGGCACTTGCGTCTTGCTCTAGTGATTCTGAAACATCACGAATTATTCGTGTGCCAAGTGACCAAGCCACAATTCAAGATGCTGTCAATGAGGCCAGGTCGGGTGATTTGGTTCTAATCGAAAAAGGTGTGTATTCCTAAACCGCAGGTCGCATGTTCGATTCATGCCGGGAGCGCTCTAGTGGTGAGGCAAAAGTCGCAGTCACCTTGTGTTGATGGCAGTTAGGTTTCACACCGATGCGCAAAGTATTCGGACCTGTACTCATTCTTGCCATCATTGGTTCGCTTGCTTTTGTGCAGCGCACCGTACTTGTTGACATTTGGGATCGGCTATTTGCGTTACCGCGCATTTCGCTGCTTCCTCTCTTGGTAGCCGCAATAGTCATGATCATTGCAAGAGGTGCATTTCTTGCCGCATGCTCACCCGGGGTCACACTGCGTCAAGCGGTAATGACCGATCAGTCGGCACTTGCAGCGGGCTATGGAATCGTATTAGGTGGCGGTTTGGTGGGCACTGGAATGCGCATTCATATGTTCACCCGGTGGGGAATAGCGCATATCTCCATTGCGTCATCCATCATTGCAACTGCAGTTGTGCCATCTTTTTCCACGTGGGGCCTGCCAGTGGTACTTCTCACCATTCCCGTTATCAGAGGAACAGCAACGTCTCCGCAGGCTTTGGCCGTACTAGTTGGGGTGCCGATTATTGCATTCTCACTTGTTTTCTGGTGGATGGCGTTGCGGTCTGCAAAGCTCTTTTTGCTCGTTGGAAGATTCTCTGCACGGTTGAGAACATTTTTACTGCGCAAAATTTCACTGCGGTTTATTCGTATTCGAGCAATGGTGGAACGTACGCAGCCAATTGCATTTTCTGCAGAGATGCGGGTGGGACTCATTGAGTTATTGCGTAAAAGATGGACGATCATCTTTGCGGCCTCTGTAGGAACTTTGGCGGCGGGGTTTGCTTGCCTATGGACCTCTGCAGCGGTCTTTGAAGTGCAGGGTCTTTCTCTGTGGGAAGCACTCGTGGCATTTTCGCTCGTGCGAGTAGTAATTGCACTCTCGCCTATACCTGGTGGCACCGGACTTGCTGAATTGGGGTTGATTGCTTTGCTGGAAAAGGCAGGGGTCAGCACTCTTGACGCAACAGGAGCAACGCTTCTTTATCGCTCCCTCACTTGGTTTGCTCCCATCGTTGTTGGGTCACTGATGTGGTGGCGCTACAGCCGTAATGAACAGGGTTTTAGTAATTGACCTACTTGGCCATTTGACCGCCGTCAACCGGAATGATTGCGCCAGTGATGACGCGTGCATTGTCGGAAGCGAGGAAGAGAACCATGTCGGTGATGTCTTGAGATGTGCAACGCCATTTGTTGCCGGGCATGTTTCCTTGGGCAGAAAATGTTTCGTATGCCTCCAGTGGGGGCATGTCCATTGCGCCCGAGAGTCCTTGCACCATTCCTGATCCTCTGCCAGCACCTGGCTCGATGGTTCCTGGGCACACGGCATTGACGTTGATGTTGAATTCGCTGAGTTCCATTGCCCATGCAGATGTAAGGCCAACAACGCCGTGTTTCGCTGCAACGTAATGCGACAACATGGCATGACCTGAGCCGACAACAGCAGATGCAATATTGATGATTTTTCCCGACTCTTCACCGTTGAGATAGCGACCAATCATGGGGCCAACTGTGTATTTGGCGACGTGCATAGCGCCTTTCAAGTTGGTGTCAATGACTGCGTTCATCACGTCGGAACGCATGTCGTGGATGGTGTCGAGAGCGGCGATACCAGCATTGTTCACCACGATGTCAATTTGACCAAGGCGACCAATGACTTCGTCGATGGCATTTTTTACCTGGAGCTCATCGCGTAGGTCGGCGACTACTCCCACTGCTTGACGACCACAAGATTCGATTTCTTTTACTGTCTCGGCGATCATTGCTGCCGTGGAGAGCGGATAGACGTTGCTGATGTCGTGGTCGATATCGAGCACTGCTACATCGCAACCTGCAGCGGCAAAGGCGCGAGCATGGTTTGCTCCCTGGCCTTTTCCTCCTCCGGTGATGAGCACTCGTTTACCTGCTAGACCGCGAAGTTCTGCTGACATGTTTCCCCCTGAAGTAATGCTTGAAGGAGACAATAGTGGTTTTAAAACGGGTCAAAATCCAGCAATGCGGAGTTAGCGAATATTGCGCACTTCTTGCTATCGGCCAAGATGCAACAATTGAGGAATGAACCAGTACCTCCTTTCTGTTTGGCACGATGAAGAATATGTTGTTGATTTCTCGAGTGAGGAAGCGCAGCGCTTAGGCCCGCAAGTGGGCGCGTTCAACGATGAGTTAATGGCAGCAAATGCATTTATTTTTGGCGCTGGCATGCAGCCGGCATCGACTGCATTAGTAATGCACGGCGCACCCAATGGTGCTGAAGTGCCGGTAACAGAAGGTCCGTATTCAGAGAGCAATAAGCAGATGGGCGGATTCTGGATTATTCAAGTGAGTAATGACGCTGCTGCAAAGGAGTGGGCTATAAAAGCCGCCGCTGCTTGTGAAGGGGTAGTTGAGTTGCGCGCGTTTCATGGCGAAGGCTGATGGTTGTTTGATTACACTGTCTAAAAGTTCCATTTGGGGGTTACATGTCGCAGTTATCGAAGCCAGAACGAGTGCACGACAATATGCGCGGAGTGCGCTACGGAGAAGTTCTTGCTGTTTTCCTTCGTGAAGAAGGATTAATTGCAGAGGTGTATGGAACACAGCTCATCAATGATTGTCCGCAAGATCTGTGGGACACCTTGAATGCTGACGATATTGCAAAAGAGATGGGCGCAGTATTCGTGAAGTTGAACGGCCCGCGTTACTGGTGCATTGATGCGTTTGGCTCGAAGGTCGCTCTGGTGGAGCCTGTGATGCGTGACTTCAACGGGCTCACGATGCGCCGCATTGCAACTGTGGAACTAGGCAAAGACCCATCACCGAAGTTTTACGCAGAGCGCCATGTGAATCGTGGAGCGATCTTTTTCTTTAATAAAGGTTCGCAAGTGCATGAACTCGTGAGCCCAGAAGGTGTTGCGTACATGATGCAGGCGTATTGCGTGGGTGTAGACCCAACATTAAACGCTGACGATCTGAAAGATATAGGTGCGCGGTTGAAGATGCCAGAGGGTTGGAGTTACCGCACACGTATTTTGGACGAAGAGATTGTGGTTGACACAACGGAAACACAAGCGACGGTGTTGCAAGATGAGTTGGAGAACAGTTACACCTTGCCGGTGTAGCCAATTTCTACATACTTAAAATGTTGCCCGCCTGCGGAGGTACGGTGCCGTTTAAGAGTGCGTTGTAAATACGCTCAACTTCTGAGGGGCCTTGTGCATATTCGATGCTGCTATACACGCGGGCATCGTTGATGAAAATGTCAAGTGCCAAGTCGAGGCGTTCGTTAATAACCTCACGGCCCCATTCTTTGCCACGTTTCACCAATTGCCCAGGGGCAAAGAAAAACTGGGGCTTTGGCCCGAGAATATTGGTAGACGATGCCGACTTATCCCAGTGTGTTGCGCCAATACTCATGGAGTACTTCAACTCAGTGTCAAAGTGTTCATGAATGCGTCCAACAACAAGCGTGTTCCCGGCCATGTCGACTACAACGCTGGCCACATTGGCAGGCAGAGTTTCAATGTCGTCGTACGTGACTACGTGGTCGTATAGGCCTGTTGACTCAACAAATGCTTTGTTGCTTGCTGAAGTGAGACCGACCGAAGTAATGCCGGAGCGCAACTTCAAACAGTGACCAAGGGCGAGCGACGTTTTGCTGGAAGCACTGGTGACAATGACTTGTGCTGCGTTGTAAAAGTTTTTGTCGGCGAGGAAATCGTCGGCGAGGTATGACGTGAGGAAGAGGCCACGGAAAATGAGAATGGCATCTTCATTCCAAACAACCTGGGGGTCATTACTTGCTAGTTCAACTTTGTCAAAAGACCGGTAAGCCATTGCGTGCTTTTCGCGATGCGGTGCATTGTCAATAAAACCAGAGCGCGATGGTTCTGCATCAACTACATGAACATCGCCAACAGGAAAGAAGCCGAAGTAGCGGCTGCCCACCGCGATGTCGGGGTGGGCTGAGGCGGTAACGACGCCATAACCCATTGCAGGAAGTCTGCCCCAGCCTTCTTCAGCTGGGTAGAAGCCCCAATAGTCGAGAAAGTCACCGCTCAGTGCATAACTGATGTTGTTCGACGTAAGCGCAAAGCGCTCAATACGCATTACTACTTGGCCCGGTGCGGGAGTAGTTGAAGCACCGCCAATGTTGATGCGGTAGTTGCGTATATTGCTGCGGTCAATTTCTAAAAACATGAGAGATTTAGCGCGAGGTGAAGGCATCGAGGGTGACGCGAACTGCCATCACGTAGGTGGTGCCAGGCTCTGCATCGTTAATGCGTGCAGCAATGGCAGGAACTTCATCGGCTGATTTCACCGGAATGAACTGCACGGTGTCCCACATGCGGCCGTCGCTGACGATGGTGCCTTCTGCAGCGAAGTTCACTGCTTCGGGAAGTGCGGCAAAGGCTGCATCGCGTTGTGGTGTTTGGCGAACAATCATGGCAACGGTGCGTAGCTCGAGTGATGGGGCGGGCCGTTCGCGTGTGTCGATTGCTGTGTCTTCTGGGCGACAGCAAACAATGACGGTGCGTTGCATGCCTGCATTTTTGTGCACGTGCTTTTCGCCAAAGTCTTTGCGCGATTGCATTTCGATAAATGACTTGCGAGTTGCGTAGCGAACTACTGCAATGCGATCCCAATCTTCACTGCCCGTGTAGTTGCCGGTGACATCGCCAATGAAGACCATGTCGGCACCAATTTTGTTGAGCACCGATGCGGGGTTGTATTTGTCGTCAGCTTCACGACCACTAATAGGAGCAGCTTCAGTGTCGGCGCTGTCGTACTGGGCAACCTCGTGATACTTCATGAGGTTCACCATGTAGATGGGGCCGTCTTTTTCCGGTGGACACGTGGCGAGTGTGAAGCCGTACTCCTTGTTGATTTTTCCGTAGGCGTGCTTGAGTCGATCTGCTTCTGACATGGTTCCCCCTGTGCTTGTTACTCAAGAGTAGCCATTACATGCTTGGTGGGGAAATGCGTCGGTAGGCTGGGGCCGAGGTCAGTGAGAGGTTCCCGGCTGGAGCCACTTACTGGCCTTTTTTGTTACATCGTATATATACAATCAGGTATATGAAATCAACCAGCGCAGCAGAGCTTTTGCGGACTGCTCGCATGCAAGCAGGCATGAGCCAAAGTGCCGTAGCTGAGTTGGCAAAAACAAGCCAATCGGCAATTGCCATGTATGAAGCAGGTAATCGTGAACCCTCATTGCCGGTGCTGCAGCGATTGCTTGCAGCTACAGGTCATCAGTTGTCGCTTTCCGTATTGCCCGATGCAGCTGTGTATCGCATAGCAGACCTTGCCTTAGACATTGCCCAAGCATCAGCAAATGACGAAAAGAAAAAGCTGCGCTATGTATTTGAATTTATGCGAGGTGCACAAGAAGACAAGCAACTCACCAATGTCCTGGTCTCCGCAGAGCCTCGACCAACGGGCGATGTTCGTTTCGATGCGATGCTTGCTGGCATCGCGGAAGACCTGTGTGTACTCAATGGCGAGGTGCCGCCTCAATGGGTGAATAGCGATATGCGAACACTTACTAGTGCATGGTGGGTGAGCACGCTTGCTTCGGGGCGTGCACAGGCACTTGTGCATTGCCCTGCTGCGTTACGGCGCCGTGGGGTAATGATCGATCGCCACGACCTAGAAGGCGTGTAAACAGGTGGATGAAGTACTGCTGAGCCATGAAAAATTGCATCAGGCTTTTGAGTTCCTCGCCGAGGAGTGCGCCAAGCGCGGGGTTGTCGGTGAAGTGCACGTGTTTGGTGGGGCGGCGATGGTGCTTGCTTTTCACTCACGCTTAGCGACGCGCGATGTTGATGCCATCTTCGCTCCCGATACGGAAGTGCTGGAAGGAGCTTGGGTAGTAGCGAAGAAATTAGGGCTACCGAAGTCGTGGTTGAACAACCAAGCATCAAGTTATATGTCGGGCAAGGCAGGTAGGGGAACACCTGTATTTGACAGGCCATCACTGCGAGTGTCGGTGACGCCGCCAGAACATTTGCTGGCGATGAAGGTAAGAGCGGCGCGGGTGCTACGTGATGGAGATGACATCGAAGTACTTTTACGTCACCTTAAAATCAGCAAATACGGTGACGTGGTGAAAATCGTTGCTCGATATTTCCCGCACGACCCATTGAGCCAAAAATCTCTTGTACTTTTGAAGGAAATCATGGGAAAGAGATAGTCCTTTTGCTATCTGAAGCAGGAGAAATTCCCAGTGGTTGGCTAATGTCGCCTAAGTGAAAAACAACATTCGGGTCGGGCTTCTTGCCTATGGAGCAATTGGTCACGAGCACAATGTGGCGGTTCAGGGAACTGAGGGCCTCGAACTCACTACAGTGTGCGACACCAATCCCGACCGGGTGAAAGCGGCTTTAGAGCTCGCCCCCAACGCAGCACCATTTAGCGACGCCACTGCAATGCTCGATTCGGGTCTCATCGACCTCGTGGTGGTGTCAACTCCGCCAAATAGCCACTATGCCTGGGCGAAGGAAGCATTGTCTCGTGGCATTCATGTGGTGTTGGAAAAGCCAATGGCGTTGCTGGCTTCTGAGTGCGATGAACTCATGGAAATTGCTGCGTCAAAGAAGTTGATGCTGGTGGTGTATCAAAACAGAAGGTACGACGCCGACTTTGTGGCAATGCGTAACGTGATTCGTTCAGGTGAAATTGGTGAGGTGTACCACTACGACAGTTTCGTGGGCGGCTACTCGCGGCCATGCGACTACTGGCATTCCAATGCTGAAGTTTCAGGTGGAGCCATTTTCGACTGGGGCAGCCACTTCCTCGACCAGATTCTCAACATCATTCCCGATGACGTAGACCACGTGAGTGGACAAAATCATAAGCGCGTGTGGACACATGCCACCAACGCCGACCACGCTCACGTCACAGTCACGTTCACAAGCGGCAAGCAAGCAACGTTCGTTCACTCCGATCTTGCTGCGGCACGCAAACCGAAGTTCTACGTGCTCGGCACCAAAGGTTCTTTAGTGGGCAACTGGAACCCAGCAGGCGAACCCGCCGTTGCCGACCTGCCGGCGCTACTTACTGTTCATCATGAAGATGGAACAGTGCGTGAAGTTGCTGTAAATGCACCCGACACACTGGCATTTCATCGTTCCATTGTGGAGTACCTGAACAACGGTACGCCGATGGAAGTAAATGCTGTGCAGTCGCGCAACGTGGTGGCCATTATGCAGGCTGCTGAAGAGTCGGCACGTAATAACGCCTTACCAGTGGTGCCACAATTGCGTAAGTTGTAACCATGACAGTGCGCTGGGGCTTTCTTGGTGCCGGGTTTGTGGCAAGCAAGGGAATGGCGCCTGCGGTTCACGATGCACAACATGCAACCTTGTTTGGGGTGGCAAGCCGCGATGCGGCGCGTTCAGCGCAACTAGAACCAGAAAATGTATATGGCTCATACGACGAGCTACTTGCCGACCCACGTGTGCAGGCGGTGTATATCAGCCTGGCAAATAGTCAACATTTGGAGTGGGTAGAAAAGTCACTGCGTGCTGGCAAGCATGTGTTGTGTGAGAAACCACTGGGGTTGAATGCGCAAGAAGTGCGCTCAATGTTTGCGACGGCTAGCGAATGTGGAGTCATGCTGGTTGAGGCGGTGTGGGCGCAATGGCACCCACGTTTTCAACGCTTGGTTGACGTGGTGAGCAGTGGCGCAATAGGTGACGTAGAAGCAATTACATCACGTTTTACTTTCATGTCAGACATGACCAACAACTATCGGTTGAACCCACAGATGGGCGGTGGGGCACTTCTCGATGTGGGGTGTTACCAAGTGCATGCATGGGCAGCACTCACTGGTGGTGCCGGTGTGTGCACACTTGCCGGCGTGCATAGAGAATTGGGTGAAACCGGAATTGACCTCACCACAGAAGTTGCTGCAGTGGTGAATGGTGCTACTGCTGTGCGAGCAACGAGTTCATTTGCTTTGCCTGCCTCACAAGAACTTGAGGTGCGCGGATCATTGGGGAAAGTGCACATGGGCGAGGGTGAAGCATTTTCTTCATGGAATGAAGCCACAACGCTCGTGTTGAATGGTGAAGTAGAGCACTTTGCTCCCGTAAACGCATTTGAGGTGATGGTGAACAACGTCAGCCAACTCATCATGGGTGAAAGCGGTTGGCATGTATCGCCAGAGCAGTCGGTACGAGTAGCCGAAGTACTTGATGAAATTCAGAGTTTTTAACGAAGTAGGTAACGATGTCCAGTGAACAGTCGCTTCATAATATTTCTCTTTTAGAAGGTCTCGCCACAACGCGTTCTATTCGGCGCTATACCAGCGAACCCATTCCTGAAGATGCATTGCGCGACATCATGTTTGCGGCAACGCGTGCGCCGAGTGGTTCCAACCGTCAAGGTTTTCGTTTCATGGTGTTCACCGACTCTGCAAGGTCACTTGAAGTGAAAAAACTCATTGCTCAGGGTGCACGAATGTTGTGGTCGCAAAAAAGCGTGAACGATGGGTACAACGCGGGTAGCGCAGTGCGAGAAGATTCGCCGAAAGCGCGCATGGCACGCACAATGGATGAGTACGTCACAAACATGCCCAATGTTCCGGTGTTGGTATTGGGGTGCTTAGTACGCCATCGTGACCCCAACCCTGAAGAAGGCGCATCGGTGTACCCGGCATGTCAAAACTTGTTGCTCGCTGCTCGGGCGCTTGGTTATGGCGGCGTGCTCACCGGGTTTCATGGCTTTGTCGAAAAAGAGTTGCGTGAGCTTTTAGAGATTCCGCAAGGCACCGCAATTTCTGCAACCATCACGCTGGGGAAGCCCGCAGGCAAACATGGCCCAGTGCGGCGTGCGCCGATGAAGGAACTCATTTATGGCGACACTTGGGGAGAAGGCGCAACATGGGCAGTTGACCCACCAGGCACTCAACACACAGAGCGTTACGTCGAAAAGAAAAAAGAGAAATAAAAAAGCCGCGGGCTTACGTTGTTACACGTAGGCCCGCGGCTTTATAAACGGAAATTACTTTTTCTTAACAGCCTTTTTTACAACTTTTTTGGCTGGTGCTTTTTTGGCTGGTGCTTTCTTAGCAGGTGCTTTTTTAGCAGGAGCTTTCTTTGCAGGTGCTGGAGCAGCTTTGCGAACTGTGTTCACTTTTGGTGCAGCAGCAACGCCAAGTGCGATGTCTTTGAAGCCCTTGAGTGCGGTGATCTTTGCAACGGTCTTTGCCTTTACTTTGATCTGTTCACCTGTGGCTGGGTTACGCGCCATGCGAGCAGGACGCTTGATTTTTGCAAATTTGGCGAACCCTGAAATGTTCACGATCTCGCCCTTGGCGACATTCGCGAGGATCACGTCAATGGTGCCTTCTACGAGTTTGGCCGCTGTCTTGTTATCGACATCGGTATGGGTGGCTACGGCTTGGATGAGTTCACGCTTCTTCATGGTTTTTAATGTATTGCAAACGAACACGTCGATCGTGGATACCTTGCACGTGCGAGGCAAAAAGAGGCGTAAAAGTAGGGGTAATTTTCGTAGTACATTTTCACCCATGATCAGAGTAAGCGTCTTGTACCCATCCGGCGAGGGGTCAACTTTTGACCACAACTACTACCGCACCGTGCATGTGCCGATGGCGGTGAAGGGGTGGAACCCCGTGAGTGCGCAGATCGACAAGGGTGTTTCTGGCCCATACGAAGCCGCAGTGCATTTTGTTTTTCCGACGGTCGCAGCATTCGAAAACGCAATGGGAATGCCCGTAACGGCCGATTTAATGGCAGATTTGCCCAATTACACCAATATTTCTGCAGTTATTCAGGTGGCCGAGATTGTCGAAGGGTAATCAGGCATCGGGTCTTTTTCATGAAGTGAGTTTCCTCCACGGCAAAGCGATGCCGAATAGGTTCATGCTTGCCCCGCTCACAAATCAGCAAAGTCACGACGACGGCACATTGTCGGAAGACGAAAAAAAATGGCTCACCATGCGTGCCGAGGGCGGTTTTGGGCTCACTATGACATGTGCCGCCCACGTCCAAAAAGTTGGCCAGGGATTCCCTGGGCAACTCGGTTGCTTTGGCAAAGAGCACGTTGCTGAGTTGCGGACGCTCGCCAAAGAAATTAAAAAATCAGGCAGTTTGGCCTTTGTGCAACTGCACCATGCCGGTAACAGGTCGCCTGAAAAACTCATTGGAGCGCAACCGGTGAGTGCATCGGACGACCCAGAAACCGGAGCTCGTGCACTCACCACCGAAGAAGTAGAACAGGTCATAGAAGACTTCGTTGCGGCTGCTGTGCGATGCGATAACGCAGGTTTCGACGGTGTTGAGTTACATGGCGCACATGGGTATCTCATCTGTCAGTTCTTGTCGAGTGAACTCAATATGCGCACCGATCAATTTGGTGGATCTCTAGAAAACAGAGCACGCGTGCTCATGAATATTATCGATGGCATCTACACGCGGTGTCGGCCCGACTTCACTGTTGCTGTGCGGTTGTCGCCAGAGCGATTTGGTATGAAGGTCGCTGAAATTTGTGAGGTGTATTCGTGGCTGGTGGCGAGCAAAAAAGTTGACATCATCGACATGTCGTTGTGGGATGTGAAAAAAGAAGCACGCGACGAGGGTTATGTGGGGCAAAAGCTCATCGATATTTTTGCAGCGTTACCGAGAGGTGAAGTGCGTCTTGCCGTTGCCGGCAAAATGATGGACCCTATCGATGCCGAGTTTGCTTTATCTTCCGGTGCCGACATTGTTGCGTTGGGGCGTGCAGCGATTCTGCATCACAATTACCCCAACATGTACAAAGCCGACCCCGCTTTCATTCCGCGCCGCACGCCAGTTTCTCGTGAAGTGTTGAATTCGGAAGGACTCTCCGATGGGTTCGTGGAATATATGAAAGCTTGGGCCGGCTTCGTCGCTGAATAGTCGGGCTCATCCTCGTCTTTAATCGAGTGCCAAACCAATGCTCTCGGCCTCTGCCGCGAGAGAAATCCATTGCTCTTCTGCTTGTTGAACTGCAACTTGTGTTTGCGCAAGTTGTTCGCTGAGCTTGGTGAGCAGTGCTACGTCGTTGCCAGCTGAAGCGAGTTCAATGGTGAGTGCATCTTGTTTAGCCGTTGCTTGTTCCATTTTGCGTTCGGCTTCACCAATGAGCCTGCGCAATGTACTGGGGCTCTTTGTCGATTTCTTCGGAGCGGCTGGCGCTGTTTTCTCTGCAGACTGTTGAACAACTTTGTGTGATTTTTGTGGTGCGGCTGGCACCTTGCCGCGGTTTTCCAACCAACCTGCAACTCCGCCACGTACTAGCGCGGCTCCGCCAACGCCATCGAGCGCAAGCACTTCAATCACGGTGCGATCGAGAAATACGCGGTCGTGACTCACCACAACAACAATGCCTGGCCACGTGTCGAGGTATTCCTCAAGTGCACGCAATGTGTCGAGGTCGAGGTCGTTCGTGGGTTCGTCAAGAAGCAAGACGTTGGGTTGCTCAACAAGTGTGAGAAGAAGTTGCAGGCGTCGGCGTTCGCCACCCGACAAAGTATGAATGGGTGCAAATTGTGCATCGCCATCAAACCAGAACTGACGCATGAGGTTGTTGTCTTCAACTGAAGGAGCACCTTTGTCGCCGGCAACAGCATCGCGTACGCGCTGATTCACATTGAGGTCGCGGCCGAGTTGGTCGTAGTAACCCACTTTGACGGTGCGGCCAATTTCAATGCGACCTTGTGTGGGAGTAAGGCGGCCAGAAATGAGATCGAGCAGCGTGCTTTTGCCCGCACCATTCGGGCCAACAATGCCTAAACGGTCGCCTGGTTCTAGCTCGTGCGTGAAAGGAGAAAGTACTAAAACGCCTTCTGCAGAATTACTTGGTGCTGGCCACGAGAAACCCACTGCATCGAGTTCAACACCTTTAGAGCCGAGTCGTTGGCTGCCCAACGACAAACCAAGCTCGCCTTGGCGCGCTGCAGCTTCGGGGCGTGCGCTCACAATTGCTTTTGCTGCATCAACACGTGCTTTTGGTTTGGTGGAACGCGCAGGTGCGCCACGACGTAACCATGCAAGTTCTTTTGTTGCCAAGTTTTTGCGTACCTGTTCGTCGGTTGCTGCTTGCGCTTCTCGTTCAATACGAGCTGCAAGATATGCCGCATAACCAGAACCCGCATGCTTGCCGGCAGGAACATGCAAGTATGCCTTACCGCGATCAATTTCTAAAACTTTGGTAGTGACATGGTCGAGCACGTGTCGGTCGTGTGTAACCAAAATAAGACCACCAGAAAAGTTGGCGAGCCATTCTTCTAAATATGCAATAGCATCGAGGTCGAGATGGTTGGTGGGCTCATCTAAAATAAGAGCGTCCCATTCGGCAACAAGAAGTTGGGCAAGCGCAACACGTTTTTGTTGTCCGCCAGACAGTTCATTGGTGGGGGAATCGAGAAGCTCCGACATGCCGAGGCGATGCAAAGCCGCTTCA
>Ga0315907_10003732_pt1 | contig 17676 bp, 14 predicted proteins | sample LakEriMetagenome_3_FD_203525 | JGI IMG/M metagenome (GOLD analysis project Ga0315907, IMG submission 203525) | Freshwater fungal communities from buoy surface, Lake Erie, Ohio, United States - Buoy 12 MA123 | ecosystem: Environmental > Aquatic > Freshwater > Lake > Lake biofilm | place: USA... | reverse complement strand
GATCTTTCTGGTGTCGCAACTGACGGCTCGGCTTGCCTGTGGGTGTCGACATCGAGCGGTCGGCAATTTGCGAAAATCACTGGGGTAAACAATACAACCAAAGTCGTGACAGTTGCTTTGGCTTACGGTGTGACTGCAACAGGCCAGACTTGGGCAATTGGAGGAAAGAGAGCAACCTTGGATGCTGCATCATCTAGGACTCTTTTGTCGGCTAACGGATGGCGTCCCGGCTGGGAGTGCTTACTTGAAACCGATCAGACGATTACTAGCACGTTGAGCATCAGCGGGCCCAACGCAGGCAACTATGCGGTTTTTAGGTCCAACACTGTTGGTACATCTCGAAGGCTTACATGCACAGCGAACACGACGGCAATTCAGTGGGATAGTGCTGGTTTTTCTGAACTGTACGTTGAGGACATTACACTTGAAAACACAAACGCAACCAAGACGTTGGCAAACGGGATTTCGACGACAGGTAGTGGTAGCAGTCGAGTATTGACTCTTAATCGGTGCATACTCGGGCACGCAACCAATCAACTGCGTATTGGCCTTACGACAGGTGCTAGGCTTATTAACTCAGCCATTCAAAACTGCACTAGCTTTGCCACAGACACAACGCAGCCAATTGTCGCTTACGGCTCGGTGTTTCGTTCAAACTCTAACCCTGTTCGGATCAATGCGGGCGGGAACTTTTTTTCTCGTTGTCTTTTTCACGATCAGGCGAACGAAAATCTACTGATTAACAATTCAGGTCCGGGTTCGCTCATTGTTGATTGCACTTTCGACAGCCCGTCAACTGACAATTTTTCAACTAGTAATTTTGGTTCTGGCGGCTGGACCGTCATGTTCATTAATTGCAATTTCACAAAAGGCGGAGCGTTTGGCATTAGGACAAGCCAGTTAAGTGAGTTGCCAACTGTCAGGGCCGAAAGTTGTAACTTTGGATCGGGCGGCGATGCCAATACCAGCGGCAATTTTACCACGGCGGGATCGGTGCTTGAAAGAAATTGCATTGCCGTGACGCCAACGTATGTCAGCAGGTCTACGGCAAACTATGGGCCAGGATCGGCAATAGTTGGTCAAGGCTTCCCTAAGTCACCAGCTACGATCGGAAACGGTGTGTCCGTTGCTGCATCGTCGATAGACATCGGAGCAATCCAAAGTGCAGGTGGCGGTGGCGGTGGCGGTGTATTTGATCCTTTGAACCATCCTTTAATCAACTAAACATGAACGACTATTACGGTGATTTCCCAGTTGGTTCGGGTATTCGGATCAAGTTCAATACACTCAACCAAGCCTTAGTTCCGACTACTCCAAGCATTGCTCCTACGTTTGCTGTTTACAAAAACAGCACCACGGAGATTACTGCTGGTATCACCACTACCATTGATTACGATGGTAAGGCAGGGTTTCACATGGTAGTCATTGATACGTCTGCTGATGCTGCATATGTCGTAGGTGAAGATTACGACGTAGTTTTCACCGCAGGAACAGTAGATAGCAAAGATTTAACCAGGGTCAAGCTCAAGTCGTTCTCACTTGAGAATCGAAACGTCAAAGCAAACGTAACTCAGGTTGCTGGTCAAACGGCCAATGCTTCTGCTGCTGTCACCTTCCCAGGATCAATAGCTAGTCCAACCAACATTACTCAAGCAACTGGAGTTGTTTTATCTAGTGCTGGTATTGCAGCTATATTTGCCACACTCACAAACACACTCACAACAGTTGGTAGTGTAGGTAAATTGATTGTTGACAACCTAAATGCAGCAGTAGGTTCGATTCCAACAACACCATTGTTGTCAAATGATGCCCGGCTAGCAAACCTCAATGCTCCGATCAACCTTATTCCGACCAACCCACTCCTTGCCAACGACACTCGACTGCTCAATCTTGACCTTCCAATTTCCACTGTTAATACGGCAATTGGAAACCTCAATAACCTGTCTGCTCTCATTAACATTTACGGTTCCCCTCTCCTGGAGATTCCCGATGCTGGATCAACACTTTACGCCTTCACGATTGTCGTTAGAGATAATGAAGGAAAACTTGTCAACCTTGACACACTACCAACAGTTACAGCTTCAAATGCTGCTGGCACGTCACGCTCTGCCAATCTCAGTAGTGTCACTAACCCGTCCACGGGTCGATACATATTCACCTACTCTGTATCAAATGCCCACCCCCAGGAAAACTTGCGAATTGTTGGGTCCGGTACAGTGTCAGGAGAAAGTCGGTATATTGAGTGGATCGGGTCTGTCGTCAACTATGACACACTAACTGTTTTACAGTCAGTACAAACAACTGTCAACAGTATTGACACCAGACTACCAGCACTTCCAGCAGCAGTCGGAGACATTCCTACAGCTAACCAAAACCGTGATGCTGTTATGAATGCTATGCCTAATGGTGGTTGGGTCAACGGTTCATTTGGTGACAGATGGATTATTAGCAACAATTCCAACAGGACGATTGGAGTTACAGGTGCTGGTTCTGGGCATGTACAAGTTGATGTTCACCAAATGCAACCGAATGTAATGACCGCTAGTGCATTAGCTACTGATGCAGTAACAGAAATCGTAACAGGAGTGTGGACTCAAAACTTGTCTAGCTTTGGTGTCAACACAGCAGGTAAAAACCTATTCGACACACTAGCCAACACAACTACACTACTCACCAGGATACCGGCAGCCACGGCTCAGCTAGTAACAGACCTTGCATTTATGCTTGTCGGTTCTGGTACAAGTCTAGTTCGTTGGACCGTTCAAGCCTTGAGTTTGGCTCCTTCTGGGGGTGGGGGTGGTGGTGGAGCTTCTGTTACTGTTACACCAGAAGCATTCATCAACCTCGATAATACTCTGCTAGAGAAAAATGTATTTACATTCTTCAACAATGAAGCTCGTACTTACTTAATTACTTTAGCTAGTGGTACTTTCGACGGTCAACCGATGACGTTTTGTTTAGAGAAATCTGACAAGACGAACTTGTTGGTAGTCACAGGACTAACCTCAGTCACTAACTCTGTTTCTGTAACTCTTTCATCAGTTGCCGAACAAACCGACAAATGTATGTTTTGGTCTCTCAGAGACTCCACAACAGGTCGTATAATTCTATACGGTCCAGCAGTTCAGAAGTACGCAGCTTTCAACAACTAGGACTACCATGTCACTCGAAGAAAACATTCAGGCTATCCAAGCCGCTGTCGGTCCAAAACGAGTAAAGACACCCCAGGAAGAAGTTGAGCAGTTCGGTCTAGCTGAACTGATTAAAGCAGCTAACTCTCGTGGTACTCGAAAACCTTTTCTCAATAATTTTACTTTTGTAAAAGCTGTACCCAAAAACGGGTGCAGTTGTGAGGACGTAGGAATTACACCATGCGACGACTGATTCTCAACACACTCAGAAATCTCGGTCTTATTAAGAACCGAGACATTCAACCTTATAACGAGGTTCCAAGAGACCGATTTTTAAAAGCTATTAGACATCCTTGGGTTCGAAGAAAACTCATGTATGTCTCAATGGAACAAGATGAAGAAGGTAGTCACTACCACGGTATTCTCAATACCTTGTCTAACGACTGTGTTGGACCTTCACCACTTTTAATCGGTGGTGCTTCTGACCCAGACGTTAATACTAACATCGAAGACAAGTGGGTTCAATTCTGCCAAGAAACTGGTCTAGGTGCTTCTATTCGATTACTTCGACGAGAAGCAGCAAGAACAGGAGTAGGCATCGGAATTCCATTTGCAATGGTCAACACCGAACATGAAGTCAAACTCGGACTCCGTGTTATCTCAGCTGACAAGCTCCAAAATCCTGTAGGAAAGGGAGCACTTGAACGAGTGTGGGAAGGTATTGAGTACAGTGAAAACTGGGAACCAATTCGAATTTATTTAGACACCGGAGAAGAATACGATGTACGAGACATCATTCTTTGGTGGAAAAATAAGTATGCTAACATGATCTGTGGCATACCCGAATGTTCCCCAGCACTTTGTATCTTCCCTAGTGTCAAACGATACTTAGACTCGATCATACGTAGTGCTGAGTTTCGGTCGGCAATTCCAATGGCTATTAAACTTGACCCAACTGTTTGGGGTAAAGAAGATGCCGAAGGGATGCCTACAGGCAAATGGGAGTATGAACCAGGAATGGTCCCTACTCTCCCCCCAGGAGCTACGCTCGAAGGTTTGTCGTATTCAGGTACTACAGCCGAAGATGCAGAAGCTCTTGATGCAATGGTTGGTGCTGCTGCTCGTTGTATCAACATGCCTGTCAACTTAGCGACAGGTAACAGTCGGCAATACAACATGGCTTCTAGCCAAGTTGACTTCGGTCCTTGGAAGAACACCATCAACATTGACCGAGAAGATTTTGCTCCTGTAGTACACCGTATGGTCAAGCTCTGGTTCACAGCCGGAGCATTGACTAAAAACTACTTCCAAGACAAAACACTAAGATTTGTTAAGGAAGAAGGGCTGACTTACACTCTGAGTTATTCTCAAGTGTTTAACCACCCCGACCCCCAGAAGATTAGCAACAGCACAGCTACCGATCTTCAAACCGGAGCTACGACCCTTGTAAGGTACTACACTGAACGAGGACGTAATCCACGTCGAGAAATTCAAAGAGAAGCAGACCTACTTGAAATCGAGTACAGTGATATGTGCAAGATACTCACACTAGGTCGAGTCTCAGCAGCTTCGAGTCTTATGCAAGTAGAACCCGAAGACGATCCAGAAGACGACACCGAAGATGACCCGACAGAACAAGATACTACCCAGAACTCAAGCAAAAGAAAGAAACGATCATGAAGCTCACAAAACGGCTTGAGATCATCCGAAATGCTCGTGACAACAGCAAGACGGAAGAACACAAGCCAGCAGTTGGCGAAGCAGTATTCAACCTTGCAACAACAACTACTACCACCCCAGGGGAGAACGGCAGCCTAACTAAGCTGTCGTTTGCTGGTTACTCTGGGCAACCTGTTAATCTTTCTGATTACGGTGTCAAGCATCCAATGATCTATAGCTTGTCAGGTATTACCTACAAGAATAGCGTACCAATCCTTTACGAGCATTGGGAACCCATTGGCCACTCGACAACGATCAGTAAGACTGACACAAATCTTTCTGGGGAGGGAGTGACATCTTTTCCATCGAGTACAACCGATACTGTTGTACAAGCTATCAAGAACGGATTTCCGTTCGAAGCAAGTATGGGACTCAGAATCCCTAATCAAGAAGATATCACGTTCCTCGAAAAAGGACAAAAACGTGTTGTCAATAATCGTGAAGTAACGGGACCTATGTACGTTGCTGAACGCTCTGTTCTCAAAGAAATGACGGTCACAATGAGTGGTCGTGACTCCAATACCAGTTTCGGTCTCTTAAACAAGGAAGCTATTACAATGCTTTTGAACTCTGCTCTACCTGTTACACCCGCTGAACCCCCTGCAACCCCACCAGTGGTTCCACCAGCACCTGCTGCTGTTCCACCTGTTGTTCCACCTGTTGCTCCTGTTCAAAACTCAGCACCACCGGCTGCTCCTGCACCAGTTGTGATTCCTGTTGTTGCTCCTACCCCAGTGGTTCAAAATTCTGGCAACCGAGCTGAGATCGTCCAGATCAGTTTGTTGATGAACAAATACCCAAAGTATTTGCCACACATCGAAAAGTGCTTGAACGAGGGACACGGACTCGAAGCTATCGAGAATTCCATCAAACTCGACATGTTCAACAACGGTCTACCACAAGTACCAAACCTCACCCCAGGAAATCGTGCGGGTGGTGAAGGTTCAAACATCTTGGCTCACTTTGCTCTTTCCTGCGGTGTCCGACCTGAGACGTTGGAAAAGCACGGTATCGACAAAAAGTCAATCGATCTTGCCAACAATGGACCACGATGGGGTTTTATCGAAACACTCGTCAACATTGCCAACTCTGCTGAAACTTCCAAACGATTCGGTGGATTCAGCGACGTTGAATTTGTTTGCGAAGCTGTCAAGAACTCGGCTCGACAGGTAAGTTTGAACATCAACAATGCTGCTGCTTACAGCACGATTGATATGCCAAACTTGCTCAAGAAAACCACCGATATGATGATGGAAGAACGATGGGAAATCAACCCACCGTTTGCCACTCGATATCTCAAGGAAGAATCCAACAAGGACTTCCGTGAAACCCAACGATTCCGTCCAGGTGGTGGAAAGATTTGGGACGAAGTCCAACGAGACGGAAAGCTCGAAATGACTGATTTCGGAAAAGAAACCGAATATCGAAGCAAGTTGACGACCAGCGGCCAAGTTGTTGTGTTCAATCGTGAACAAATTTACAACGACGATATGGGAGTTATCTCCGATATGTTGGGTGCAATGGTCGAAGGTGCTTTGATTGTTCCAGATATGAAGCTGGGCAAGTTGATGCTTGTTGAAGCTTCTGGTGCTGGTTTATTCTGGGTCAATGCTGACAACAGTCGAACCAGCTTTGCACTCAACCGAGCAAACCTTTCGACGGCCTACAATGCTCTCCGTACCTACAATGAGGACCGTGGCAAGAACTACGTCAACCTCATCAACGACCGATGGACTCTTATCACCTCGATCACCGGTGAAGAAAATGCTTGGGAAATCTTGGATCAAAACAGGATTGTTCAAGAGACTGGAGCTTCGAACGGTGTCAAGACTGGTGACAAGAACTTCTGGTTCGGAAAACTTGACAAAGCTGTGTTCCCACAAATGAGCAACAGCAGCTTGCTTGGTTCCGGTACGTTTGTGAGTGAAGGAACCTGGTTGCTGTGGCCTTCGTCACAACGATTCAGCCCTTACTCGATCACCTACTTGCGTGGACAACGACGACCAACCGTCGAATCCATCGACCTCCCAGGAAACATGCTTGGGTCTGGTGTTCGAGGATACTGGGACGTTGAAATCAACAAGCGAGAACGAGAAGCAATCGGTCGATTCAACGGCTAGTCGGCTAGGTTGCATTTCACAAACTCAATGAAACTATAGTAACACTATAGTTTCTTTTTCAGACACAAACAACTTCGTACAAGGACAATTTAGTTATGCCTGTTAGCACTCCAAATCGGGTCGCAGACCCAGTGAGACTCGAACGATACGACGCACCAACTGTCATCAAACAGGGTGGTGAACTGTCGGTCAACTACTACAACACGACCGGCAGCACGATCCTTCAAGGAGAACCAGTTCTCTATGGTGGTCGAGTCGGTATCGCCCAGTCCGTCATCCTCCCAGGACAACAAGGGACGTTGGTGATGGATTGGATCATCGAAGCCAAGATCGGTGGAACTCTTGCAGCTGACATCATTCAGAATGCCACCGTATGGTGGAGCTACGATGTCACATCGGTTGTGGCCGGTGTCGGTGGTGCAGTTCGTGCAGCACCCACCAACGGTTTCATCTTGGGTACGGCAGTTATTCCAACCGGAGCTGTCTCCCTCGACGGATCGAACAAAGCTCTTGCTGCTCCAGCAGGTGCTACAGTAGTTCGAGTCATGAACACCCAAGAACCGTCCCCAGCAATCGGGACCGTTCCGACGTTCAACTAAATGTTTTAGAGAACTACTTTAATAGTTCCTAAAAACATTCCCGTCTCCCGTTCCTGCCTCTGTCTTTTCTACCCTCTAGTAGTTAGCTAGTCTGATTACTAGAGGGATGTTTTAGAAGAACAGCTCCGCTGATTCTCTAAAAACATCGAGGGATGTTTCTTTTACAATTTGGAGTGTGGTATGAACATTCTTTCCTGGGGGCTGGATTTCCTGTATAAACAATCTGCTGCTCACGTTGAACGTGATCTTTTGATTGGTATTCCAGGTCAAGCTATGTACCCAATCAAGGGTGTTATCACTGAGTGCAAACAAGTCTTTGACTCTGCTTCAGTCAAGATTCAAGCACCTAGATACCACATAATGATTGATCGAGAAATCTTTACTAAGTTCGAACTACCATTAGTTCGAGGACTGCAAATTGCTGATCCTGACACCAGGAGAACCTTCGAGCTAGTCCTTGATACCAAAGGTAGTAACTTTTCAAACGACGGAGAAGGTCGCAAGATTGTTCTCGTCATGAACGAAAGGATAGACTGTGTTAGCTGAACTTGCTGAACTCATTGCAAACACAATCAACGCTAGCAACCCCAACAAGTGGGGTGTGTACAAAGTCCCAGGTTACGTAAGTGCTGAGACTTGTCTCGACCCAGAAATCGTCATGGCTACCAAAGCCAAACGATTGTTTGTGTTACCACTATTTACTTCGTATCCCGAAGAAGGTGCACTCAAACGAGGACAAGTACAATCCATTCGAGCTAACCTCCAGATTGGTATTACACTCGTAATTCCTTTCGAAGATTTCAGTAAGAATGATGTTGCACCCTGGGGTGAAGTAACAAAGATTCTTGAACTGAGAGAAAAGTTAGACTTGTTTATCATCCGTACTAGATGGGGTAGTTACGATTTTGTTTCGGCTGATCCACAACCACCAGTCGAAATCGAAATGAACCAACGAAACTTTCTTTCCTCAACTGAGTTCATCTTTAGTACACAGGTCTGCTAGCTATGTTCAAAGGTTTTTACAAATCAGTTTTCTATCTCCAAAAGTTTACCTACACAGTAGACAAAGGCAAGAGACGAGGACTCAACAAAGTAGCTGCCTTAGTAAGAGGAGCCTGTATACGGTCCCTCCGAATCAGCAAACAAACCTCACCCCCAGGAAAACCGCCCTACGCTAAGTCAAGGGGTGGTCTTAGGGTGATTGAGTTTGTCACGTTCCAGAACACAGCCTTAGTTGGACCTGTTAAGTTTGCTGGTAGTGACTTCTTCAATCAACCTGTTCCTCATATCCACGAGTTTGGTGGAACCTTTTTCAGCCAGAAGGCTTACTTTAACTACCCTGAACGATCCTACATGGGTCACACTCTCAAGCAACTAATTGCTAAGGGAGCCATCCCCAGGGAATTTAGTGTAAGCCTTGGACAAGCTTTTAATTTCTAACAACAAGGAAAATGTTTTATGCCAGGAGCCACAGAGCTTATCAATTGTGACAAGAAGGGTAGTGAAGTATCCCTCTATTACGATACCGCAGACGATCCAGCAGCAGTCGGTGGTTCAAACTGTGCTACACCTGTATGGGTGTTTCACAAAGGAATCACTGGTGACTTGTCGATCAACGAGACCGAAGATGAAGAAGAACTCTCAGTTCGTGACCCAGACCAACTATACAAGCAGTATACCGAAAGCAAAGCTGACTTGGAAATTTCAGGTGAACAAGCTGTCGAACCAGGATACGAAGGCTACATTTACTTGAATTCTGCACGAACTGGAAGTTACGCTCGAAACATCTTGATCTTGACAGGATACCTCACTGAACTCCTCAATGTAGGGTTTCGAGGAAAGTTTCGAGGCTTCGATCGAAGCATCACAGGTGCTGAGTCTGGACCAGCCAAGCAGAACTTCAAACTCAAGCCAGCAGCTTGTGTTCGATCTGGTTGCAAAATCACCCCAGTAAAAACGGCTGCGGCTGGTACGATCACAACATACGATCCAGGGGCTTTTGTTGCTCTTGATTCGAAAGCTTTGATCGAAGCCATCAAGTCACACTCGATCTACAAAGCAATCAACAACACAACGGCAGAAGAGATCTTCACCGACGTTGGACCTTTGATTGGTTTTCTGGGTGCTGACACAGTTGACAGCCTTCTAACCAGTTTGGTTGAAGCTTCACCAATTCCAAGGGAAACCAGAGCATTGTCTACTCGCCGAAACAAACCTGTTGTCACCGGCATGGGTGGATTTGATCGAGTAGCTTTGCTTGAAGCCCTCAACGAAATCATCAAGAACGGTGGCTGATCTTAACCAAAGCCAAAGTTAATAACCTACTCTACCCTACCTAGGTCTTTCCTGGGTGGGGTAGAGTGCTGAACTACCCTCTTTTTAGGACTCTCGTTATGTTTCCGACTCGCACTCCACTGGAGAGATTTGCTGTCTGGTTTATCCTAGCCTCACTCCCTCTGGCAATTTATACTCTCTATGAGATTGTTTCAAAGTCTTTTACCTTTTGAGATTTACCTTCTCTACGGTATACTTCTCAAACTACTTTTGTTGTCCCTCTTACTCGTTAGGAAAATTATTGTGACCAAACACATCGCTAAGTTTACATTCCATGAAAAAGCTTATCCCATCATCATCAACTGGAGTTCCGCATACAACGTCCTCCCAGAAAAGTTCGACATCAACATTCTCAAGTTGTTCGTCAACGAAGAAGAAACACAAAAGACAATCAGCAATCTGCTGAACGATGACGATCTTGCTCTTCGTCTGTGTTGGTTCTACCTTGAACCACACGTTTCGTTCGACTGGGAAAAGTTCCTACAACTGCTCGACGAAGAACTAGAAGCTATCGAGAACTTCCGAGAAGCATTCTGGGCAGCTGTTGTAAATTTTTCCAGCCCCCAGAAAAAGGGGGTACTTTTGGAGATGTGGAAAATCATGAAACGAGAAATGAGACAGTTGAGTCTCGAATCGCAAATATCGTCGAAATCGTCTACAGAGTCGAGTCCAGAGGCATCCGAGTAGACGACAAGACGCTCGGTGAGATAATGTACATCGAGCATATAGCACACGAACGAGACCAAATCAATTGGGCTTGTTCTGCACAAAGTAAGGAACTCCTTCCCAAGAGTGTCCGCAAACAAAAACCAGGCACAGGTAAAGCCGCAGTACAATCTGCGGTTGCAACCTTAGTAAGTAGAGGAGACTACAACTCATGAGTCGTCAAAGTATCCAGGCAGGTAAGGCAGTTATTGTTATCGACTTGGCAGACCAAGCTACAGCCAAATTTTCTGGCTTAGTTAAGAGTATGTCTGCAAAGATGATGCAAGCCTCCCGATCCATGCGGGATACTGCACTCAACTCTACTGCTGGTTTCATTGTCACCAAAATGGCTGTGGGAAGTTTAGTTAAAGATTTTGTTTCTTTCGAGGACAAGATACTAAACCTCACAGCCAAGATGGGTTACTTCGGTAACAAGACTGCTGCACAAGCAGCAACTATTGCTGATCTTCGTAACCATATCATGTACCTAGGTCGTACAACGGCCTTTACCTCCCAGGAAGTAGCGGACGCCGCTATTTCGTTAGCACAAGCTGGTTTCTCAGCAGACGAACTCAAAGCTAGTCTAAAAGGTACTCTCGATTTTGCCCGTGGTACTAACTATGCACTCGGTGAATCAGCCGACATGGTTGCTAACCTTGTTCGTACATTCGATTTGTTTGGTGCTAACGATACACTCGAACAACGTGTATCTAAAATTACTAGCTTGACTTCTCAGCTAGTAAAGACCACACGTTTAGGTACGGTTGAAATACAAGACCTTCGTGAGTCTCTCAAGTATGCTGGAGGTTCTGCCAACAATCTCGGTATTGAGCTTCCAGTTCTACTTGGTTTCCTAACTCAAATGTCTGAGTCTGGACTCAAAGCTAGCCTTGCTGGAACAAGCTTAAACACAGCACTCTTGAACATGATTAAGAGTTCAGCAAAACTCAAAGAAATTGCACCAAACTTTCAAATCATTACTGACACTCAAGGTAATGAAAATCTAGTAGCAACTATGTACGAGTTGTTCAAGATTTCAAACAGGATGTCTAAAGTACAACGTGCTGCATTCTTTCAAGACATCTTCAATATCCGTGGTGCTAGAGCTACGTCTGCTGTCCAAGAAATGGATCGAGTAGACAAGTTCATTAAGCAAATCCAGAATGCAGGTGCTGAGTCAGCATTAGCAGCCTCATTGATGGAGTCTGGTGCTGGTGGTGCTATCCGTCGACTAACGAGTGCTTTTGAAACCCTTCGTATTACAATCTTCGAATTGTACGCAAAAGAATTCACAGCCTTCACTAACGGACTAGCTTACCTAACAACTATAGCAGAAACTGCTACTGTAAAATACAAAGGACTAATCCTTGCTTTCCTACTCTCCCCAGTAATATTTGGGGCAACTGCCATTGGTGCTATCACTTTGTCTTTTGTTTTAGCTAGACTAGCTAGAGCATTGCAACTGGTAGCAACAGCAGGTCGTGGCCTTAAATTCCTGGGAGGAAGTCTGCTTAGTGCTGCCAAAGGAACAGCAACTCAATTGATGTCTGTTTCTCAAAGAAAGCCGTCTGTTGCATCTGGAGAAATGAAAGCTTATGAAAGACAAAAAGCTAAAGTAGCTAAACTTCAAGCCAGAGTTGACGCCTCGTATGCTAGAGCTGGTGCGTTAAAGAGTGCAGCAGCTCAACAACGTGCTCAATCTAGAATTGCATCTAGTGTGACTATGAGGAATCTAGTCAGTGAAGGTCTCAAGATGCAACAAATGAGAGACAAGATAGCTAAGAGACAGAATGCTGTAACATCAGTTAAAGGTCTTGGTAATGCTATTGGTCAGAGACTTCAAACAGCAAAAGAAACAGCATTTTATAAAGAAAGACAAAAACGATATACACTTCACGCTAATAAAATGCGTAGAAACTATCAGTATCAAGCTACTTTAGCTAAAGCAGCACAACAAAGAGGATTCACCCAACAAGCACAACAGTACCAACAAGCTGCTGCTAAGTCTAAGCAAGCAATGCAAGCTAGTCAAGCTAGAGCAGCAAAAGCAGCTAGCCTAGGTAAAGCTAGCAGGACTACAGGAATGTTCCAAGGTCTAGGTGTTATGGGTAGATCGTTAGCTGTTGGTGGTAAGGGAGTCCTAAGTCTAGCTGTAGGCTTTGCTAAACTTACAGCTTCTGTTACAAAGTTCGTATTTTCTTGGAACTTTGTCGGCATGGTGTTTAACATCTTGCTAATGTTCGGAGACAAGATTCCTTCGGTAGTTGCTGCATTCAATGCACTCGGTACTGGTATTAGTGGAGCATTTGGTGAAATAGGTAAAGTATTTACCTATGCCGCACCAGCCATGAAACTATTCCAACTAGCATTCAATGCCTTCCTCCAGGGAGACACTGGCACGGGTGTTGCTGCACTTCAAACAGCTTTCAGTGGTATTGTCGACATCATCAGCAATCAACTTGTAGCTGCTTGGAACACCTTCATGGAACATGTAGGGTATTTGTGGACTACACTTCAACAAGTGTTTATGTCCATCAAGAATATCATTATGAGTATCTTCGAAGGCATCACAAAGATTTTTGGTGTTGTAGCTAGCCCGATCTTTAGTTCACTCCAAGACATCTTTGGTGCAGCAACTGGAGGAGCAGCCGGTGGTGGGTTACAAAGTTTTGCTATGAAGTTTGTTCAGGGTCTTGACTATTTTATTACTCGATTCTTTCAAGGAGCTATTTTCCTTCATCAACAACTGATGGAGTTTGTAGCAGAGTTCCAAAGAGTGATCGGACAAATCATTAGCGAAATTCCTGGGACGGGACAAAGTGGTGCAGCTATTCAAAGAGACGCACAAACCACTAAGTCTATGGCCGAAATGAGATCGTCTATGGCTAGAGGTAGCTTGGAGTCATCGATGAAGCAAAGACAAAAAGACCTTGCTAACATCTTTGCCGTCGATACTACTGCTAATGCTCGACAACGAAACATGGCAGCAGGACAAGCTAACGGACGTAGTTCACAAACCAGTGTAGATATGGTTCATGCCATGACTGTACTTAGTGACCAGTTTACACAAAACATGCGTGACCGTACAGACGAAATCAATCGACTACAACAAGGCAAACCATCCACCCCAGGACAACCGGGGCAGGGTGTTGCTGATCAATTAACTAAAGAACTTCCTAAGTATCTTCAAGCTCTAACTGGGTCGGCAATGTCGACTAGAGCAATCTACCGAGTTGATACAAAGAGACAAGAAGATATTATGAAAGATCAATTGAAAGCTCAGCAAGAAACCAACCGATTACTCTCACTAGGTGGAGGCGTACCTTGATTCCAGCACAGGCCAGTGTACAGTTAGCTCATGCTTTATTGACAGTGATAGCTAAACACAGACTGCCTACGTACAGGTTGTTTTACCAAGACTACCGATCATTCTTTTCGACAGTCAAAGTACCACCTGTTCGTGAGATTTGTAACCGTGAGGGTCAACCTATAATGGTTGACGTTGATTGTAAGCAAGCTATAGAATTCTTGAAGAACAAATTCAACTTCTATAGCAGCGACGAACTGACAGAAGTCCTCCAGGAAGAAGCAGAACATCATGGCATCAGACCACACACCAAATGACATCATCTTCGAAGAAGTTCTTGGTGATTCTCGTTCATTCACAATCAACAGACAAACAATCACCAAAGACTTTGTTTTTAGAGTCACATCAGACTTGTTTGTCGATCTAGCAGAGAAGCACCTTCTCCCAGGAACTAGCTTTGAAATGTTGTTTGACGATAAAGTCTTTCAACAACAAATGTTACCATTGTTTTATGGCATGGTTCCACTGACGTTCATGTTTTACATTGACGACGACAACTTTCAACTACTTTATGCTGCAAGTTTGTCGGCTACACAAATCAACTTTACCACCTGGGAACTCAAACTAACCTACGACATTCCAGATGACAATGGAGCTAACAGTGGTTCTGCTGGAGCAGGTGGTGGTAATACTGGACCTAGTGACCGAGAACAAAACAGTACCAAGTTTACTCAAGTCTCATTCAACGGTTCAGTATCTACCGAGAAGATTCAGAAAGCCATTGTCAAAGAATGTCAGAAAGCTAAGAACAGACCGGCTGGAGAAGTTGTACCCTACACAGTAGGTCAGACTGGTTTGATTGGTTACAGTGAAGATGGTATTGAAGGTGCCGACGTTTACGTTCGTGCATTCAAGTTCCAGATCACCCAGTACATGCCACCAAGCAAGTTGACGTACTCGTACATTCGTCGACTCTCTAGGATGATAACGTGTGTAAACCAAAAGAAATTCTTTGGGTTTGCACCAGAAAGTGTAATGTTTATCGGTTACTCTGGGGAAGGTGATTTGTATCAAGCAGTACCAGTGACTCTTGAGTTTGAAGTAAAGAACAACTTTGCTTTCGATGATACGTTCTACAAACTAAGCAGCCCAGACGATGAAGTTGTGTGGGTTGGTGACAGTAAAGTTGTACTAACTGCACAACAATACGATCGAATCTTTGAACCAGAGTTCCCAACAACAGCAGCAGCAACTGGACTTGGTGACGAAAACGGTATTCATTCTGGGTGGAGTATTGTCTCTTACGAGTATGCTCCACAAATAATGACAGCAAACAACGGTCGACAAATACGTAAGCCTAGCTTGCGTACCATCTTTACACACTACGATCCTATTGACTTCGACAAGTTCAAACTATGACAAAACGAGCTATCAAACCTGGTACTAAATACCGAGACATTGTTACCAGCCGGTGGATCAATGAACTTAACGAACCTGCTCCACTATCTACTGGGGTAGGTAGTAAAGGGTTCCACTCAGAAGAAGTTCGGATCATGGGACAACATATCTCAGGGTCTGCTACTGACATCATTCAACCCTTCGAAGTTGTCTACATTGTAGAACCATTCGTAGTGTTCGACACCAACGACGCTAACCTACCCCAGGAAGTACCGGCAGTCCCTGCTGTTAAAGTCAATAAGTTTTCTGAGTTCAATGGTACTACTCACGGTTTTGCTCCTCAGTGGGGAATAGCCCAAGGACAAATCAGTGGTACTCAGTGTGCCCCAGTTATGCTTACTGGCATATCTTTTATGAAGTTGGAAGGTACTCGACCAGGTTCGAACCTTACTACTTATAGAGGTATTGACATCTTCAACGGTACTATGGTGTATGATGTCAAAGGTAGAGCAGAACTGATTGGAAACCTAACAGCAAACGGTAGCCACGCTTTAGTCCACTTGACTAGAAAAAGAGCTACATCTGTGTTCGGTAGAACAGTCAACAGCATTGCTCCTAACAGTTCAGGTTTGTTTAATTTAGCTGTACCAAGTGCCAGCTATTGGACATTCTCATCTGTACAGTTGATTGCATTCAATCCCCACGATACAAAAACAGTTGCAGCAAACCGTCGTATAGTTGCTGTAGAAGTTGATCACCGCTGGATGATTGTATTCGAGGCTTGTCCATGAGTTGTTTCAATGCCCTAGCTAACTGCTGTCCAACAGAACCACCCCCAGTAGAATGCTGTGTGGAACTGTCTGACATAGAAACATTATTTCCAAACGGTGTTACTCTAGTGTCAGGCAGCACAACTTTTACTTTTCCTGGGGGTGGGTGGTATAAAGAAGGTTGTTGTCTTAGAAACACAACGTATCAAACCAACGGTGGGTTCTCTAGGCAATGTACATCAGACTGGAGCTACGAAGTATCAGAGTCAATTAAGTGTACTATCAAAGCTCGAAAGAAAAACAGAGTAAACATTTCTTTTGATCCAAACTTACCTAGACCAGACTTGTGTCCAGAAGGTGCTTGTGAAGAAGTCATTACAGCATCTTCGAGTTCAGGTGCAGTCACCGAAAGAGGAGAAAGAGTTGTCACCAGTGTCTTTGTTCCAATCCTTGCAAACATAACAGTCGGTAAGTACCTTCGTGATTGTGGATACGGAACTACCGTTTGCACCTACGTTGTAGGGGTTTCTGTTACTTACGGTCTATATGCTGGTGCTAAAGTCCAGGGATACAAAACTTTTACAAAAACTGTTGACAGTGTAAACTCAGAAATCCTTACCTACTGTTTAGGTGGTAAGACTCTTGCTCAAATCAAAGCAGAAAGCGACGTGTCTGTAACTTCCGGTACTAACAATTTCCCATTGTGTAACTACATACCCAATGAAGTCCCACCAGGAGCACCAGACACTTTAGTGACTGTAAGCAGAGTCAAATTGTCTACAACATTTGGTTGTCCAGTTACCCTTACCGATGCCGATAACAATCCAGACTTCTGCAACATGGCTACTACGGGATTCTGTACAACAGCCACCCAGGAACAAGGACCAGTGAGTGTAACCTTCAATAGAACACTCCCACCAGTCTATGTTGCTAAGAGTCTATTCGCAACAGGTGGTGGACTCGAATGTTGCAGAGTAGACTTAATCAATACGTTTCCTGCACAAAAACAAGTGTACGAAGTAATCGGACCAGGAACTCATCTAGTTGGTATGGGATGGGGATACGACCCACCACCACCAGGAGAACAGCATGTTGATTCTTGCTACAATGATGGAATCCTAAATTTCTGCACAGTAGAACCATCAGTATGTTTTCTTCCACCATTTGGTTGTTACATTCCATATCCGGACAACACTATATTCTTCTCTATAATACAGTGTTGTGAGTTTCCTCAAATCGGACCAGCAGCTACGTTCACGTACCACAGTTCTGAACAATCCGACTACACGTTCAACTACAGTAACGTCACAGGCAACACTCCAATAGTACATACGTACGACATACCATCATGGACTCTCAACTGTTAAGTCAGCAATACACTTGCACCAACTTGATCTGGACTTGGGACGAGATTATTTCTGGGGAACCAGAACCATCTACCCTAGAACCAATCCTCTCTCCAGAAGTAGAACCACTATCTATCGGATACCAATCCACCCAGGAAGAAGTGGTCCCCAAGAATAAGGTGCTGGTTATTACTCTTGGTACTGGTGTAGAATTCTCTGAGATACTCTCTCTCAACAGAAGTATCAA
>Ga0315907_10003729_pt1 | contig 17687 bp, 10 predicted proteins | sample LakEriMetagenome_3_FD_203525 | JGI IMG/M metagenome (GOLD analysis project Ga0315907, IMG submission 203525) | Freshwater fungal communities from buoy surface, Lake Erie, Ohio, United States - Buoy 12 MA123 | ecosystem: Environmental > Aquatic > Freshwater > Lake > Lake biofilm | place: USA... | reverse complement strand
ACTATATCGAGCGCTTCTACAACCCGCATCGCAGGCACTCGACGCTCGGCTACGAGAGCCCGATAGCCTTCGAGGCGAAGATGAGGGTAGCTTAACTACGTGTCCACGGAACCCGGGGCAGGCCAAGAGAAGCTTTTAGCGAAGCCCAAAACACCGCTAAATCTGCTGACGATGAGGCTGTCGCTCAAGCTTGCGAGGACTGGATACGGGTTATTGATTTTTCGAATCCAGCGACAAAGGAAGCAACAATATCTCAGCTTTGCTTAGACATGTTGGACCACAAAAAGGCGGTACGTCTCATTCGATACGCTATGTCGTTCGGGATAACTGTCGACACAACTCCCCTTGAAATGCATCTCGCAAAGCTTGAGCAGTTGGGTGGTCCAAATGACGATGAGCTGATTGCAACCCTCCTTCTTTTGCAGCACAATAATCAGCATTCAGAAGTTGCAAGATTTATAGAATCGAGATGGAGTCGTTTGATTGAAATAGCGCGTCCAGCAGCATTAGCTGGGGCAAGAATCGAGGCGCTAGTAAAAGCTGGGGAATGCAATAGCGCGATTCTAGCATTGGAAGAGCATGAGAAATTCATATTCAAGCCCGATCTTCCAAGACATAAACTAATGATTGAAGACTGCAAGGGCCAAGATCCCACACAAAGGGCAAAAGAAAACTTCGAAGCGTCTCAAGCAATTGAAGATCTTTGGAACCTAGTCTTTGTATTGAGAGCAAAAAAGCGATGGAGCGATCTTGTTCCTTATGCCCGGTTATTAGTTAGAAGAGAAACCACGGCCGAAGCTGTGACAATTCTTGCAACGGGGTTGCAGAATGGTAACGCTCCTCCAAAGGAAATTGTAGCTACTCTGGAGCTCTACCGAGAGATCACCCAATTAGATCACAATCTCAACTCAATGTATGCGTGGGCGCTGTATCATCTCGGGAGGGTTTTCGAAGCTAAAGATATCAACGATAAATTGCTTCGTGAACGTAGCGCGGCCAATGACATTGGTCTAGACGCGAACATAGCAATCCGCTTGGGAGACTGGGATCGATTCACTGATGTGCTGTCGACTGCCTGGGTGTGTCGGGACGAACTCCCCGTTCAGTTAACTTTGCAAGTAGCTAAGCTAGCCGGCTCAAGAGCACCTGAGCGAGCGCTGCAATTGTGTGAAGAGGCAGTTAAGAGAGACCCCAAAAATCCGGTTTCACTTATTCGGGCCCACGGAATCGCAATGTCTTTAGCCCGAGATGATCTCGCGCTTCCTTGGATTCATCAGGCAGCCGAGCTCTCGACGAGTGAGGATGGGCTAATAAAGAAGCTGTCGTCTCGATCAGAAATTGTTTCGATGCTCGTTTCTCAGGCCGACGATTGGCGGCATAAGAACGAACTTTTTCGAGAAGGAAAGATACCGCTGCATTGGGCGGCATCTATGCTCAACGTTCCGCTCACAAAACTACTTATCTCAATCCCTGCTGAAAATAGGACCAAAGCAGATGCACGCGGAAAGTATCCGATACCCGTACGATCTGGCGGGCGGAAAGGAATCGATATTTCTAATGTGAAAAAACTTGGCCTCGATATTACATCTGTGTTTTTTCTAAACGGAATCGATCTTCTAGATCACGTCATCGGGAAATTCGAAGCGATCTTTATCTCCCCGAGGGTGATGGAAGTTCTTCTCTTGGAAAGAGAGAAGGTTGAATTTCATCAACCTTCTCGAATTGAGCGTTCAAAACGCCTACTTGAGCTTCGTCGGAGTGGAAAGATTGCCGTAGCTGAAGCACTAAGTAATCCTTCACTAGCTGTCGAAGTAGGTCCTGAAGCGGCATCGCTGCTAACTCTTGCAAAGAAATTAGACGCGAAGTACGTGCACTTCGGACAGTTCAATAAGGTAAGCTCAGCTGCTGAGTTGAAGGCGGAGTTGGGAGAATATGGTGAATTCACAAGCTCACTGTTGAGTGTGGCGGAATCACTATTTGTCCAAAGTGTAATAACTTCCTCGCAGCGAGACATAGCAGTCGCCTACCTTGAAAAAGTTGACAATCAACCGCAACAATCGCGCCCTCTTTCCGAAGGAAAGCCGATTCTTCTGGATAGCGTTTCTGCCGAGTATCTTTCGGATTGTGAGCTATTGGAGATCGTTCGAGCGCCGATACTGGTGCATCAGGATGCAGTAGACCAATGGGAAGCATTGGTTGCGCTGGAGCCCTATACCGCTTCCATGCTTGAGTCACTAGATAAAATCAGAGTGACTTTGCGAAAGGGACTGGCGTCAGGGCGTATAAAATTCATCCAAGAATGTTTGGGAGATGAAGAAGACGAGGACATAGGTTTGCTCTCTCGGCCGATCAGTGATTGGCTAAACGATTGCGGTTCCGCGGATGCCGTTTGCTTTGATGATCGCGTTATTAACAGTCAAGTGACCATCGAGGATCGTAGTGGCCAGAAAGCAAAAATCGTCTGCTCATTTGATCTTATTAACTTTCTTTACGAGTTGAAGGAGATATCTAAATCAAAGAAAACTGAAATTCTCCATCGCTTACGGTTGAGTATGTTTTTTACAATTCCGTTGTTTGCCTGGGAACTGCAGGACTATCTATCATCCCAATCGATCGATCTGGATGGATCACTAAAAGAAAGCGCTGAGCTTCGCTCCATCCGAGAATATCTAAGTCGGCTACATTCAGCTGAGGTACTGCGACAGGACTCAGACTTGGAATATATGGATGAGCTTTGGAGAGTTGGAGTTTCGGCGATTCATGCCATTTGGATGAGTGAAGAAGAATCTTTGGAAGCAATAGAGGCGCGAGCTAACTGGATATATCAATTTGTCGTTCCTGATATCGAGGTCGCTTTACGATTCTCGCCTGATCGCGAACAGAAAATGGAAGAAATAGCTGCTGCGCGTCTTTTCAAAATTTTACTGCCTTTGCCTTTGCCAAAAAGAAAGCGCATGGCCTACACAAACTGGCTTAGCAAAAAGGTAGTCAGTCAGTATCAGCCTGGTAATTCAAAAATAATCGAACTGGCTTCGGCTCACATATCGAATTGGGCCGTTTCCAAGATAGTGGAGAAAGTTGATGAACCTAAGATTGGAGCTCGGAACGATCCTACTAAGCACCCAGCCGCCGGCGATCATTAATTGTCTAGTTCACATTGAAGAATTTATGACTCAATCAACACTTGGGGCGGCAACCTATCCAGGTTTGGGCGCATTTAATCACAATGATATTGTCTCGAAGCTACGCCAAGCGCATGAAAGTGACGCTCCCACGAATATTGAGAGCTTAGATGGAAAGGCATTTAAAATTGACCGTAGTGAGATTGGGGTGACGGTTACTCCTGTAGATCAAATAGACAAGGGTCGGATTGTTATTGAATTTGGGCTAGTCGATCCAGATATCCGTATACGAAAAAAGGCAATCGATGCATTCGCAGCTGAATGCGCGCCGTTTGAAAGTGCGATTTCTAAATGGTCGGATATAGCGGAGTTGCGACCGCTTGAAGAGATTGAGCTTCGAAATCTTGTTGACGTTCTGATGCATCTCCCGAAGTTACGGCTCGGGCGGATCCTCTCGAAATGGCAAACTGGCGAGATCAAAGCCACCGATCTTGTTCCAATTGATTTGGAGTATTACGAAGCGCTAGTTGGCCCCGCTCCACGAGACGCCGATTTTAGTAGTTACATTCAAAATTCGCTTAACGCGTACCGAAAGAGAATCCTAAAAAGTCCGAGTAATTTATCACTTAAGCAAACCCTTCCTCTCGGTGCTTTTTCGAGCATCAATCTGACCGAGATATTTGCCGACGTTCCAGACGACAAAATATTGGATTCCATCTTGAACCTAGGAGAAGTGGCTACCCCTCATATGCTTGTTGGGGCACTTGAAATTGCTTTTAGCCGGGACTCTCAAGATCCAAAGTTCCTAGAATTCGCCCGGAGCACAATTTCGAAGTTAATGAATGCCGAGTTCTCGGTCGGCTGTTCGGAAAATATTTACAAATTCTTCCCGGTAGTCGCCGCATTCACATTGAGGAAGATCAATTCTGCCCCACTATTGTGGGGAAAACCTCCGTACTGGCGACGCCTCGCAGCGATGTTACATGCCAATCAGCTATGTGAAATATTGCTAACAACCAATTACGATGAACCCGAGTTTCTTGAATGGCTCGATGGTCAAAGCGCAAACATTGATTTCCTCGTGGAGCAGTTGGACGCTTGGAGCGAGCCGGCTTGGAGTGTGATCGACTTAAATCAAAGGACCTTTCGTGCAAGTGTTGTTGGTCGAGTTTTAGCGCTCGCCAAGGCATACCCAAATATTGCACATCAGATAGATGCTTCGGGCTTTATCGAGACGGTTACGTCTGAAATGAAAGGTGCACAGGCGACAATAGAAATGTCATTCCCATCTCCGATTGAAGGGCGGGTGCGGCCATCCGCGGTTCCTTCACCGAATATGACGAACTCTGGTGAGATGGCCGCCACATTTTCTGCACTTAAGACGAAGCTCGATGCCGAACCATCTGGAGGCGCCTGGCGAGCTCTGTGTTTAACAAGCCGTCTATTTGCCTTTGATGATTCGCTAGTCGAAACAACAGTTAAAGCGATAGCTGGCCTATCTCTGAAGGCTGCGCAATCCAGTGATGATTTTTTTGAGAATCTTGCGTGTGCAGCATTCATTGCTGCTATGCAATCCCGCTCTAATTTGGCTGAAGCAATTGGTAGACAAGTTTGCTTGCTCGCAAAGGAGTTCAATTCGAGAGGCGCTGCAGAAAACGGACTGCGCGCCATCGTGATCACTGCAGGAGCGTTTAGTTCACGATCAGATAGTCTCGATTGGTTGAAAAAGACACTTGAGAGCTACGCGCTAAACTTGCCTGCTGGCATACCAGCTAAGCAGTTATTTGCCAGTTTGGCAGACTTGAAGTCTCTATTGCCTGCTAAAGAATGGCGAATGGCCACAGCACAGTCCATATGTGTGTCGGCATTCTAATTCTTTTGTCGAAATGGACATCCGACTTTGATAGCAGCTGGCAAGGCCTTTACGAGCGACCAGTTCTTATCTTTGTTACTGTCGGGACGCCGACGAAGACTCGAACTGCGAGGGACAAAAAACTCGATCGGTCTGTTCCGCTCGACCATCGCCGAGGTATCGGCCTGAAAGGCGAGGGTAGGCATTACGCAGTTGCGCCTTTATTGCGCTTGGTTTCCATTCGTTTCCCTTAAATGCCGAAACTTACGGAAACCGATATTGAAAACACAAACATTCTAGAAATCTGGGGGACTGGGGCGCGAGGCATTGCCTCGCGGGGTTCGAATCCCGCCGCTCCGACCAACAAAGAAGCCCGCTAGATCAATAATCTAGCGGGCTTCGACGTCTTTGGGCTTGCTTCATCTTCTTCCCCTGTCCTGCGGCCATCCTGGACGCCGTCAGGCGGAAACGCCATTCATTCCGCTGTGCAGATTTCCCGAGCCAGCTCTGCTTCGGCATTGCTCACGGCTTGTTATCCGCGATCGGTGGCGTGCAGCAGGGCGCCGACGCCATGTCGTCCAGACCCATGGCTGAAAAAGCTTCGAATGCATGGCGGCGCCGCGCGCTCAACGGTTCGGAACTCGCGGTCGCGCGTTGGTCGATCGCAGGTGCCGCGTCCCGCGCTTGGATCGACGACAGGGTCGCGCCCAGATCGCGCAGCAGTCCGTCGTGCATGCCGTAGATCCAGCCATGCAGATGCAGTTCCATGCCGCGCCCCCATGCTGCCTCAACGATAGGCGTCGCGGCAACGCGCCGAACCTGCATTTCGACGTTGATTTCGCAAAGTCGGTCAAGCCGATGTTCGTCCGTCACGAGTGCGTCGAACGCGCTTCTATGTGTGCGGAAAAATATTGAAAGCGGCTGTAGCCAATGGTCAACCAAGGTCCCGCGCGCATCTGCCATCGCGCGCTGCACGCCACCGCAGCCATAATGGCCTGCGACGATCACATGCCGAACCTTCAGTACTTCGATCGCGAATTCCAGCACGGCAAGAACGTTCATGTCGCTGCTGTGCACGATATTGGCGATGTTCCGATGCACGAATACCTCGCCCGGATCCAAACCGAGCACGTCGTTGGCGGTGACTCGGCTGTCCGAACAGCCGATCCACAAATAATTCGGCGTTTGTTGCTCGGCCATGCGCCGGAAAAAATCTGGATCATGCTCTGTCTTGCGATTGGCCCATTCGAGATTCCGGTCGAAGAGATGGTCGAGTCTGCTCATGCGACGACGACTCCGCGTCGTAGCTTCATGCTACGGCCGATCGTCGTCAGATCGGCTCGCGTCAGGCGGATACGCGCGAGCGCCAGCACAACGCCGTTTTCGAGAGCAAGATGCTTGAGTTCGCATGCAGCATAGGCTTGTATCATTTCGTCGAGAGTCGCCTCGATCTGAATCTCGTCGTCCGCCGGCTTTGCCGCTAGCGCCGCAACAATCTGGTCGGCCATTGCGGTACCTTGTCGATGTTCCTCGCCGAGACGAGCCAGAATGATGCCAAGACCGTCCGCGGGCAACGCGCGCCGCCGCAGCACGGGATAGAGGTCGATATCCTCGTCTTCGTGGTGCAGGCGCAGATCTCCGACAAGATAGGCGATCATCCTGTCGGCCTCGACGCGGCCGGCAACACGCGCCGTCGCGAAGCGGCGCAACACGGCGCAGATCGCGCGCTGCCGAAAATGCGCCGCAAGCACATAGGCCAGCGGATCGTCGAGCAGCGCCAAAGGCGTCGGCGCCGTATCATTCCGCAGCATTGCCCGGCCTGCTCGCTGCACACCCGCAGCCGGTCGCAGTCGGCCCCGTCGCGTCGCGCGCCAGCGACCAGAGCAGCATATTGTCCAAAGTCGCAAGAGCCGGATCGTCGCTGCGTTCGATGGCCGTCATCAGCGCCAGCCAATCTTCGCTTGATGCGTTGGCAGCAAAGCGCCGTGTCGCGCCGCAAACGTACTCCGCCGGGCTCTCCGAATGCCGAACTGCCATGGCTTCGACCTCGGCGAGGCGAACGATGTCGTTCATGGCGTCGAGGGCTTGAGCCGCATCGGCAGCATTCCCCAGACGCTTCAGAATGGTGCCGAGCAACATGCCATACCCTCACTGGACCAGCGGCGAAGAAGCGGCCGCCAGATCGATGCCTTGGATATCTGCCTTGCCGACAAGGATCTCGACGTACTGGCGAATGGCGCTGCGGCGGACTTTTTCGTGCATCCAAGCCGCAATTTTTTCATGCACAAGTTCGAAAGGCAGGAAGCACCCGTCGATGCGCCGATCGACCGCAACGATATGCAGCCCGTAGCGCGTTTTGATCGGCTCGGGGTGAATCGTGCCGACCAAGATGCATGCCAAGGCGCTCTCGAATTCCGGTACGGTCTGTCGGGGACCAATTTGGCCGAGATTGCCGGCAGTCTTTCCGGACGGACAAGCCGAATGGGCCAAAGCCAAGGCTGCAAATTCGTGCGGATCGACGACAATGCGTGCCAAAATCGCTTGCGCTACTTCCGGGCTGTCGATCCGGTTCGCGGGCAGCAGAATGTGCCGCACCTCGTAGAGGTCGGGCGTGCGAAAGCGGTGGGGATTTTGCTCGTAGTACCGCAAACACGCAGCCCTGTCGGCTTCGGGCGTGCTCACTTCGCGGTCGATCAGGCCGCGCACCAGCGCTTCTTCGTCGGTTTCGCGACGCCCCTCGCCGTCGCTCGCTGGGTCGATCGGCACGGCAAGACGGCGGGCCTCCTGCAACAGCAACTCGCGCACCACCAAAGCTGCAGACGCAGATTTCATGGCGTCGAGCGGTCGGCGCGCCGGATGGTGCTGCGTTTCCTGTGCGATGGTGGCGCGGGGAATCTCCACGCCGTTTACGCGGATCGTCTTGCTGCCGACAGACGATGTCGTCTTTGCGGAGCGAGCGGTTGCAGTGTCCATGTCGATTACTCCGCCGCCGAACGCGGTGCGATCGGGCGCCGACTGCGCACGATCTGGTAGCCCCGCCGCCCGAGATACCAAACCGGCGCCGACCACACATGCACAAGCCGCGAAAAGGGAAAGATCAGAAAGATCGTCATGCCCAGCACCAGATGCGCAAGGTACGGAAACTCCAGCCCCTGCAGCGTGCCCGCATCCACCGGCTGAAGCGTCAGGATGCCTTGCGCCCAATGCGCGAGGACAAGCATGGTCGAGCCGTCGGAATGCGCGAGCGAAAACGGCAGCGTGACGAGTCCGAGCGACAACTGGATCCAGAGGATCGCCAGTACCGCCAGATCCATATACGTGGAGGTCATGCGGATGCGCGCATCGAAAAGGCGGCGATGAAGCAGCAGCGAAAGCCCGACGAAACAGACCAAACCGGCGATCCCGCCAGCAACGACGGCGATTAGCTGCTTCTGCTCGATGGTGATGAACATCGTATAAATGAACGTCGGCGTCAGCAATCCCGCCGCATGGCCAACGAAAAGAAACAGAATGCCGCCATGAAACAGATTCGAGCCCCAAGCGAGCTGCCGCTTGCGCAGGAGCTGGCTGGAGCTGGCGCGCCAGGAATACTGCTCGCGGTCGAAGCGAATGAGGCTGCCCAACAGAAAAGCAGTCAGACAAACATACGGGTACCAGACGAAAAGAATGTGGAAGATGGCGTCGCGCATGGTGGCTTTCCTTCGATCTGAAGTGCGGTTCGCAGCGGCGGTGCCCTGGCGCTGGCGCGGCAGCGGCTCCAGACCCGGTGCGGGGCGCGCCGCCTGGCGCAGCTTGGCCGACAATGTGTCGGTACCGCAGGCCGTGGCGGCACCCGGACCGAACGTCACTTCCTCCGCCTCCCACGCGGCATCCAGCGCTTCCAGGTCGTCGGGCTCGGGATCGGGTTCCGCGCGCAACTTGGCCAGTGCCGCCGCATCAAGCTTTGCACGGGACAGCGCCGCGAGCGCCGCAAAGACGCTTTCGTATGGCGAAGATCGCTTGGCCAAGCGCTCGCGCAAGGCGGCAAAGACATGCGCAGGCTGGCCGATCATCTCGATCGCTGCGGCAGGTGCGCGGGTTGCCGCGTATTCCAGAAACAGCGGCAGGAAATCCGGCAATTCAGCCGTGGTCGGCGTGAAGCCGCCATCTTCGTAGATATTGATAAGGTCGACCATCGCCTGGCCGCGGTCGCGGCTTTCGCCATGAACATGCTCGAACAGATGCAGCGAGAGCGATCGCGTGCGATCGAACAGCAGAATGTACCGCTCCTGCGCATCGTAGAGGTCGAGGGCGGCAAGATCGGCGGTGAGTGCCGCGACCGCCGCGCGCTCGCGCTTGGGCAGTGCGCCTTCGGTTTCGAGCACAGCCCGAAGCTCCGCGCCGGCCGCGACCAACTCTGCGGTCGGATACGTCAGCAGCACGGAAAGGACTTTGAGCGTGCGCATTACAGAACCCCCATCTTCGGCATGTCATTTTTCAGCTTCATGCCGCCGAACAAATTGCCCGATTGCTCGCTCGGCGCGCAGCCGTCGCCGAACGAGAAGCCGCAATTGCCGCGCATCTCGTACGCGTCCTCGCTCGCCTCGCGATGTGCGGTCGGAATCACGAAGCGGTCCTCGTAATTGGCGATCGCCATGATGTGGTACATTTCTTCGATCTGCGCCCCGGTCAGGCCGACCTTGTTCGCGATCGTTTCGTCGATAACGCCATCCACAGTCTTGGCGCGCATGTAGGCCCGCATGGCGAGCATGCGCTCCAAACCGCTCGCCACAGGCGCCTCGTCGCCGGCCGTCAGAAGATTGGCGAGATATCTGAGCGGGATGCGCAGCGAACGCACGTCCGGCATGCCGCCGTCGATGCCCATCTGGCCGGCCTCGGCCGCAGCCGTGATCGGCGAAAGCGGCGGCACGTACCACACCATCGGCAGCGTGCGGTATTCGGGATGCAGCGGAAAGGCGACCTTCCACTCCATCGCCATCTTCCACACCGGCGACTGGCGCGCTGCTTCCAGCCAGGACTCGGCGATGCCGTCGATGCGCGCTTGGGCGATCACCGCCGGATCGTTCGGATCGCAGAAGATGCCCATTTGCGATCCGTAGAGACCCTTTTCGTCGGCAACGCTTGCCGCAGCTTCGATGCGATCGGCGTCGTAGAGCATGACGCCGAGATATCGAATGCGCCCGACGCAGGTCTCCGAACATACCGTCGGCTGCCCCGCTTCGATGCGTGGGTAGCAGAAAATGCACTTCTCTGATTTTCCGGACGACCAATTGTAGTAGATTTTTTTGTAAGGGCAGCCCGAGACGCACATGCGCCAACCGCGGCATTTGTCCTGGTCGATCAGGACGATGCCGTCTTCTTCGCGCTTGTAGATCGCCCCCGAAGGACAGGCCGCGGCGCATGCCGGATTGAGGCAATGTTCGCACAATCGAGGCAGATACATCATAAAGGTGTTTTCGAATTGGCCGTACATTTCCTTCTGGATGCCTTCGAAATTGACGTCTTTCGAGCGCTTGGAGAATTCGCCGCCCAGGATCTCTTCCCAGTTCGGACCCCACTCGATCTTCTCCATGCGCTCGCCGGTGATGAGCGAACGCGGCCGTGCGGTGGGAAAAGCCTCAAGCTCCGGCGCCTTCTGGAGATGTTCGTAGTCGAAGGTAAAGGGTTCGTAATAGTCGTCGATTTCCGGCATGTCGGGGTTGGCGAAGATGTTCGCCAATATGCGCCACTTGCCGCCGATGCGCGGCGCAATCTTGCCGTTGCGTTTGCGGGTCCAACCGCCCTTCCATTTGTTCTGGTCTTCCCAGTTTTTCGGGTAGCCGATGCCGGGTTTGGTCTCGACATTGTTGAACCACGCGTATTCGAGACCCTCGCGATTGGTCCAGACGTTTTTGCAAGTGACCGAGCAGGTGTGACAACCGATGCACTTGTCGAGATTGAGAACCATGGCGATTTGGGCGCGGATTTTCATGCCACTTCTCCCGTGACTGGCGTTGCATCGGCATGCGGGCGTTCTAGCCAGTCGATCTCGGTCATCTTGCGGATGACGACGAACTCGTCGCGGTTCGTGCCGATAGTGCCGTAGTAGTTGAAGTCGTAGGCTTGCTGCGCGTAGCCGCCGATCATGTGCGTCGGGTTGAGCACGATGCGCGTCACCGAGTTGTGGATGCCGCCGCGATGGCCGGTAATCTGCGAGCCCGGCACGTTCACGATCTTCTCCTGCGCATGGTACATCATCACCATGCCGTCCTTGACGCGCTGCGAGACCACGGCGCGCGCGACCAACGCGCCGTTGCTGTTGAAGGCCTCGACCCAGTCGTTGTCGACGATCCCCGCGCGTTTTGCGTCCGGTTCGCTGATCCAGATGCACGGCCCGCCGCGCGACAATGTGAGCATCAGCAGATTGTCGGTGTAGGTCGAGTGGATGCCCCATTTCTGGTGCGGCGTTATGAAATTCAGCACGAGTTGCTTTTCGCCATTCGGCTTCATGTCGATCACTGGGGCGATCGCGCGCAGATCGACCGGCGGCCGATAGACGCACAAGGCGGCACCGAAGGCCCGCATCCACAGATGGTCCTGGTAGAGCTGTTGACGCCCGGTCAATGTGCGCCACGGGATCAGCTCGTGCACATTGGTGTAACCGGCGTTGTAGCAGACCTTCTCGCTCTCCAGCCCGGACCAAGTGGGCGCCGATATGATCTTGCGCGGCTGCGCCACGACGTCGCGAAAGTGGATTTTTTCGTCTTCTTTCGGGCGCGCAAGATGCGTGTGTTCGAGGCCAGTCGCTTTGCCGAGCGCCTCCCAAGCGTGCACGGCCACCTCGCCGTTCGTTTCCGGAGCGAGCATCAGGATCACTTCCGTCGCATCGATGTCGCTGACGATGCGCGCAAGGCCCTTGTTGGCACCCTCGGCATGGACGCCATTCAGCGCCTTGAGGTTTTCCACTTCATGGCCCGTTTTCCACGTCATGCCTTTAATGCCGTTGCCGATGCTCTCCAACAGCGGCCCGAGTGCGGTGAAGCGTGCGTAAACGTTCGGATAGTCGCGCTCGACTTCGAAGATCATCGGCATTGTCTTGCCGGGAATGGGCTCGCACTCGCCGCGTTTCCAGTCACGCGGGTCGAAAGGTTGCGCGATCTCGTTGGGGGAATCGTGCTTGATGGGATTGAGCACGACGTCTTTTTCGACGCCAAGCACCTCCGGTGCGACACGCGAAAAAGCTTTTGCGATGCCCTTGTAGATCTCCCAATCGCTGCGCGCTTCCCACGCCGGATCGACCGCACTGGTCAGCGGATGGATGAATGGGTGCATGTCCGACGTATTGAGGTCGTTCTTCTCGTACCAGGTGGCGGTCGGCAGGACGATGTCGGAATACACGCAGGTAGTGGACATGCGGAAGTCGAGCGTGACGAGCAAGTCCAACTTTCCTTCCGGGGCGTGCGCGTGCCAAACGGCCTCGGTCGCCTTGGCGCGACCCTCGGGACCGAGATCTTTGCCCAGCACGCCATGCGTCGTGCCGAGCAGGTGCTTCAGAAAGTACTCGTGCCCTTTGCTCGACGAGCCAAGCAGGTTCGAGCGCCATACGAACATGTTGCGCGGCCAGTTCTTTGGATTGTCCGGATCTTCGCAGGAAAGTTTGAGCGTGCCGTCCTTCAAGCTCTTGACCACATAGTCTTTCGCCGACATGCCGGCCGCCGCCGCGTCCTTGGCGACTTTCAGCGGATTGGTCTGAAGCTGCGGTGCCGAGGGCAGCCAGCCCATCCGCTCGGCGCGGATATTGTAGTCGATGATCGTGCCGTCCCACGGGCCCTTGGGTGCCGTCGGCGATACGATGTCGCCGACATTCATGGTTTCGTAGCGCCACTGGTCGGTGTGCGCATAGAAGGCCGACGTCGAGTTCTGCTGGCGCGGCGGACGCGCCCAATCCAGCGCGAATGCCAGCGGCGCCCAGCCGGCCTGCGGACGCAGCTTTTCCTGGCCCACATAATGCGCCCAGCCGCCGCCCGACTGGCCGACGCAGCCGCACATCACGAGCATGTTGATGACGCCGCGGTAGTTCATGTCGGCATGGAACCAATGGTTCATCGCCGCACCGATGATGATCATCGAGCGGCCTTTGGTTTTTTCCGCGTTGGTTGCAAATTCGCGCGCGACCTGGACGATCTTGTCGCGCGATACGCCGGTAATCGCCTCAGCCCAGGCAGGCGTGTAGGGTGCGGCCTCGTCGTAGTTCTTGGCGATGTTTTCGCCCCCGAAGCCGCGATCGACGCCGTAATTGGCCAGGAAAAGATCGTGGACGCTGGCCACCAGCGTTTCGCCTTCGACCAGCTTCAGCAGCTTGGCCGGGACGCGACGAACCAGCACACTGGCATGCTTGGTGGACGCAAAATGTGCGTGTTCGATATTGCCGAAATAGGGGAATGAGACTTCCGCCATCGCGTCGTGGATGCCGTCGAGCGTCAGACGGAGCTTTACGATGGCGCCGTCTGCGGCTTTCTCCTCCAAATTCCACTTGCCGCTTTCGCCCCAACGAAAACCGATCGTGCCCCGAGGTGCGACGATCTTGCCGGAATTCTCATCGAAAGCGACCGTCTTCCAGTCAGGGTTGTTGGTCTCGCCCAGCGCGCTGTCGAAGTCGCTAGCGCGCAAGAAGCGCTCGGGCACCAGCTGGCCGCCCTGCTGCACCAGCTTAACGAGCATCGGCATGTCGGTGTATTGACGCAGATAGTCGCGAAAATACGGCACTTGGCGGGCGACGTGGTACTCCGTCAGGATTACGTGGCCCATAGCCATGGCAAGCGCCGAATCCGTGCCCTGCTTGACCGACAGCCAAATGTCGCCGAATTTCGCGGCCTCGGAATAGTCCGGGCAAATCACGGCGCTCTTCATGCCGCGATAGCGCGCTTCCGTGTAGAAATGCGCGTCCGGCGTGCGCGTCTGCGGAACGTTCGATCCCCACAGGATGATGAACCCCGCATTGTACCAGTCGGCCGATTCCGGCACGTCGGTCTGCTCGCCCCAGGTCTGCGGCGAGGCTGGCGGCAAGTCGCAGTACCAGTCGTAAAACGACATGCAGACGCCGCCGATCAACGAAAGATAGCGCGCACCGGCCGCGTACGAGACCATGGACATCGCGGGAATAGGCGAAAATCCGAAAATACGGTCCGGGCCATAGGTCTTTGCCGTATAGGCATTTGCAGCCGCGATGATCTCCTGTACGTCGTCCCACGGTGCGCGCACAAAGCCGCCATGGCCGCGCTTGGTGACATAGGCCGCGCGCTTCTCGGGGTTCTCGACGATCGAGGCCCAGGCGGCAACGGGTGTCATCGTCGCGCGTGCCGCACGCCATAACCGCATGAGGCGCGAGCGGACCAGCGGGTATTTCACTCGGTTTCCGGAATAGAGATACCAACTGTAAGACGCACCGCGCGAACAGCCGCGCGGCTCGTGGTTGGGCAACTCTGGACGCGTGCGCGGATAGTCCGTCTGCTGGGTTTCCCAGGTGACGATGCCGCCTTTGACGTAAATCTTCCACGAGCACGAGCCCGTACAGTTTGCGCCATGCGTGGAGCGAACGATCTTGTCGTGCTGCCAACGCTTGCGATAGCCGTCTTCCCAACGGCGATCTTCGTTGGTCGCGATGCCATGGCCGTCGGAGAACGGTGCGTTGACCTTGGTGAAGTATGTTAGGCGGTCGAGAAAATGGCTCATGTTGGCATACCTCGATTGTCGGTCGGGATCACTTCGCGGGCGCGGCGAGGGGAAGCGTGCGGCTGCCGCGTTCGATGTCGTGCAGCAGGCCGCCGCGACGCGTGTAGAACCACCAGGTGGCCAGCACGCACGTCACGTAAAAACCGAGGAACCCGTAAAGTGCTGTTTCGGCGCCGCCGGTCATGGCGATCGACGTGCCGAAGCTCTTCGGGATGAAGAAGGCGCCGTAGGCGGCGACGGCCGAGGTGAAGCCGATAATGGCCGCCGCCTCTTTGTCGGACTGCTTCACGCGCTCCGCCGCATTCAAGCCGGGCTCCAGTCGCGCCGTTTCCTTGCGCACGATCGCCGGGATCATCTGGAAGGTGGAAGCGTTGCCGATTCCGGTTGCCGCGAACAAAAACAGAAAGCTTGCGAAGAAGATCGGGAAGGAAGACGGGTCGCCCTTCATGCCGATGGCCGCGAGGATGCCGACGACCCCGGCCGACATTGCGATGAAAACCCAGAAGGTAATCCGGCCGCCGCCGATCCGGTCGCACGCCTTGCCGGCCGCTGCGCGCGACAACGCCCCAACCAATGGCCCGAGAAAGGCGTATTGCAGCGCGTTCACTTCCGGGTACAGGATGCGCGACAGCAGCGGAAAGGCCGCCGAAAAGCCGATGAAGGAACCGAACGTGCCGGTATAGAGCCAGCACATGATCCAGTTGTGCGTACGGCGGAAAATCACCGCCTGATCCGCAAACGAAGCCTTCATGGTCGCGATGTCGTTCATTCCGAACCACGCCGCGAAAGCGGAAGCGACGATGAAGGGCACGAACACGTAGCCCGCATTCTGCAGCCAGAGCGTAGCGGTTACGCCTGCTACCGTGGCGGTCTGCGGCGCGCCGCCGAGCCAGCCGAACACTCCCGCGGTGATCGCTAGCGGCACCACGAACTGCACGACGCTGACACCCAGATTGCCCAGCCCTGCATTGATCGCCAGCGCATTGCCCTTTTCGTTCTTGGGAAAGAAGAACGAGATGTTGGCCATGGACGAAGCGAAGTTGCCGCCGCCGAGTCCGCACAGGAGCGCCAGCGCAAGAAATATCCAATAAGGCGTCGTCGGCTCCTGGACAGCGAATCCCATACCGAGTGCTGGAGCCAGCAACGACCAGGTGGCCAGCGTCGTCCATAACCGACCGCCAAAAATGGCAGGCATGAAGCTGTAGGCGATGCGTAGCGTGGCACCCGACAGGCCGGGCAGTGCTGCGAGCCAAAACAACTGATCATTGGCGAATGCGAAACCGACGCTTGGCAGCTTGGCCACCACGACGGACCACACCATCCACACGGAGAACGACAGTAACAAGCAGGGCACAGATATCCACAGATTGCGATGCGCGATCGCGCGGCCGCCAGCGTCCCAAAATCCCTTGTCCTCGGGCCGCCAATCCTGGATCGGACCGGTGGCGGCAAGCGCGCCCTGTTGTGACGTACCGTGTATCGGCTGCATCTCGGGCAGCTCCGGCAGGCTGCGCACTGCAACGCCCTGCTCGGCTGCCTGGCGTTCCATTTGTCGAATCGCGATATGCATCCAGAGAAGCGAAACCGCGACGATAACGAACAGCAGCCAGAAGCAGCTTTGCCATACGCCCGTCAGATCGTTGAGCGCGCCGAACGCGATCGGCAGCACGAATCCGCCAAGGCCGCCGACAAGACCGACGATGCCGCCCACCGCGCCCACGCGATCGGGATAATAGACCGGGATATGCTTGAAGACTGCCGCCTTGCCGAGGCTCATGAAAAATCCGAGCGTGAAGGTCGTGACCATAAAGCCGATCAGCCCCATCGACATACTGAACGTCACGGGGCCGCGGATGCCTTGCACCGCATAGTCGGTTGGCGGATAGGAGAGGATGAACGTGCAGACAACCGAAACCATGAAGGTCCAGTACATGACGCGGCGCGCACCGAACTTGTCGGAGAGATGGCCGCCATAGGCGCGGAAGATCGACGCTGGAATGGAATAGGCCGCTCCCACCATGCCGGCCGCCACGATATCCAAGCCGTAAACGCCGATCAGATAGCGCGGCAGCCACAGCGCCAGGGCCACAAAGGCGCCGAACACGAAGAAGTAATAGAGCGAGAAGCGCCAGACCTGGATGCTTTTGAGCGGCTCCAACATGGCCGACAGCGGCTCGGGCTTCGCACCAGTCGCGCGGCGACGCGCCAAGTCTGGATCGTCTTTGGTGAACAGGAAAAACACGACAGCCATTGCCAGCAGGGCTGCCGCCCAGATCTGCGCCACTGTTTGCCAACCGTAAGCCACCATGATCATGGGTGCCGCAAACTTAGTGACCGCTGCCCCCACGTTGCCGGCACCGAAGATGCCAAGGGCCGTACCCTGTTTTTCCTTTGGATACCACTTGGCGACGTAAGCCACACCGACTGAAAACGAGCCGCCCGCAATGCCGACGCCCAGTGCGGCAAGCAAAAAGGTTGGATAGTCGTAGGCAAAGGTCAAAAGCGCCGTCATCACGGCGGCTGAGAGCATTGTGACGGTGAAGACCATGCGGCCGCCATATTGGTCTGACCAGATGCCTAAGATCAGGCGGATCAGCGAACCAGTAAGTATTGGCGTGCCGACCAGAAGGCCGAATTGGGTTTCGCTCAACCCCAAATCACGTTTTATCTGCACGCCGGTGATCGCGAAAATCGTCCAAACGGCGAAGCAAACAGTGAAAGCAACGGTCGAAAGCCACAGCGCTCTGCTCTGGTCAGCGCCGCTTTGGACCGGTAACGATTTGCTGGCGCTGGACATTCGGTCCCTCTTGAAAAAATACGTAGCGTCCGGAAGAGCTGCAATCGAGCGCCGAATGCGCACGTGACGAATTGATCGAAGTCAATCCGGCGTGCATTGCCCAACGATTCAAGATAGGCACGCACGGACGGCAATCCCGATTTCGTTGCATGTCAGGCGGTATCAGCAGCGAAGCAGGCAATCGACTTGACAAAGATCAAGGCAG
>Ga0315907_10003727_pt1 | contig 17697 bp, 14 predicted proteins | sample LakEriMetagenome_3_FD_203525 | JGI IMG/M metagenome (GOLD analysis project Ga0315907, IMG submission 203525) | Freshwater fungal communities from buoy surface, Lake Erie, Ohio, United States - Buoy 12 MA123 | ecosystem: Environmental > Aquatic > Freshwater > Lake > Lake biofilm | place: USA... | reverse complement strand
ATGAAACGAAGAAACGTTTCCAGTCGAATTTGTCACGCGTCGTCAAAACGGAGAGAATGGTTCTTCTATGGAGTAGCTTCAGTGACAGAAACAAGGTGAACAAACAAAAAACGAACGGCAGAATTAGATAGATTAAAAACTTATTTTTTCCGAAAATACTAACCAGTTCTCTTACCGATCCGCTGTTCAATTCATTCAATTTGCCATGCATGGCCAGATCGATGATTATTGGTATTTGCCCAAAAAGAACATACACCAACACAACAAGGGCTATTGTAAGTAGGTAAGTTGAAAAACGATTGGTCCCTTTATCTGCGTTCCTTAGAAAAGACATGCTGTAAATTTAAAATTAAAAACGGCCTCCCGATAAATCGAGGGCCGTTTTCGTTTAATTCTATTACTTCTATTCTTTAACTGAACATGTCCTTCATGCGGTTAAAGAAATTCTTGTCGTTGTTATCCGGATGTGGTCTGAAATTCTCGCTATCCCGCAATTTTTCCAATAAATCACGCTCTTCTTTGGAAATCTTTTTAGGAGTCCATACATTAATATGAACGAACAGATCTCCTGTGCCATAGCGTTGTACGTGAGGCAAACCTTTACCTTTTAAACGGAGAACTTTACCACTCTGTGTCCCGGGGTCAATCTTGATCTTTGCCTTTCCACTTATCGTTGGAACCTCGATCGATTCACCTAGTACCGCATCCACGAAGTTTATAAATGCTTCATAATGCAAATTTTCACCATCGCGTCTCAATTCAGAATGCTCGGTTTCTTCGATCACAACAATCAGATCGCCTGGCACCCCATTGAACGGACCGGCATTCCCCTTTCCCGTTACGCTCAATTGCATTCCCTCTTCAACACCTGCCGGAATTTCTATCTCGATAACCTCTTCCTGACGTTTCAAACCATGAGCATCCGCATCAGCAGGCTTTTTATCAATCATTTTTCCAGCGCCCTGACAGGTGTGACAGGTGGATTGCGTTTGCATGGCCCCAAGGAAGGTTTGAGCAACACGGGTAATCCTTCCCGTCCCATTGCATGTTTGACAATTCTTATAGGTGATGCCTTCAGCATTTACAAGTTTATTGACCTTGATCTTCTTTTTTACACCTTCGGCGATCTCTTCGAGTGTTAATTTCATTTTCACCCGAAGATTGGTTCCACGAACAACTCTGGAGCCTCCACTGCGGCCACCTCCAAATGAACCACCTCCAAAAGCACTGCCAAAAATATCCCCGAATTGCGAGAAGATATCATCCATATTCATTCCGCCACCGCCGAACCCGCCAGAGCCCATGCCGGCGTGACCAAATCGGTCGTACTGTGCCCTTTTCTCAGAATTACTCAGAACCTCATAGGCTTCAGCTGCCTCCTTGAATTTTTCTTCTGCAGCAGTATCATCCGGATTTTTGTCCGGGTGATATTTCAATGCCAGCTTACGGTAGGATTTTTTTATCTCCGCATCGTCGGCATTTTTTGCAACACCCAACACTTCGTAATAATCTCTTTTTTGACTCATATTTTTTGAGGCTGTTGACTAATATTTAATATTAAAATTATTGTCCTACAACGACCTTGGCGTAGCGAATCACTTTGTCATTCAGAAAATACCCTTTCTCTACGTCATCAATCACTTTCCCTTTTTCGTTTTCGGATGGCGCAGGGACATTTGCGATTGCCTCGTGTAATTCACTGTCAAAGGACTCTCCTTTCGCATTCATCGCTTTCAATCCTTTGGCTTCCAAAATACCTCTGAATTTATTAAATATCAAATGAAACCCTTCTTTAACAATAGCTATATCTTCTGCTGTTTCATTGTTCAGAATCGCACGTTCGAAATCATCCATTATCGGAAGAAGATCTGTCAAAACCCCTTGATTGGCATTACTAATCAAATCTATTTTTTCCTTGTTTGTGCGTTTTCTGTAATTGTCGAATTCAGCATAAAGTCGCAGGAAACGGTCATTCAACTCTGCGATTTTTTCTTCAGGAGTAAGCTCTTTTGATTCCTCAGAACCTGTTTCGTTTCCAATATCATCCAAAATATTCTCTTGTTCGTGGGTTTCTTTCTGTTGATCGTTTTCGTTCACTTCTTTTTCTTCTGCCATTTTATTTCGATTTAGATCACGCTCATTCGTCAAAGATACTGCCATTCTGAGAATTCGGACAGCTTGTCATATTTTTTGCTTCATCCTCATGAAAAGTTGGCACTATGCGATCATCGAATCAATGATTGACAATCTTATCGATTTATCAGACCTCTAGTATCCGAATTTTAATCTCTTGAATCAAGGATATTGTTGACAATTTTTCATATTCATTCAACCATTCACACTTGCGTTCACTAAATTTGCCATTTTAACCGGAGAATTTTGAAAGAATTAAGACCTTGGCATGTCTTGGTGTTTACTGCAGGAGTACTAATACTGTTGTTGCCTATCTCTATATTGATTCCGAAAGGAGGATTGTTTCTGGCAGGGGCGAATTTTCGGTTCTTGACCAGCGAAGAGCTTCTTCATCCTGCCAAACAAATAAAAAAAGATATTTCGAAGATCGTTTCCAAAGTTGATACGACAAGTATTGAAATCGATCCGCTCTTGAAACATCGCAATGGTTCCGACGGAAGCATGGGAGCGCCATCAGGTGGCCAACTTTCTACTGATGCAGAGACTGAGTTGTTCATGACTGAAACGGGGCGCACAAGCCTGCATAATTTTTTCGAAAAACTGGAAAAAGTAGCAGAGGGAAAAAAGAAATTACATGTACTTCACTACGGTGATTCTCAAATCGAAGGAGACCGTATGACAGCATATATCAGGCAACGAATTCAAAATCAATTTGGCGGAAACGGGCCTGGATTAATTCCTGCCCTGAATGTCTATAACACCTTCACATTCAAGCAATCTTATTCACCGAATTTTGTTCGATATACATGCTTTGGTGGCGCCAAGCTCAAGAGTAGGAAATATGGAGCTATGGGATCTGCTGCGCGATTCACGCAGGAAATAGACAGTGCACTCATGGAATCGAAGACCACTGTTGAAGAGGCATGGATTGAAATCGAACCGGGAAGATCATCCTACTCCCGGGCGAGGGAGTACAATAATGTAAAGATGTATTACAATAGTTGTGTCAAGCCATGTCTATTGAAGGTTTATCAGAATGGTACACTCATTCATGAGGACAGTCTCGTGACAGATGGAAAAGCGCATTCAGTTGATCTCAGTTTCCCATCGACTCCAGGAAAATTGAAATATGTCTTTAGTGCAGTTGTTTCACCAACTATATCAGGATTCTCGATGGAAGGCGATTTTGGCGTTCAAGTCAGTAACATTGGAATGCGTGGTTCTAGTGGAACAATTTTCGGATCAATGGATCAAGCACTACTCAGTAAAATGTATAGCGAACTTGGTACAGAATTATTCATCATGCAATTTGGTGGAAACTCTGTCCCATCATTCAAGGACAGTAGTTCAGTCAGAGCCTACGCAAGATACTTTAAGGGACAACTGAACACCATAAAAAAGCTAAGGCCTACTGCAGCTATTGTAGTAATTGGTCCAAGTGACATGTCCAGACCAGAGAATGGTGTTTTTGTTACCTACCCACTGCTGCCATATTGTGTTGAACAAATGAAAAAGGTAACCACGGAAGCCGGTGCAGTATATTGGGATCTTTTTGCAGCAATGGGAGGGTTAAATTCAATGCCTTCTTGGGTTGAACAAGGTCTTGCTGGATCTGATTATATTCACTTCAGCAATAAAGGAGCGAGTATTGCTTCTCAGCTATTCTTCAATGCATTTGCGGCAGAGTTTGCCAAATGGCAACAGGGTGTCACACCATAATATTGATCAACGTGCAGCTCAGGATACTTAACTTAGTTTGTTGGCTTTTACTGGTCTTTTCAATAAAGGCTCAGAAAACAGACAAAGGGGTACTGAGTGACTCACTGAATCTATACTGTTTTCCTGATTTCAATCGAATTGACAGTAATCTCACAAAACAGTATCCATTTATTGCAATCGAAAAGAACAATTTTCAATTCTTTACCTCAAAAAGTCCAAATTGGGAACATTTGTACCGGGAGTTCAGTAACATGCTGACTAAAAAGGATCGTGATCTTCATTTTTATCATATCGGAGGCTCCCATCTACAGGCTGATATTTACACGCATGATTTCAGAACCTTTCTGCAGTCGAACTGGGAAGGAATTTCCGGCGAAAGAGGGATCATTTTCCCTTTCAATCTAGCCAAAACGAATAATCCGACAAATTACATTTTTTCATCTCCGAATGTCTGGACTGCCTATCGCAGTGTCAACCATCGACCGGAGACAATTGATTATGGATTAATGGGAGTCGCTATTGTTTGTCGGGACTCAGTAATAAACATGACGTTCAAATACAATCAAACGATTGTCAAACCACCATTTCAAGCAGTTCGTATCTATCACAACAAAGGAGAATTGCCCTTTGAATTGAACTTCGGCACAGATGAAATATTGGTATACCGGATAACTCAGAATATGGAGTTAGGCTACACAGACATTTACTTTACTGACGCCCTGAACGAATTGGATCTACAATTCTCCAGAACATCCAACGAGATTCTGGAATTTGAATTATATGGAATCCAGTTCATGAATGGAAAACCTGGAATTTCCTATACAACCATCGGGGTTAATGGAGCGGGCCTATACACCTACCTTGATAATGTGAATTTTGAGGAACAATTAAAACTTTATCCACCCGATTTCTTTGCCTTCTCCGTTGGAACTAATGATGGAAATGTTCCTTATGACCGTTTTGATCCGCAGATTTACAAGCGTAATCTGGAACTTATGATGCAGAGAGTGCTCAGGGCTAATCCCAAATGCGCCATACTACTTACCGTCCCAAATGACTCTTATTATAAACGGAAATACCTGAACAGGAATATTGCACGCGAGCGCGAAGTAATCATTGAGTTGGCTGAGCAATATAAAATGCCCGTATGGGATTTTTATGGGATCATGGGTGAACTCGGATCATCAAGTTTGTGGCAACGAAAAGGTCTCATGCAGAGTGATCTGGTTCATTTTACCTCGATGGGTTACCATTTAAAAGGAAACCTACTTATAGATGCCTTTCTAAAATACATGGATCAGATGAGAATGATAAATGAATTAAAAAACGCGAATTAATGGATAGATTATACGACATTTTCAGTTTTGCTTCATCTGATAAAATGGTTTTTAACCGTCTTGATTTTTGGCTGTTCTTTCTGGCATTTCTGATCGTATTCTCTGCCCTTCACAAGTATCAACTTGTTCGGAGTATTTTTTTTACAGTGGTCAGTATGTTCCTCTATTACAAAACTTCTGGCTTGTTCGTCTTACTTTTAGCAGGATCAATCGTATTTAATTTTCTGTTAGGAAAATGGATCTTCAATGTTGATACAGACAAGAAACGTAAATGGATAATCGCTTTTTCCGCTATTATGAACATTTTCTTTCTGGCCTACTTCAAATACGCCTATTTCTTCACTGAATCCTACAATGAGCTGTTCCATACGAATTATGAGATCGTAAATTGGTTTGCCCAGATGGGCAACGGATTTTTCGGGGATGGATTCTTTGAGACAAAGATACTTTTACCTGCTGGTGTCAGTTTCTTCACATTCCAATCCATATCTTACGTTGTGGACATTTACCGAAAAGAAATAACTCCAGTTAAAAATTTCTTCGATTACGCATTTTATGTCACTTATTTCCCACACGTGATTATGGGACCTATAGTGCGTGCGCGCGATTTTATACCTCAGATTTACCAACCCTTTCATCTAACAAAAGATGAATTCTCTGCCTCCGTAATTCTGATAGTCAAAGGTTTGATAAAAAAGATCATACTCGCTGACTACATAGCAATCCATTTCATCGATAAAGTAGTGGATGCTCCCGAATCCTATCCGGGCTTTGTTAGCGTGATCGCCATGTGGGGTTATTCTCTTCAGATCTATGGAGATTTCTCAGGATACACAGATATTGCTATAGGTATCTCCAAGTTAATGGGGTTTGAACTATTGCCCAACTTCAATTCTCCCTACAAGGCAAACAGCGTGGCTGATTTTTGGAGAAGATGGCATAAGTCACTGGGAGGATGGCTCCGTGATTATCTTTATATTCCACTTGGAGGAAATAAAAAAGGAGGGCTAGGGACTTACATAGCCACAACTATAATCTTTATCTTCCTTTTCTTTATTCTGCAATGGTATGAGCTTATCTTTATTTATGCCGGACTACTAGCTGTTTATGTCATATTATCGCTGCTCTTCCCAAGTTTTAAAAAATATGTACACAGAGACCTAAACCTATTAATTACAATGATTGTCGGTGGACTTTGGCATGGAGCGAGTGAAAACTTCGTGATATGGGGCGCCATGAACGGAGTTGCACTTGTGATTTACAATTACTGGAAAAAGATCTCACCATATGAAAATAAACCATGGTTGATCGTACATTTCTGGAAGATCTTCCTAACATTCAACTTTATAACGTTCACACGTATCTGGTTCCGCTTGGATGAAGAGGGCGAACCTATTGCGATGATTCATCACATCTGGAATCATTTTGATTTCACCTGGACAACCTTTTTAACAGTAATTTACACCTATCAGAAGGTGTTCTGGATCATGCTGGTCGGATTTATCGTGCATTGGCTTCCGGACAACGTGAAAGCAATCTGGGAAAACGCATTTGCGCGGATGCCAATGCCTGCTCAAGTATTTGCAGTTGCTATCATCGTATTACTGATGTATCAGGCAGTATCTGACACATTTAAGGCTTTTGTATATTTTCAGTTTTAAGAGACAACGCATTTTCATTGTAGTACTCTTAAAAAAACTTGTCATTCAATTGATATTCTCACTGAAATTCAGTAAAATCATGAGTTTTAACTAATATTTCAAGTTACAAATTTTCAATGTTGAAGCAATCATTAAATAAAATGTAAATCCAATAATCGGAACGGCTATTCTAACGATACAGAACCATTTAATTCTGTTCAATTTTCCTCACCATTGTGAGAATTGTAGCCAACGCAACAGTTTCACCTGTTTCATCGTAAACATCCACCAAAAACTTGACAATTCCCTTTGCGATATCATCTTCAGATCGCTTTTCCTGATCAATCTTTTCTTTTACCGTGAAACGAACCCCCAAAGTTGCCCCCGGGTATACCGGCTTTGTAAAACGTGCTTCGTCAATCCCATAATTCAAGAGTACAGGTCCTTTCTTCGGGTCAACGAAAAGTCCCGCAGCTTTGGAAAGCACAAAATAGCCATGTGCAACACGTCTTTCAAAGATGGTACCTTCCAGTGAAGTAGCATCCATGTGGGCGTAGAAATTATCTCCGGAAACATTTGCAAAGTTTACGATGTCGGCATCTGTAACGGTGTGTTTGTGCGTAAATACCGTCTCCCCAACTGTCAACTCTTCGAAATGCTTTCTGAATACGTGAGGATTAGCCTCCGGCATTTCACCACCTACCTGAAATTGCTGAGTGATCTTTGTGATGGTAGTCGGATGTCCCTGGATAGCGGTTCTTTGAAGGTAATGTAAGACACCTCGCTTACCCCCCATCTCTTCGCCACCGCCAGCTCTCCCCGGACCTCCATGCGTCAATAATGGCATTGGTGAACCATGACCTGTTGATTCTTTCGCACAATCCTTATTCAGTACAAGTATTCTTCCATGCATACTCGCTGCATTTATAACGTATTCCGTTGCCTCTTTATCACATGGTGTAACAATCGAGGAAACTAATGAACCTTTTCCCATTTTAGCAAGCTCTATTGCTTCATCCAATGTTCGATACGGCATGATTGTTGAAACCGGCCCAAAAGCTTCTATGCTGTGAACATCTGTTTTATTAAAGGGATCATTGTTGCGGAAAAGGATTGGGGAAAAGAATGCGCCGACATTTTTGTCAGCACCAACAACATCAAAATTATCCATATCCCCGTAAACAATAGACTGAGACTTGGCTAATTCCTGAACACTCGCTCTCACTCTGTCAACCTGCATTCGAGTTGCCAAAGAGCCCATTCGCACACCTTCAACACCAGGATCTCCGATCCTTGTCGATGCCAGGCGAGCCGCAATCGCTTTTTCAACCTCATCGATGCGGTCTTCTGGAACGATTATTCTACGGACAGCAGTGCACTTCTGGCCTGCTTTAATTGTTATCTCTTTAACGGATTCTTTAATGAAAAGGTCAAATTCTTCGGTTCCTAAAACAGCCTTCTCTCCAAGGATAGTTGCATTCAAGGAATCTGCCTCGAGATTGAATGAAACACTTTCCGCAGCGATACGAGGGTGGGCCTTTAACATTTTTCCTGTCACAGCACTTCCCGTAAAAGTAACCACATCTTCGGTTGATACGTGATCAATGATTCCTCTCCCCAAGCCGCAAATCAATTGAAGTGCACCTTCAGGTAAAATTTTTGAAGCAATGATGTCGCGTACCATAACTTCTGTCAGGTAACAGGTATACTCTGAAGGCTTCACAATTGCAGGTACTCCCGCCATGAGATTTACAGCAATCTTTTCCAGCATTCCCCAGATCGGAAAGTTAAAAGCGTTGATATGTATTGCCACCCCCTCTTTTGGAACCATAATATGATGCCCAATGAATGTACCGTTCTTTGAAAGTGGAGCAGCTACTCCATCCACATAGTAGGGAAGATCGGGAAATTGTCTTCTTAATGATGCATTTGCAAAAAGATTTCCAATACCTCCTTCAATATCTATCCAGGAGTCTACTTTGGTGGCACCGGTCCAGGAACTGACCTGATAGTATCTTTCTTTTTTCTCAAGAAGGAAGAGAGCAAGGGCCTTCAACATCCGACCACGCTCCTGAAAAGTCATCTTTCTCAAGATCCTTCCACCTTCAGCGCGACCGTATTGCAGCATGGCCGAATAGTCCAATCCTACACTTGAAGTTTCACCGATCTTCTCTCCTGTAATAGCATTATAAAGATTGGTCTCTACACCTTCTCCATCGAACCATTTCCCTAAAGCATAACTTTGATACCGTTGCATAATTCAGAATTTGAACTTTAAAATTAATGATTATGACCGATCAATTCATTTCAATTCTTTCAGATCCTAGTTTTTTCCTTTAATTTAACCACCGCTTAAACCTTTCGACCCAGCTCTAGTCAGGTTTGGTTTAATATCGGTGACAGCTCTGTCAGTTATTTATAGCACAGATAACATTTGACAAACATGAAAAGATGTCATTGATCGACAGGTCATATCTTAATGAGCGAACTGGAACTCAGCCTCATGATCTGCTATATAGTCAAGCGTATCCATTATTTCCTGTAATTGAAAACTGGTCACAAGCTTCATTCGGTAATCCTTGAAGTGCGAAATTCCCTTGAAATAATTGGTATAATGTCGTTTCATTTCAGCAATTCCGAGTTGTTCTCCTTTCCAGTTAATACTCATTTGTAAATGCTCTCTAGCCACTTCAACACGGTCTTTTATTCCCGGTGCATCTAAATGAGATCCAGTTTTAATAAAATGCTTGACTTCGTTAAAAAACCAGGGATAACCGATACTAGCGCGTCCAATCATAATGCCATCCACTCCATAGCGGTCTCTATACTCAACTGCTTTCTCCGGCGAATCGATGTCTCCATTTCCGAAAACTGGGATCCTCATTCGCGGATTGTTCTTTACTTCACCTATCAAAGTCCAATCGGCCTCTCCTTTGTATAATTGCACCCTTGTGCGTCCATGAATGGAAATTGCTTCAACACCAACATCTTGTAATGCTTCAGCTGTAGAAACAACAAATTTGGTATTCTCATCCCAACCCAGTCTAGTTTTCACAGTGACAGGGAGATTGGTTGTCTTCACAATCTCTTCGGTCATTTTAATTAGCTTCGGAATATTCTGCAGCATACCGGCACCGGCTCCTTTACAAGTAACCTTTTTTACCGGACAACCATAATTAATATCGATAATATCAGGATTTGTACGTTCAATGATCTTCGTTGCCTCCTTCATGCTTTCAATATCATACCCAAAGATCTGGATTCCAACCGGTCTTTCGTATTCGTAGATATCTAATTTCTGAACACTTTTAGCCGCATCACGGATTAATCCTTCCGATGAAATGAATTCGGTATACATCAGATCCGCGCCGTGCTTCTTACATAGAGCACGAAACGGAGGATCGCTGACGTCTTCCATTGGCGCGAGTAATAGCGGGAATTCGCCTAATTCTATATCACGGATCTTTACCACAGTGCAAAGATAGGTACATTTTAGCAAAAACAGCTTTGCTAAGTATTTCAACGTATACAGTAAAACACCTAACTACTTAATTTGAATTCTCAATCTGGCTGTACATAATTAATTATCATTCGTAAGGATCATCTTTGCATAAAAAAAAGGGTATGAAAACGCATAAATTCAATCATGATCTAGCTACTTTTCAGTTCAATGAGGAAAAAGGAATAATAAAACTTGACGGTAGATTTATATCGTTGGACCCGGAAGGTGTTTGGGGAAATATTATCTCGAATTCAGAACGTGTTGCCTCTTCTTCTGACAGATTGAGGATTGATCTCAACATGGAATACATCAGCTCTTCTGACATCAAGTTTCTTTACCTGTTGATGAAAACGTTAATGAACGCAAAGAAAGCTCACGCAAAATTTGTTGTTAATTGGAGTTACGAGCCCTACGATAATGATCATTTGGAACTTGGCAAACTTATTCAGGATAGCATGTCCGGTAATCTTAAGTTTCAATTCATTGAGGAATGGAACCAAGCAGCAGCGTAAATAAGGAGTAAGTCTTTGTGCCGTATGAATACAAGTTCTCAAGACAGGGGAAAGAAATTGGGAATCGATTACTTCTTTACGTATTGAGTAAGGATTACAATCGACTGTCCTTCGATCTTACCTTCAATCTGTTCAGGGTTGTTATGTGCTAAACGGATATTTCTCACTGCTGTTCCGCGCTTCGCTGCAAAATTTGCTCCTTTCACGTCCAACTCTTTTGTGAGTGTAACTGTATCTCCATTCTGAAGAATTGCTCCATTACAATCACGATGAATGACCTTGTCCTCTTCACTAATTCCTTCTCCGGTTGATTTTGCCCATTCAATCGTATCATCATCCAGGTATAATATCTCAAGCAAATCCTGAGGCCATCCTTCATTTTTAAGCCTGTTCAACATTCTCCACGCAACAACCTGAACAGCCCGCACCTCACTCCACATACTGTCATTCAAACATCGCCAATGGTTGGTGTCCATTTTTAAGGGATCATTTATTTGTTCAATACAAACGGTACAAACAACTATGTTTTCATCATTGCTTTTTACATTTCCAGGCAAAACAGTGTAGACAGTCAATTCATGAACAGATGAACACAACTCACATTTTTCACCACTTCTTGCTGCCAGCTGCTTGTCCATTTCTTGACTTATTTAAGCTGCTTGTCTAAAGCAACATGCAAGCCCATACCTCTCAATTCCTGACCTTTGGCAATGATATTTCCTTGACCATCAACTAAAAAAGCGGTAGGAATTGAATAGACCTGATATAATTTTGAAGCAACACCGTCTTTATCCCATCCATGAGTTTTCCAAACCAGTTTATCATCTAGAATAGCTTTTTTCCATGCCTCCTCATTGCGGTCCAACGAAACACTAAAAACCTCAAAACCTTTGGCATTCTTAAATTTCCTTGTCTTGTACTTATTGTATGCCTCCACCACATTAGGATTTTCCTTTCGACACGGCCCACACCAGGAAGCCCAAAAATCAATAAGAACCATTTTACCTTTCAGTTTTGAAAGTTTGACCATCTTACCTTCTGGAGAAATAAGGGAGATATCAGGAGCCTTTTCATTCAATTCAACCTCAACTGTTCCAAGTTCGTTTGGACTGAATGCGCAAAGCACCCCAACCATAACAGCTATTGCAAAAAGTGTATATTTCATTATCCTATTCTTCTAATGTCAGCACCAAGATTATTCAATCGGATCTCGATATCCTGATAACCACGATCGATTTGTTCAATATTATGTATCACGCTTTTTCCTTTCGCAGATAGGGCAGCAATCAACAACGATACTCCGGCACGAATGTCAGGCGAGGTCATCTGAATTCCTTTTAAAGTATGTTGCTTGTTCAGTCCAATAACGGTTGCTCTGTGTGGATCACATAAAATAATCTGAGCTCCCATATCGATCAGTTTATCAACAAAGAACAAGCGTGACTCAAACATTTTTTGATGGATCAATACGGAACCTTTTGCTTGAGTGGCGACTACAAGTACGATTGATAAAAGATCAGGAGTGAATCCCGGCCATGGAGCATCAGCGATAGTCAGGATAGATCCGTCAATAAAGGTATCGATCTCGTATTGATCCTGAGCAGGTATATAAATATCGTCACCTCTTCTTTCCAACTTAATCCCAAGCCTTCTGAAAACGTTCGGAATGATACCAAGGTTCTCATAGCTTACATCTTTAATCGTAATCTCGGAACCGGTCATTGCCGCCAATCCAATGAATGAACCGATCTCAATCATATCAGGAAGGATACGGTGGTAACATCCTTTCATTTCCTTCACTCCCTCGATATGCAACATATTCGATCCGATCCCAGTGATCTTTGCACCCATGGAATTCAGCATTTTACAAAGTTGCTGAAGATACGGCTCACAAGCAGCATTATAGATGGTTGTCTTTCCCTCTGCACGAACTGCTGCCATCAATACATTTGCAGTACCAGTTACAGATGCTTCGTCCAGATGAATATAAGTTCCCTTCAGTTTTTTTGCTTCAATCGAATAGAAATGTTCACCTGCGTCATAATTGAATTTTGCTCCCAACATCTGGAAACCTTCAAAGTGAGTATCCAGTCTTCTTCTTCCGATCTTGTCACCGCCTGGTTTTGGAATATATCCTTTTCCGAATCGTGCAAGAAGCGGCCCAACGATCATGATTGATCCTCTCAAGGCACTTGCTCTTTTTTTGAAATCCTCAGATTCGAGGTATTCTAGATCTATATCCTTTGCCTGAAAGATAAAGGTACCTTTTTCAACCTTTTCGATCTTGACACCCATTGTTTGCAACAAACTGATCAGTTTGTTCACATCAATAATATCAGGAACGTTCGAAATTGTCACTTTTTCAGCAGTAAGCAACGGGGCACACAAAACCTGCAAAGCTTCGTTCTTCGCTCCCTGAGGAATCAATTCGCCTTTCAAAGGTTTACCACCATAAATCTCAAAAGAAGCCATAACAATTATTTTTTAAATTTCTTTTTCTGTTTCTGCTTAAAATTGGACTTATTACGCTTGTTCTGATTAAGTCCCATAGCACGAAGAATGGTGTTCGTGTTTACCAACTCATCAGGGTTTTCCAATATCAGTTCACCTTTTGAGAGTTCCTTTAATTGCTGGGCGATCACATTGTTCTCAACAGCATCATTGTTATGAGCAAGGAACTGTTTTTTCATAAAGTTTGCCATCGTATTCTTCAGGTATTCCTTCTCTTTTTCATCGGTAATATCCTTTGATGATTCAAGAATACGTTGCGTATAGCTTCCATAGTGACCGTAACGAATGGAACTTTTGGGGTATTCCATTATCTGAGGTTTCTCATTGAGCACCTCCGGCATCGGGATCTCGTATGGAGAATCAACATCCAACTGAAAATCAGACATAACAAAGAGGTGCGTCCATAATTTGTGCCGAAAATCATCCACATCACGTAAGTGCGGATTCAACTGTCCCATCACTTCAATGATCGCTTGTGCAGCACGATTGCGTTCATTGCGATCCGCGATTTCCATTGCATGGGCAATCATATTTTGGACGTTTCTACCATATTCAGGTAAAATCAGTCTTCCTCTGGTTGTGTTATACTCCATAAATTCTAAATATCAATTGTCCAATTTCAGTTGTCAATTGCAGTGTGTTATTAATTTTCGAGGAGTTTCCCCAACGCATTATTGTATAATTCTTTTGCTTCAGTTACGAAGCCGTAGTGCTCTCCATCCACCATTAACTTACCTTTGGTTACATGGCCAAGCAATGTGTAACTAACTCCTGAGTCGAGCATAAATTCGATGAATTCCTCCTCCTGGTCCTCGCTTACAGAAACAACTACTCTTCCCTGTCCTTCTCCGAAAAGGTAGGCATCCTCTCGCACTTCCGAATCAGTTTCGATATCAAAACCGAGTTCACGAGGCATCGACATTTCTACCAGCGACACAAATAAACCACCATCAGAAACATCATGTACCGCGTTCACTAGTTCATTCTGAATCAACCCTTTCACCATGTGTTGCATTGCATATTCCTTCTCCAAATCAAAATTCGGAGCCGGAGAAGCTTTAATTCCATGGTATGATGCAAGGTATTCAGATGAAGCGATGTCATTCGTGCATTCACCAATAACAAATATGAGATCACCCTTTTGCTTGAAATCGAGAGTCATAACACGATCCTTATCTTCCAGAATCCCAATCATACCAATAGTTGGGGTGGGAAATACAGGTACTTCGATGCCATTGGTAACCGTTTGGTTGTAGAATGAGACATTACCACCTGTAACCGGAGTTTCAAATTTTGTACATGCCGCAGACATCCCCTTAATTGCACCCACGAACTGCCAGTATGACTCTGGATTGTATGGATTACCGAAATTCAAACAGTTTGTAATTGCACTTGGAATACCCCCTGCACAAACAATGTTTCTTGCTGCTTCCGAAACAGCAATCATTGTTCCTACCTCAGGATCCGCATTCACATAACGTGAATTGCAATCAACTGTCATTGCCAATGCTTTATTTGTCCCTTTGATATTGACTACTCCTGCATCTGAAGGACGATTTGTAGTCATTGTTTTTGTACCTACCATGGAATCGTATTGCTCATAAACCCATCGCTTGGAAGCGATATTCGGCATTTGCAGCAATTTGAATGCAACCTCTTTCAGATTACTAGGTTGCTTGACTTGATCGATACTAAACTTTTTGTATTCCTGATAATACGCTGGTTCTTTGTAATCACGAACATATTGCGGAGCTCCCCCACCCAATACAAGCGATTCAGCAGGAACATCACCCACAAGCTCTTCGTGCATGTAATATCGAACACGACCTGTTTCAGTTACTACACCAATCTCTTCAGCATGAAGATCCCATTTGTCAAAGATGCGTTTCACCACATCTTCTTGACCTTTTTGAACAACTACAAGCATGCGTTCCTGGGATTCTGAGAGCAAGATTTCATATGGTAGCATATTTGCCTGACGAGTCGGGACACGGTCCAGATGAATCTCCATACCAACACCTCCAGCAGCACTCATCTCACACGTAGAACAGGTGATTCCTGCCGCTCCCATATCCTGCATTCCACGGATGCAATCTGTTTGTGCTAATTCCATTGTAGCCTCCAGCAACAGTTTTTCCATAAAAGGGTCACCCACCTGAACGGAAGGAAGGTCATTTGCTGAATCCTCCGTAATATCCTTCGATGCAAATGCTGCACCTGCGATACCATCTTTACCTGTTGCAGATCCCACGATGAAAACAGGGTTTCCAGGGCCAGTGGCTTTGGCAGAAATAATTTTTTTAGTGTCGATTATACCGGCAGAGAAAGCATTAACAAGAGGATTAGTGTTGTAAGAATCGTCAAAAAACACTTCACCACCAACAATTGGAATACCAAAAGCATTCCCATAATCTCCGATTCCCTTGGTCACTCCCTTCACCAACCATTTTGTACGTGCATTTTCAATATTTCCAAAACGCAGTGAATTCAACTGTGCAATTGGTCTTGCTCCCATGGTGAAAATATCTCGGTTTATTCCACCGACACCTGTGGCTGCGCCTTGATAAGGCTCCAATGCACTGGGATGATTGTGTGATTCTATCTTAAAAACACACCCTAAACCGTCTCCAATATCAACTAGTCCCGCATTCTCTTCTCCAGCTTTAACCAACATGTGTGGACCATCCTTCGGAAGCTTCTTTAGCCAAACAATCGAATTTTTGTAAGAACAGTGTTCAGACCACATGACGGAATATACCGCAGTTTCAGTGAAGTTTGGTGTTCTACCCAAGATCTCTCGGATCATTTCAAACTCTTCCGGACGCAATCCGAGATCTACCGCTTGCTCTAATGTTGCTTCTTGCTGTAATGTGCTTTCCATAAAAACAAAATGAGTTACAAAAATAATGAATTATTTGATAGACTTGGGTGCTTTAACACAGGTGTCACGGGGATTTATCAACACTTTTTTCAAGGAAAAGAACAACTGTTATTCCCCTAATCGAATATGCACTCCAAAAGACGTATTAAAGATCCAGTTACGCACTCCGTCAGGCGGGTTAGAATCAAAAAAATGATTAAACTCAAACCGGAAATCCGTACGCTTGAACGCATTGAAATTAATAGCATATTGCCCCATGATCCGGAGGTCTGTCAGATCTTTCCAAAGCGGCTGGATATAGGTTACTGCAGAAAATGAAAATGTTGACTTTGGATTAAAGTACCATGAGATATAGTTACTCCATCTGTAATCTTCATCGATATCACCACTTGACTTAATATCCTCATACTCGTAGAACGTAGACGTTCCCGCGAAGATCCTGTAACCTTTCTTATCCAAAGCCTTGACGCGCAATCCTGTCCCGATCAATGCTCGCAATCGCTGATCAAGTAGTTGATTATACTGGATCTGTGCGTAAGACTCCCATTTCCATGGACTTTTTTTATTGCTTTCCCCTCGTTGAAGCCGATAGGCATATCTAAAATGAACCATTCCTGTATTTGCGTAAATTCTATCTGCGCCTTTTGAATAGTACCAGTCTGTAAGGAATAGATAGTAATGTTTCCTCATTTTACACTGAACGCGCGGACGAAAATTCGCATTCAATAAAAGATCCTTGTTCTGAACAGCGGAAAATCCAGCATCTAATGCTCCGCTCCAACCCAATGTATCATCATAAATCCTTCGATTCTCTATGTTCACGATCTGTGACAAAGATCTTGAACCACAAAAGAAAATTATGAGAAGAACACCAAATCGCATAATCATTTCTGGGCAAAACGGTAAAGGACATAAGCAACTATACCAAAAAGAACATTAGGCACCCACACAGCAATATTTGCAGGAAATCCGACATTTATAGCAGCCACAGTTGTCACTTTCATTGCAAAGATATAAATGAAAATAATCCCCAATCCCAGGGCAATACTAACTCCAATCCCTCCTCTTTTCTTTCGGGACGACACAGATACACCAATAATTGTCAAAACATATGTCGCAAAAGGATAGGAGGTTCTTTGATAAAGCTCGATCTCATACATCGGGACCTTGCCGGAACCTTTTTCCTTCTCGCGCTGAATGAAGCGCTTCAATTCCGAGAAGCTCATTGCCTCCGCGACATTATCACGCTGAGCCATTTCTTCAATATGAAAATTGAATGTGGTATCTTTTACTTTGCCTTCAATAACGCTGTCGTTCGGATAACCAACATAACGCTCAAAATAATCAGTCAGTCGCCATTGATCCGTACCCATCTTGTTATATGCAGTCCTCGCTTTCAAAAAGTAAACGATCCGATTATTCTTATCCCATTGCTCGAGAACGAAGTCATTAGCTAAGCCCA
>Ga0315907_10003719_pt1 | contig 17736 bp, 16 predicted proteins | sample LakEriMetagenome_3_FD_203525 | JGI IMG/M metagenome (GOLD analysis project Ga0315907, IMG submission 203525) | Freshwater fungal communities from buoy surface, Lake Erie, Ohio, United States - Buoy 12 MA123 | ecosystem: Environmental > Aquatic > Freshwater > Lake > Lake biofilm | place: USA... | reverse complement strand
CCACCACGTATGCTCCGTCGAGTTGGTCGGGTGGGGTTGGAGGGAGCTGCATGCCTGGACCAAAGAAACTGCCAGCAGAAATAAAAGAGAAACGCGGAACACTGCGAGCAGACAGAACGCCAGTAGTACAACTAACAAATCATCTACCACGCGTGAGCGAGGCAGATATACCAGACGATCTCGGTCCACTAGCACGCGAGGCATGGTTGCGGATCGTAGAACGAGCAGGTGATTGGATCGCTATCAGCGATCGCGACGCGCTGCGACTATTGTGTAAGGCTATCGAGTTCCATCAAGAGCTGGAGATGCGTATCGTACAAGATGGTCCAATCATGTATGCTAAGAATGGATATGCGTACGCTAATCCAGCTGTAGGAATGCGCGCAACGCAGGAGGACAATATCCGCAAATGGATGGCGACATTGGGTCTAACGGCAGCCGACCGCGCAAGCCTCGGCGTAAGAATGGTAGAAACGCAGACGGCGATCGAGCGATTCGCAGCACGACATCGAGAGAAGGCTGGGAACCGCGCTGGCTGACGCCAGTAAACGATGAAGATCTAGCGCGCTCGCTAGGGGATAACATCGCCGACTTCGCTGAGGAACTTGTACCAATCGCCAAAGACAGCATCGCGGGTCGCAGTGGCGACCCGCTCCTACTGCGCCATTGGCAGCGCGAACTACTTCGACATATCTTCGCGGTTAAAGAAAACAACACATTCGTACATCGCTTCTTTCTCGTAGGAATCGCACGTAAGAACGGCAAGACAGCGCTAGCGTCTACGCTTCCGTTGTACTTCGGATTGTTCGGCGATTCTGGCGGTGAAATCTATAGCGCAGCTGGCGACCGTGATCAGGCTAAACTAGTCATGAGCCACGCGAAGCGCGCTATCGATCTTTCACCAGAACTCGCAAAACAGACTCGCGTATACCGCGACGCTATCGAGTTCCATCGTACTGGTACCTTGTATCGTGCATTGTCCAGTGAGGCATTCACGAAGGAAGGTCTAAGCGCTACGCTCGTCATCGCCGACGAGCTAGCCGCTTGGCAATCGCGCGAGCTGTTTGACGTGCTATCCTTGTCGATGGGTGCGCGGCGCTCGCCAATGATGATCGCGATTACTACCGCAGGTCCACGCGTCGACATGACGGGAACTGACAGCATCGCGTATACCTTGTACCAACTAGCGCGCCGACGCATCGCAGGAGAACATGAAGACCCGACACTGGGTATGGCATGGTGGGAAGCGGACGAGGACGCGTACGACAATCCGGATCTCTGGTCGCATGCGAATCCAGGACTGCTCAGCGATCCTGCGATTCTCGACATCGCCGACCTGCTTAGCGCTAAACAGCGCACTCCGGAGGCAGAGTTTAAGACGAAGCGCCTGAACATGTGGACTGCTTCGGCTGCCGCATTCCTGCCAGCTGGCACTTGGGATGCTTGCGCTGATCCGACACTGGATCTCGGCGCTGAAGACGATATCGTGGTAGCGTTCGACGGATCGTTCAGCAACGACAGCACTGCTATCGTTGGCTGCCGCATCGCCGATGGCGCTATCTTCGTGCTAGGACATTGGGAGCGCCCACTAGATGATCTCTCTTGGCGTGTGCCAATCGGAGAAGTCGAAGCGCGCATGGAGGAAATCTTCCGGAACTACCGCGTACGCGAAATCGTATGCGATCCGTTCAGGTGGCAGCGCTCCATGGAAGAATGGGAATCTGCTGGTCTGCCTATCGTGGAGTTTCCGCAGAGCCCTGCTCGCATGGTTCCAGCAACAGCTGCGCTCTATGATGCAGTTGTTAATAAGCGACTAAAGCACAACGGCGATTCGCGCCTCGCGCGACACGTCGACAATGCTACGCCATATACTTCGCGTCACGGAACACAGATCCGCAAAGGGCGCGAGCAAAACAAGAAGATCGACCTTATTGTAGCAGCCATCATGGCATATAGCCGCGCTGGCAGTCTGCTTACCGAAGTGCCTGAAAAGACACCGAATGTGGAGTTTATCAGCCTATGAGCAATCTGCTTGAAATCATCGGCGCTATTTGCGTGCTAGTAGGACTGTGGGCTATTGACCCAATGAGTATGCTAGTTGTGTTCGGCGCGCTCATGATCACTATTGGATACAGACGAGGAGATAGCAAGTGAGCATTCTACGCCGAATCATCGGAGGACAGGAGCAGCGCTCGCTGAGCCTACAGAATCTTACGCCACTGGCATTCGATAAGGTTCCATTCATGGGGCTGCGCGAAATCGACAGTAAGGCAGCACTCGGACTAAGCGCAGCATACGCAAGCGTGCGGCTGCTCGCTGACGTAGTTTCTTCTTTCCCTGTTGACGCGTATCGCCGCGAGAATGGCATTCGCCGACCATTCCGAACGAATGGGCAGAAGCCATCATGGATGCTCACGCCGATTCCGGATGAGCCAACATATACTATCAACCAGCTCATCAGCGAAACTGTGGTGTCGCTCTTCATTGACGGCAACGCATTCCTCTATGCGCCACGAGATGAGCAGGGTCGCGTGCTTGAAGTGCGCGTGCTGGATCCGCGACGCGTAGATATCTTCCGCGAAGATCGCGTTGTAAAGTACAAGGTATACCAAGATGAGCGATCGAATCCGATTGTCTACGGTCAGGAAACAATCCTGCATATTCCACTTATTGCGCTTCCTGGTGAAATGCGTGGAATCAATCCGATTTCGCAGCTCCGCAATACGCTATCGCTCGGATTGACACTTGAAGACTACGCGACGCACTTCTTCCGAACAGGTTCAACGCCGACAGGCATCATCGAGGTGCCAAATGAACTGACCAAAGAACAAGCGGAAGCACTGAAGGCAGGCTGGGCACGCCATCACTCTGGATCTAACATCCACACTCCAGGAGTGCTGACTGGCGGTGCCACATTTAAGGCGCTAGCCTTCCGACCAGAGGACGCGCAGCTGCTTGCTTCGCGTCAGTTCACGGTAGAGGAAGTAGCGCGCATCTTCCGCGTGCCAACAAATCTGATTCAGAGTACGGTAGCTGGCGCTGTTTCATACGCCAGCGTGGAACAGCAGAACCTCGCGTTCGTGCAGTATACGCTTCGTCCCCTAGTTGAGATGATCGAGCGACCGCTGAGCACCCTGATTCTGGTTCCGGACGCATTCGTCAAGTTCACCATGGATTCACTGCTTCGCGGAACTACTAAGGATCGATTCGAAACATATCGCATCGGACTGCAGGAAGGATGGCTGTCTGTTAATGACATCCGAAGATTCGAGGATCTGCAGCCTATCGATTCTGGCGATTCTTATCGCATGCCGCTGAACGAAGCAGACGCAGGTATTGCGTCGCTACGCCAGCGCGCTGACATTGCAGCCATGCTAACGCAGGCTGGATATGAGCCAGATCAGGCAGCCAATCTCGTGGATATTAATATCTCGCATACTGGCGACACGCCAAGCGCGACTGCATGAGGGAGCCAAAATGAGCATTGTAGCAGGACAAGTTACGCTGGGAACAGCCGCTACTCTAATCTTCGACGCGACGAACTCAGACAAATGTGAGATCACATTCGAAACTAAAACTAAGGACGTGTTTATCGGTGAATCCGACGTAACACTGTTGAATGGATTCCGACTGCAGGCAGCGAATATGGTGACGCTCAAGGTTGGTCGCAATGACGCAATCTACGGAATCACCGATTCCTCTACGCACACCATCTCGTATTGGGTTTACGTACCTAACTGATGCCGTACTATATCACTGACTCGGCAGATGGATGCGAAGGTTGGGCTACGATTAAGGGTGACGGCGAAGTCCTAGGCTGCCACAGCAGCAAGCAGGACGCGATTGACCAAATGGTCGCGCTCTCAGTCGCAGAGGAAATCGAGCCAGGAGGCGAGCGCGCACTGCCAGATAACTATCGCCCAGCACTCGCGGATGACGTTCCCGAGGGTCGCGCTTGCGGCAACTGCAGATTCTATAATGAAGAAAATGTGCAGGGTGACAAAGCGTGGTGCGAACGATGGGATGATTATGTCAGCGGAGCGTACTACTGCAATGCTTGGCAGCCAGCTGGCGAGCAAACACCAGAGGACACAGCGCAAAAAGAAGATGACGAAGATCAGGAAGATTATTCCGCAGCGCAGAAGCGCGCTCCGATCAATCCGGATGGATATGAAACGAACGATGCAATGAAATCCGAAGCGCAGCGCGGTCTTGATTGGCGCAGCGAGTTCGGTCGTGGCGGAACTGAAATCGGAATCGCACGCGCACGCGATATTGTTAACGGACGCAGATTGCCGTTCGATACAGTTCAGCGTATGGTGAGTTTCTTCGCACGCCACGAAGTGGACAAGCAGGCTGAAGGATTCAGTCCAGGAGAGGACGGATATCCTAGCAACGGCAGGATCGCTTGGGCTCTCTGGGGTGGCGATGCTGGCAAACGATGGGCTGAAAACATCTCAGATAATGCTGAACGCAAGGAGAACAAGAATATGGCTATCGAGTATCGGCAGTTCCACACCGAGATTCGGCAGGAAGGCGACGGACATACCTTCGAAGGATATGCCGCTATCTTCAATGCCGAGTCCGAAGGTCTATCATTCCGTGAAGTAATCCGTCCTGGAGCATTCAGCAAGTCTGTTGCTGCTGCAGGCAGGGGAGAATGGGAAGTGAAGGCGCTTCAGGATCACGATCCTAAGTACTTCCTTGGATCAACCAAGACAGGCACACTCTCACTTCAGGAAGATGATCGCGGACTTAAAGTTCGCGTATCCCTGAATCCGGAGGTGACGTTCGCATCCGACCTCGCTGCTATGCTGCGACGCGACGGAGCTGCGATGGGTATGTCGTTCGGTTTCAGCGTTCCGTCCAAGGGTGACGGATACAACGACGAGGGAGTGCGAGAGCTGAAGAATGTGCGATTGCACGAAGTGAGCCTGCTTACTGGACATGAGCCAGCCTATCCTGCTACGGTAGGACTAGGCGCTGTTCGTGCGCTCTCACAGCGCACCGAGATCGATGCGCAGAAACTTATGCGCGCATTCGACACGCTGCTTGCTGGGGCTCCGGATGCCGAAGCAGCAGAAACACTAGATCTCGCGATCCGAAAGGTCGCGCCAGATCTACGTGAAACTGATGATGTTGACAGCCCTGAAGTGGTTGTCGAAATCACGCAGGAAACAGGATCGGACGAGGCGATTCGTGCGGTTCCGTTCTCTGTGCGAGAACGCCAACTAGCGCTTGCTAAGTTGGAAATGAAGCAACCGAATCGCTAGGGCGCAGCACGAGGGCATTCGCACCACTGCTGGACGTACCACCGAATAGGTTCAAATAGTATAAACAAGGAGATAGAAATGTCTGAAGTAACTCAGGCGCTCTATGGTCAGTACCGCAACGATTGGGAAGAGGCTAAGTCCCTTCTCGCTCGAGCGGCTGATGAGAAGCGCGAGTTGACCGCAGAGGAGGAGCAGCGCTGGGATGCGTTGAATGCCTCTATGTCGTCAAAGAAAACCAAGATCGATCAGGTCGCAGAGGCTGAGGATCGCTCCGAGAAGATCGGCGCACTCGCTGAACGCGCACTCAAGGTCGAGAAGTCCGTCAAGGCAGACAACGACGCAGACGTACTCCGAGCAATCGCCACTGGCGAGAAGCGCTCGGCTAAGTTCGAAATGCGCGCTCTGGCTAGCGGAACCGCGACTGTTCCTGTCACCTTCGCAGACTTCGTTGTCGTTGCGCTTACGCAGGGCAACCCAGTCTATGAAGGCGCTACCAAGATTCGTACGACCACTGGCGAGAACATCACTGTTCCACGCGTGACCGCGAATCAGGCTACTGCTTTCGTTTCGGAAGGTTCTGGCATTACGCCAACTGATCCGACGATCAGCAGCATCACGCTGTATGCAAACAAGATTGCCTCGATGACCCTTCTCAGCAATGAGCTGGTTCGCGATGCAGGCTTCGATATCACGCGAGTAGTCGGTGAGGCTGCGGGTCGCAGCATTGCCTTCCTTGCTGGTTCGGCATGCACCCTCGGTACTGGCACAACCCAGCCGACGGGATTCATCACCGCAGCAACCAACGCACAGTTGTCGACCGCTACGAAGGCTGGTACGGTTACGTCCACCTTCTTTGATAGCCTTGACCTCGTGACGCTGCTCTACGCTCTCGGTCCGGATTACCGAAACGCGAATACGCAGTGGCAGCTCTCGAGCTCCGCGCTCTCAAAGGTTCGCAAGATGCAGGATACGAGCGGCATGCCAGTCTGGGTTCCTGGACTTGCAGCTGGTCAGCCTGATACGCTGCTTGGCTACCGCGTAGTCGAGAATGTTCACATGGCTGCCGTCGCTTCTGCGTCGAAGTCCGTTGCGATCATTCACGCTCCGTCCTATTACATCCGCGAGCTGCCAATTGAAGTCGCGTCCTCAAGCGAGTACGCCTTCAACGCTGCGCAGATTGCCATCCGAACGCTATACGCGGTCGATGGAAACCTGCCAGACCTGACGGCTCAGCGCGTGTTGGTTTCTGCCAACACCTGATCCTAGCGAACTAGGGTAGAGTTGCTCCCTGCTGCTAGACTTCGGTCTGGCGGCAGGGGCACTCGCGTTCAGATATCTCTAACGCTAGTCCAGTGCGTCTGGATATGGGCTCTTTCGAGCTCGAAATAGTGCTTGTTTTATAAGCAGGTTCGAGGCATGCTGACCGACTCTTCGGTCAAGGGAGGCAAATATGCGTATTGGTTGGACTTCGAATGCTCCATGGTCGCCTACGGGATACGGGATGCAGACAAACGAGATTGTTCCGAGGCTGGCAGCCGATGGACACAAGGTTGCCATCATGGCTAATTACGGGCTGGCTGGAACCACGCTCGAGTGGAATGGCGTTCCCGTTATGCAGCAAGGGATGGATGCATACAGCAATGACTTGACGCCAGCGCAGATGGGCTGGTGGATGGCGCAGGAGCCGCAGGTTCCTGGACTTGGCATCACGCTCTACGATGTGTGGGTATACAAGTCTCCGCAATGGGATGACCTGCCTATTGCTTCATGGACTCCGATTGACCATAGCGTCGTGCCAGCCGAAGTGAAGGCGTGGTTCGACAGGCGAGGCAAGGGCAAGTGGGCGATCGCGATGAGCCGATTCGGCGAGCATGAGCTGCTTCAGGCTGGTATCTCGCGGGAGAACCTGTTCTACGCTCCACATTCTTTCAATGAAAACATCTTCAAGCCAACGGAAAGCGAAATCCGCAAGGATCTGAATATCCCAGAGGATGCGCATCTCACGATGATCAACTCTGCGAATAAGGGCATCACGCCGATTCGCAAGTGTTTCCCTGAAATGCTGCTCGCGTGGTCAACCTTCGCGAAGTCCAAGCCGAACGCATATCTCTATCTGCACACCGACCTCTTCGGTCTGGCTAATGGCGTGAAACTGGAGCGGCTGCTGCAGGCAGTCGATGCACCAATGGATCGCGTTCGTGTCGTGCCGCAGTTCGAGTTCCGACAGGGGCTATCGGCTGATGTATTGGCTCGGCTCTATACAGCTGCAGACGTACTACTCATGACCTCGCGTGGCGAGGGATTCGGCGTGCCAGCTATCGAAGCACAGGCATGCGGCACTCCCGTGATCGTCACAAACTGGACTGCCCAGCCTGAGCTGGTCGGATCCGGATGGAAGGTCGATGGGCAGCCAGAATGGGACGAAATGCAGACTGGCTGGTGGATGGTTCCGGAGGTTAAGCGCATCGTCGCAGCCCTCGAGGAATCATACGAAATGAAATCAACAGAACAGGCTAAGTCGGCATCGGAGGCTGCGGTGACGTTCGCCGCTGGCTACACCACTACGAAAGTATACGCAGAACACTGGCAGCCTATCCTGAAAGAGCTCGAGCAGCGCATCACTAGCGGAGCCGCTAACGCGCTAAACCGAGAGCAGCGCAGGGCAGCCAAGCACAAGAAATAAGGAGCTGCGATGGCGATTACCAACGGATACACGACTGGTTCAGCGGTGAAGGCTGCGCTTGGTATCATCGATTCTGATTCTGATACGCAACTCGATCTCGTGATCGAGTCTGTATCTAGGCTCATCGATGACTACACAGGACGCTTCTTCTATAGCGCTGGTACCACGACTGCGTATTACGAGGCTGACCAGTACCTCACGCTGCCGATCGACGATTTCGTGAGCGTGTCATCGCTGACGACAGACGATGACGCAAACGGCACGTATGAAACTACTTGGGGAACCGCAGACTATTCGCTCATGCCGTATAACGCTGCCACTACAGGTCGACCATTCAACATGATTCAGGCTACGACATGGGGAGCGCGCACCTTCCCGATCACCGTCACGAAAGGTGTGAAAGTAGTTGGCGTGCGCGGCTGGGCAAGCGTGCCTAAGCCAGTCGAGGTAGCAGCCATTATCCAGAGCGGCAGGATCTTTAACCGAAGGAATACTCCGTTCGGGATCGCGGGATCGCCTGAGGTTGGGCAAATGCGCTTACTCGCGCGATTGGATCCGGACGTCGAGCAAATGCTGCGCGCGTATCGCGTGCCTCCGCAGGCTGTTTAATGGATACATATGCAGTAGGTACAGCACTGGCGGCACGATTCTCCGCAATCACGCCACCAACAGGATACGATGCTATCAAGCAGTCTACGGTATTCATGCCAGATTCTATCTCGACCTTCCCTGCTGTCGTGGTGATGCCGCCAGATTCCACGCTGTCCTATATGATGAACAAGCAGATTGACGAGCTGTACACATTCACCGTACGCTTCATCATTCCGCGTTCGGCAGGTCTGGATCGTGGCATGAAGGCACTCTACACTTGGCGCGACCATCTCGTGAAAGCAGCGGTAGGCAACCAGAATCTCGACGTGAGTGGCGTGTATTCTTGTATGGTTGTCGGCGTGACGATGGGCGACGTAGCGTACGGAGGCGAGGAGGATCTGCTGGCTGTGGATCTCCGCACCGAAGTGCGTGCGCGATCCGTAGTTTCGGATATCGCACCCTGATGGCTGAGCGCGAGTTCATCCAGATTAATCTCACGCCAAGCACGCTCGTCGATAAGATGGAAAAGAATCTTGGCGACAAAGCGCTAAACACATTTCTAAGCAAACTCACTGGCAAGGTCGCGGCACAAACTCGCGATCGCATGCGTACTAACTATCGTGCTGCTGGAATCGGAATCCGACACCCAGCCGATGGTCTCTATGCTGCGATTCGACAGAAGCGCATCCGGAAGCAGTACAGTGAGATCGGTTATTTCATCGCTCCGCTGAACAAGACGCGCATGATTCGACGCGCATTCCGCAAGGATATCCGTCAGGTTCTGGCATGGGGAGCGCACCGACACCTCATCGAGTTTGGGCATAGGATTGTGACTCCGTCAGGCAGGGATACTGGCAAGCGAGCGAAGGCATTCCCATTCATTCGTCCAGCGTTCGATTGGGCGCAACGACAAATCGATGTACAGTTAGGTCCACAGCTGCAGAAGTTCATTGACGGACAGCCAGCCGTGACGCCAGAGAAATAGGAGACATATGCAAGACACAAAGAGCAATGAACGGCTAGTCAAGATTACGCCTGTTCCAGGAATGTTCATTCCAGGAATCGAGGCTACGATTGCCGAAGTAACACGTGACGAAGCAGACAGGCGCATCGCGACTGGCGCGTTCGTCGAAGTAGTTGATAAGCCAACAGCACCAGCTGCGGCGAAGCAAGCAGAAGATAAGGAGTAATAGATGGCTACTCGCGTACTTCAGAGGGTTCAGGGAGCATTGGAGTCAACTGCTGGCACATTCGCCACTGCTGCCCGCAAACTATACGGATCAGAAATCACGCACGAGCGAACGATTGCATCGATCCGTCCGGATTATCTCGACGGAACATACAACCAGAGCCGCGCAGTCTACGAGGGTATCGAGACAAACGCATTCTCGGTGACTGGTCCATTCGCATTCAATCAGGGTGTATTCTGGCTGAACGCTGCTGTCGGTAGCGCCACTGCCGTAGGCGCTTCGGCTCCGTACACTTGGACATTCAACGCTGCATCTACCGCTGACACGACCCGATCGTTCTCGCTCGAGTACGCTTGGGCAGATGGCGGTGCGGGCATTCCTGCTTCGTTCCGTATTGCAGGCAACAAGGTGAACGCGCTCACGATCAGCTGGGCTAAAGACGATGTAGTCACGTTCGAGGCTGGTATCGTATCATTCAAGGGAATGACGCAAGGCACTGCGCTCAGCGCAACTCCGAGCGATACGGTCGAACAGCATGCAGTTGGAGCAAACAGCATCGTCTATATTGATGGCGCTGCTGGCACTATCGGCACGACCGCTGACAGCAATGTCGCGATCGCTTCGCTTGCGATTACCAATGGCTTCGCAACCCGATACGGTCTTGACGGCACGCTGGTTGGCGCAGCACTGGATCGCTCCGCTAAGACGGAAGCAGTCCTCACGCTGACGCGACACTTCCAGAATGACAGCGAGCTCGACGCTTGGGAAGCGAAGGATCTGCGCAAGATCCGTATCGTCACGACTGGCGCTGCGCTCGGTGCAGGAAACTATGAAATGACTGTCGACTTCTACGGTGTGATTGACGAAATCACGCAGACAGATGTTGATGGCAATGTAGCTCAGGAAATCACGCTCCGTCCATATGTGGATGGAAGTACCGTGACTGTGCCGTTCTCAGTAGTTCTGAAGAACAATCAAAGCACTATCTCCTGATAGAGAATAGGAGGCATCATGAGACAGTTTGAAGTAAAGATTGGCGAGCTGGCGTTCACCATGCGTGCAATGTCGGCTCGCCAATTCATCCAGGTACAGCGCGGAGAGATTGATGAAGCAGGGCTTATCGAACTCTTGGCTAAATCTGCCGTCAAACACCCATTCGGTGAAGGCGCAGATGCATTCCTAGACGGATGCGACGTAGATACTGCGCTCACGCTACTTAAGGGCTGGGCAGCGCAGCAGACGGAACTCGCCAACCCAAAAGCGAACGCCAGCAACTCGCCAGAGCTCTAGCAGCATCGACGCTCAACTCTGGTAAGCCACAGCGCGTACCGATGAACTACGCGCTCGAGGCGCTGGCGAGAAGGTGGCACATTCCACCATGGGAACTAGAAAATGCGTCCAGTCCGGAATGGATTATTCGCGGACTGTACTACCAGAAAGTGGAAGCAGAGGCACAGGCTTCCAGTGCTAAATCTGTAAGGAGTAAGAGTGGCTGATAATCGCGCCAGTATCGTCATTGAATCTAAGGCTGCAGTTGCTCCAGGATTCCGACAGGTCAAGCGCGAGTTTGACCTACTCAAGTCCGCAGGCAAGCAGGTCAACAATGTCTTCACGGGTATCGGGCAGGGCATCGGCCAGCGATTCGCTGGCGTTATGTTCGACGCTGTCCGCGGAGTCACTGATCTATTCACGCAGGCTGTTCCTAAGGCGCTAGCCTACGCGAAATCCATTGACGAGATTACTGACGCCTCCGGAGCTAGCGCTGAACAGGCATCCAAACTAGCTGGCACGCTTGACCTTCTCGGTATTCCGACCGAAGGTCTTGCCGCAACATTCCGCACACTATCCAGCGAAGTAGTCACGAACGAGAAGAAACTCGAAGCGCTCGGCATTCAGGTACGCGACCAGAATGGCAACCTTCTGGATACCGTAACGATTATCGACAATGCGCGCAGTAAGTTCGCGCAGCTGGGAGATGGCGCAGCTAAGACGGCACTGGCAGTAGACTTGTTCGGGCGATCCGCGCTCGGACTGATCGACTACTTGAACCTATCTGATGAGGCGGCTGCCGCAGCGGCAGACGAACTAGAGCGCATGGGTCTTATCCTCACGGATGACGCGGTGCGCAACGCAGAGGACGCGGAGCGCTCGTTCAATCTGCTAGGTATGACGATCAACGGATTGCAGATCGAGCTGGCGAACCAGCTGATCCCAACTATCATTGACGTTGTTACCGCGATCCGCACATGGGTGATGGAGAATCGCGAAGGTCTCATCAACGGACTGCAGGGTGTACTAGGCGCAATCGCTGGATTCATCTCCGGATTGATGGGCGCGACCAATGCCGCCAAAGACTTCCTCGGAACACTTCGCGGATTGACAGGTGGCGTCAACACGAATAAGGCTGGCATCCTGAACCAGATTCAGGCGCTGCAGAAGCAGCGAGCTGCGTATCTCGCTTCAGGCTCTGGCGCGAGTGGCGCTGGCGGTGCCAACAGCAAACTGACTGCGTCCATCAACAAGCAGATCGAGGCACTGCGCAAGCAAAAGACAGCGCTGATGGAAGTCGTGCGCGCACAGGCTGCTGCTGCAGCTGCAGCGTACACAGGCATCCTCGCGGGTCTCGACGCATCCGAACAGCAATACCAACTCGACCTTCAGCGCAAGCAGCTAGCTGATGACCTCGCCGCAACAGAGGCTGAGGCGGCAGATGCTCGCGTGCGATTCGCTCGTGAGCTAGGCGACCTGCGTGAAGAGCGTGACCTTGCGATGGCTGCTGAGGCTGATGCCGATGCGCAGTTTAGGATCGCAGTAGAGTATGCGCAAAAAGAAGAGCGGCTGCTGCAGGAACAGGCTGATGAAGCGACGCGGCTCGATAAAGCAATCGCTGATGCGCGCAAGCGCATCTCTGACTTCGAGTTGGAAGTCAAGCGTCAGGCGATTCTGGCAGAACAGCGCGCACGAGTAGAATCTGCGCAGACTGTATCTTCTGAGATTCAGAAGTTAGCAGAAGCCGATTACAACTTCAATGCGAACATCCAGAAACTGCAGCAGATGGAGGCTGATCTTCAATCGCAGCTGCGTATTGCGCGTGCGAATGGCGATTCGCTAGCTGTTCAGCTAATTGAGATTCAACTCGCACAGATCACCGAAGCGATTCGAGCGCAGCAAGAGGCTAAAGAAATCGCGCGACACGAACGCGAACTCGAACGACAGCGACAACGCGCTTCTGGTGCGAAAACTAGCAGCAATACTGTTCTCGCTGCGATCGATGCCGAGATCCTCAAACTCAAAGAACAGCTCAAGACATATGAAGATCTAGGTACAGATGGCATCGATCCGACGGCTGGCAAGAACAATAAGTTCGTCGAGTCAATGGAGAAATGGAAAGGCATCGCGCAAGATGTCAAGAATGCATTCAAGATCATCGGTGATGTCTTCAACGCAATCAAGTTCCTGTATGATATTTCGGTTGGTCCAATCATTGATGGCATCTTGAAACTTATTAACATTCTGCGCACAGCAATAAGCCTCATTGGGCAGCTGGCTGGCAAGGGAACTTCAGTTCCAACTGGAAACGCTGCAGGTTCTGGCGGTCCAGGATATGGCACTGGCACTGGAGGTAGCGGCAGTAGCGGATATCCGCTTGCTGGCGGTGGCGGTTCTGGTGGTGTAGTCGGCGGAGGTTCTGGCGGAACTGCGATGCCAAAAGCCAAAGCACTTCCTGGTCAATCCGGAGGTCGCGCATTCGGTGGACCTGTTACGGCTGGTGATGCATTCCTCGTAGGCGAGAAAGGTCCAGAGCTGTTCCTGCCAAACTCTGCAGGTATGATCGTTCAGGGAGCCAACGCTGGCGGCATCAACATTACCGTGAGCGCAGGTGCATTCCTCGGAAATACGCAGGACGCGAAGGACTTCGCTCGGCGTATCGCTGGCGCACTTGAAGACGAGTTGTCACGCCGACGCAAGATTCAGCCCAACCTTACTAGGAGGATGGCTTCATGAGCCTAACGCAGCCAACGCTAGCAACTAGCTCTACGACCATCACCTTCCCGTACCCAGCCCGCAGCGCGCAGACTCGCGCGAGTTGGGAGAGCGTAGGCGGCAGCCGACTAACCGCGAACGGAACTATCCGTACGTGGAGCATTGGCTATCGCTACCGCTACGCGCTCAGTTTCGAGTATTGCGATATCGCTACTTGGGACGCTCTCGTCGATATGTATTGGTCGAACAACAACTCGCAGACTACGGGAACCTTCACATGGACTGACGGTCCATGGACGGATGCGCGTTCCGGAGTGGAAGTGCGCATTGATACGATCACCGATCTGCAAACTCCATATCCAGACCCAACGCGAGCCGACTTCACCGTAGTACTTGTCGAGGTTGACGCTCGCACTAGCTAGGAGGCAATCGTGACATTTAGCTCGAATCTGATTGCCGCCATCGGAGATACTCAGCAGCGACCGCTGATCAAACTCGAGATCGCGTGGGACGGCAGTGAATACATCGACGAATCTCCGTATATTATTGACGCTTCTGGTGTTGAGAGTATCGATGCCAATACTGGCTCGCTGCAACCAGCCGAAGCGACTATCACGCTGGACAATCTGAATCAGCGATATTCAGCTGAGAACGATGATTCTCCGATCTATCCATACATTCAGGGTGCGTTCATCGATGTTCGTGCCAAGTTGTCACTGGGATACTACCACGCAGGTCAGGAGAACTACCGCCAGATCGGCGTGTTCGTTGTCCGACAGCTGCTGCCGCAGGATAGCGAGCGCACTGCGATTCTTGCGCTCAGCGACATCTCTGCGAGATTCGTAGATACACCAGCCTTCTACGGTCCAGTCATCGATGTTTCGCTAGATAGCGTATTCGCTAACCTCGCTGAACGCGCTGGTCTTGGCACCGCGCAATATCGAACGGCTGGATCGGCATTCAGCACTGCGCAGTTCGCGGCTGCCGTCGGCGGTGGCATGTCTGAAGAGTTCGGGCTGCTCGCTATTGCAGAGGGTGGTCGTGTCTACGTAGACAATGGCGGCACGCTGGTATTCGCGGACAACACGACGCGCGAGGCAGAGCTGCGTGCGCCACTGATTTCATTGGACAAAGGAACCTTCCCGTTCGAGATCAGCGTACTGCGAAATACATCATCGGCGATTAACCGCGTCACGCTAGAATACGAGGATCGTGCCTCCGCTGTTTCTGACGAAACTGTATGGCAGATCACTACGCCGATTAAAGTTCCAGCTGCAGGCACCGTAACAGGCTCATCGGTCGGCACGTACTTCACTCCAGGTCAGGTCACTATTGCGTTCAACGCACAAGACCAGACGCGCTGGATTCAGTACACGCCAGTAGTATGGGCTACTGGTACTGCTAACCCTTCAGCCGCCACCGCAAACACTGACGCTTCTGGAACGGCAGGAACTGCTATCGTTATGGAGGCTGGCGATCCTGCTTCTCGGCTATCGCTTGACGGAAAACTGTACTACGAGTTGACACTCGGTGGTACAGCTACTGGCGAAGGCAATCGCGGACGAGTAATCTTCCGCAACATGAACAGCGTACCAGTGTACGTGCGCGCTTTTACATTAGTCGGCAAACCAGCACGCATGTCCTCGCCATATGCCGTTCAGGCTGACGATGGTGACGGACAAGACTTGCTCGGTGGGCAGATCCTCGAACAGAGGATCCTAGACCCGTATCTGCCGTCCGTGGACGTGTCCTATCAGCGAGCAGTGGATTTGCTTTACTTCCGTAGTGTTCGTCGCGTGCGTGTGTCCATGTCCTCAGCTCCAGGCATTCCGCTGAAGGCTGGCGAAGTATTCGCGGTACAAGATGATGCGCGAAACATTACATACCTACAACAGGTATCTCAGATCCAGTGGGCATTCAATGCGCAGAACGGATACAACTGTAGCATCGAGGGTCTACCTTCGCTTCCTGGGGCTACGAGCGTGCAGCTGGGTGATTTCATCCCAGCTATCACTGACGTAATCAGCACGACAGAGCCGCAAGGTCCATGGTATTGGGCTCCGGATGGCGATCCAACACATTCATTGCTAGCATGGGATGGCGTCACGCAGTGGGGTCCAATCGAGCCAGCGGAACTATTGCTGGATGAAGTGCAGGCAGTATCTGATTCGTTCACCGCAACTGTACAACTTCCACTAACTTGGAATACAAACAACTGGGACGAGCAAGTCTGGGGCTAATGTGAAGGGAGAGCTATGTTCAATACAAACATCGTAAAGCCGACAGGGATTGTGACGGCTACGCTATCGCGACCTGATGGTTCGATAATCTCGCAGGAGCAGCATAATACCTTCACGCTGGTTGGCGCAACACGCCTCGCAGCTGCGCTTAACGGCGAAGCGGGTACGCTCACCGTCACGGATATTCAAGCATCCTCTGGTGGTGTCAGGATCTATGACTTTGACTCTACGACTGGATTCACTGGAACTAGTACTGTCGATTCTACAATCTACCGACAGGGTGCTGGCGCATTCAAGATCGAGGCTGCGCCTTCGGGTACGCAGTACGTCTTCGACGCGACCACCATCAGCAGCACCGCAGTTCCCGCTTCATCTTCCATCGAGCTGTCGCTTCGATTCACTACGGTGAGTCGAGTCAACAAAACAGACTCACAACTGCGTCTATTCACGGGCGGCAACGCATCTTCGTATTACGGAATCACACTAGGCGCGCTGGAAACAGCAGCTGGCGTGACCTTCGCCGATGCGACTTGGTCGGTCTGCCGCGTTCCTATCAGCTCGTTCTCGATCGAGGCTGGCGCTCCCTCGTGGAGTGCGCTCAGCGGAATCGGTCTACAGCTAGTCGCTGGAACAGCAGGAACCGCAACTGCCTATGTTGACAATGCGTTCGTAGTGAATGGAAATCTTGACACCAGCAGCGCCGCTACAGCAGTGCCATCGGTGTACGATACTGTTGCCACCACGAATAGCAGGGCAACAAGAACTGTCACTGCAACAGCCAGCTGGGGATTGTCTTCAGCCGTAGGTGAAACATTCTACGTGTTTGGTCTGCGTGACGGCGGCGGCAATCTGCTTGCAATCACTGGTTATTCTGCTGGTTCGGGAATCTACAAGGAACCGAACTCGCTACTAAATGTGAGCTGGTCGCTCACGACTACAGCCTAAGGAGGGTTGAATGCCTAATAGCGGTACCGTAACAGCGGGAAGCGTCGCACTCGCGTCGCAATACAATAATCTTCGCGACGATGTGCTGAATGTCAGCACAGGGCATACGCATACTGGCGCGTCCGAAAACGGCAAGAAGGTACACGGCACCGCGCTTGATACAACTGGCGCAACCAATGGTCAGGTGCTGACTGCGAATGGATCTGGTGGCGCCACATTTGCCGCCGTAGCATCCAGCGGCGCGCTTTCGCTTAGCACGGCAACAGCGACATTCTCAACAGCATCTGCTGGCACTGCTGCTTTCGCATATGCGACTGGATCTGGTGCGGCAAGCATCGGCGTTAGTTGCGGCGGATCAACTTTTATGACCATTAGCACTCACAACAACTATTCGGCATCAAGTCGTACGCTCTACACTTGGGATATTGGAAACACAACAGCGATTGCCACCGTCTCGCTTTCACCTGTTTCTGCTGGCACGACGATCGTTGACCAGATTGGCGGTGCAGGATTCGCTGCTGGAACTACATTTGTTGTAAAAGAGAATCTTGGCAGCGGCGGAACTTGGACAAACTATCTGCGAAAGTTTACTCGCGGTGGGACTAACTCGTGGAACACCACGCTTGCGACATTTTCATTGACTGGGAATCAGTCCGAATATCTTGGGCCATTCGGTGGAATGAGTGGGGCTGATGATAGCCCGCATTGGAGCCAGACGCTTGGTGCGTGGTACGGCGGAGATTACCGAAATACATCGCAGGCAACGGCAACAACAGGAGGCGCTGGGACTGTTTCAATCTGGCTTGTCAACGATGTGAGCGGAAGTGCAT
>Ga0315907_10003718_pt1 | contig 17737 bp, 11 predicted proteins | sample LakEriMetagenome_3_FD_203525 | JGI IMG/M metagenome (GOLD analysis project Ga0315907, IMG submission 203525) | Freshwater fungal communities from buoy surface, Lake Erie, Ohio, United States - Buoy 12 MA123 | ecosystem: Environmental > Aquatic > Freshwater > Lake > Lake biofilm | place: USA... | reverse complement strand
TGTTTACTAACTCCCAGGAAAGTCCTCCATCATCCGATCGGTACAACCCATTTTTTGTAGCCTCCACCAATGCATACACTCTTTTTGGATTGCTGCGTGCCACGCCCAGACCTATGCGCCCAAGAGGACCATCTGGTAAGCCAGAAGATTTATCCAGTTTTTTCCAGTTCTTTCCCCCATCGATGGTCATGAACAGGCCACTACCAGGGCCTCCACTCATAAAGCTCCAGGGGGTGCGGCGATGTTGCCACATAGCCACGAAAAGTTTATCCGGATTAGCGGGGTCCATGATCATATCCGCAACTCCTGATGTATCATTGGTATGCAGGATCTTCTCCCAGGTTTGCCCGCCATCTATTGTTTTGAAAACGCCACGATCAGCATGTTCTGCATACGGATTTCCAATCACGCCGGCATAGATGATATCAGGGTTTGTTGGGTGAATGAGAATTCGATGAATATTCATCGTTTTTTCCAGTCCCATTTTCTTCCATGATCTCCCGCCATCCGTTGATTTATAGATACCATCACCGAGGTTTAGGGAGTTACGCGGATTCCCTTCACCCGTTCCCACCCAGATCACATCCGGATTAGATTGTTGGATGGCAACAGAACCGATATTCAGGTTGGCCTGCTCATCAAAAATTGGAGTCCAGGTATCACCGCCATTAGTGGACTTAAAGACGCCTCCTGAGGCAGAACCAATCACGATCGTGTTTGGATCTGAAACTACTGCATCAATAGAAGTGATACGACCACTCATTCCCGCGGGTCCGATCGAGCGGGGCTGCATGGCTTTCAACGTGTTGATATCGACCTGCTTCTGCGCTTGTGCAGAAAGGCCAACACCGATGGCAAACAGGATAATTAACTTTTTCATGTTTTTGGAATTGGAGATGAAAATTATCGAAAAAATGTCAAAGAAATCAAGCTAAACAGCGGTATCGATTAAACAATAGTTTTTTTTCGTTGTTTTGTACAACAAACGTGAATAACATGAAAAAAATCTACAGTATCGCACTTATGGCGGTTGCTCTGTTGCTTTCAACTGGAGTTTCTGCTCAAACAAAATGGAAAGTTGACAAAGGACACTCTAATGTGAAGTTCAGTGTTCAACATATGGTAGTTTCTGAAATGGAAGGAAGTTTCCGCATGTTCGATGGCACTATGGAGCATAATAAAGCTGATTTTTCTGATGCAAAGATCAACTTTACCGTTGATGTTGCTTCCGTTAATACAGATAATGAGCGTCGTGATGGGCACTTAAAATCAGACGACTTTTTCAATGCGGAGAAATTTCCGAAAATGACATTTGTGAGTACCTCCGTAAAACCTCTTGGCGGTAATAAATTCAAGATCACAGGTAATCTTACGATTCGTGACGTAACTAAGTCTGTTGTTTTTGATGTAACGCATGGTGGCGTACTTAAAACTCAGAATGGGTCAAAGGCCGGTTTTAAGGCGCGCACTACTATTGATCGTTTTGATTATAATTTGAAATGGAGTCGAACAGTTGAGGCAGGTGGATTAGCAGTGGGGAAGGATGTGGAGATCGTTGTGAATGTAGAAATGGATAGTGTACAATAAAGCATCTAGTATTTATGGGAAACTGCATCAAGTTTTTACTTGATGCAGTTTTTTTTGGTTCAACCTATAATTATTGCATAAATTGATATCTTAATAGAGAATATTTTTTTGTATTTCTCTCTAATAACAGATGATCAATAATAATTTTTGATGACCAGATTACTTCTGCTATTTCTACTCGTTTCAAATTATATATACGCCCAAAAGCCTAATATTATTGTCTTTCTCGTTGATGATATGGGATGGCAGGATACATCTGTTCCATTTGCCGACAGTATTACTCATTACAATAAGCTTTATAGAACTCCGAATATGGAGCGTTTGGCCAGTGAAGGCATAAAATTTACAAATGCATATGCCACACCAGTATGCACTCCTACTCGTACCAGTATTTTAACCGGCATGAATGCCGCGCATCATGGGATTACCAACTGGACGTCTCCTCAAAAAAATAATAATACCGATGCTAAAGATGACGAACTAGCATCCGCAAACTGGAATATCAATGGATTGAGCCAAACTGATTATCCTAGAACAGTAAAGGCAACGCCCTTTCCACAGTTATTAAAAGATGCCGGTTATTTTACCATTCATGTGGGTAAAGCTCATTGGGGACCCAATGGCACACCAGGTTCCAATCCATATAATCTTGGTTTTGTGGTGAATATAGCCGGACATAGTGCAGGTCAGCCACAGAGCTATCTAAGTGAAGATAATTTTGGGAACATACCTGGAAAATCTAGCGTTCATGCCGTTCCAGATATGCAGGAATATCATGGCTCTGGTATATTTTTAACAGAGGCACTAACCTTGGAGGCTATTAAATCAGTTAAGGGGGCCATTCAACGTAAGCAGCCCTTTTTTCTAAATATGAGCCACTATGCCGTACATGTTCCATTGATGGCAGATAAAAGATATTTTGATCATTACCTTAATGTTGGATTGGATTCAACTGAAGCGAAATATGCGTCGTTGATAGAAGGTATGGATAAGAGCCTGGGCGATTTGATGGATTTCCTGATCAAAGAAAAGCAAGATAAAAATACGGTCATCATTTTCCTCAGTGATAATGGCGGATTAAGTTTATATCCTGCAAGAAGTATAAAAGAGCATATACAAAATCTACCGCTTCGGGCAGGAAAGGGTTCTGTGTATGAAGGTGGAATAAGAAATCCAATGATCATTAAATGGCCTGGGGCAATACTACCTAATCAGGTTAGTCATTCACAGGTTATAGTTGAAGACTTATTCCCTACTATTTTGGAAATGGCTGGCATTAAAAAGTATCAGACCATTCAGGAAATTGATGGTAAAAGTATTGTACCAATTCTAAAAAATCCAATGCTCATACAGGAGAAAATCCTCATCTGGCATTATCCTAACAAGTGGATATCCAAAGATGGGCCAGGTATTAATTATTACAGTGCCATACGTATGGGTGATTGGAAGATGATTTATAGTCAACGCACAGGTAATAAAGAGTTATATAATATAAAAGAAGATATCGGAGAGAAACAGAATCTGGCATCTAGTCATCCTGACATCGTTCAAAAATTAAGTTCAATTTTAAGTGATCAGTTGCGAACGTGGAAAGCGCCAATGCCAATAGTGAAGGCAACCCATAAACCTTTATCTTATCCAGATCAACAGTAAATCAAAATATATGCGTCCTATTCTGGTTATTGTATTTTTTCTTTTCATACTCTTTTCTCAAGCGCAAGAAAAAATTGAAAATGTGATCGTCATCACTACAGATGGTTTGCGATGGCAAGAGGTTTTTGGTGGAATGGATTCTGCTATTGCTGGCATGAAGGCATATAATCAAGGCGATAAAACATATATTCAGCAAACATATTGGGCTGATGATATCATGGAACGGAGAAAAAAGCTTATGCCTTTTTTCTGGTCAACTATGGCGACGGATGGTAATATATATGGAAATCGAAAGCATGGTAATTTTGTGAATAATGCGAATCCATACTGGTTTTCATATCCAGGCTACAATGAAATATTTACGGGTTATCCGGATACGGCGGTTAATTCAAATGATTACATGCCCAACCCGCATGTAACGATTTTAGAATATTTACATCAACTGCCAAAATACAACGGAAAAGTTGCTGCGTTTAGTGCTTGGGATGCTTTCGACAGGATATTGAATGAAAAACGTGCTGGATTCCAGGTCGTATCTGCATTTGATTCTGTAGCAGGGAAACTGAATGCACGTCAGTTATTATCAAATGCTATGAAAAGAGATTCTTATCGTCCCTTTGGAAGTATAGAATGTTTAGATGTATTCACCCATTATAATGCCTTTGAATATTTGAAGGCACATAAACCCAAAGTATTGTATATCTCTTATGGGGAAACAGATGAGTGGGCTCATCATGGCTATTATCGTTCTTATCTAGATGCAGCTCATCAGGTAGATCAATGGGTAAACAATATCTGGTCTTTCGTTCAACACGATCCAGTTTATCGTAATAAAACAGCCTTGATATTTACTACCGATCATGGTCGCGGAGATATTAAAAAAACGCAGTGGACTGATCATGGTCAGAGTGTGGCAGATGCCAGTGAAATATGGTTGGCCATTATGGCCCCTGGTTTAACTGGTAAAGGAGAAATCAAGGTAAAAGAACAATGGTATCAGAAGCAAATTGCCCAAACCATCGCTTCAATTTTAGGATTAACATATGCCCCCAAACATCCTGTTGGTGAGCCCATCAACTTGCGTTAACTTGTAAAAAAAATAATTATGTCTCTGCATAGACGAAATTTCATTGGCTGGTCTGCGATGTCTGCGATTGGTTTAGGTATGGCGAATAAAAGTTTTGCAACTGAAGTATTGCCAAAAGAAATAGAGCGATTAAAACCAATGACTGAAGATGTTATTCCTATTTCTGTGGAAGAGCGAAAGCAACGTATGGCTAAAGCGCAGCGTTTGATGGTTGAGCACAAGATTGATGCGATCTTCATGGAAGGTACAGTGTCCAGTTTTTATTTTACGGGGATGCGATGGGGACAGAGTGAACGAACATTTGGGTTAGTAATACCTGCCAAAGGCGATATAGCGTATGTATGTCCAAAGTTTGAAGAGAGTAGGGCATTAGAGTTGATCAATCCAGCATTTGGTACGGAAGTTCGATGCTGGGAAGAAGATGAAAGTCCTTATGCGCTGATCGTAGGTATTGTAAAAGACAGAGGGGTAAAGCATCGCCGGATAGGAATAGAGGAACGCGTCCGCTTTTTTATTGCTGATGGTGTCCGTAAAGCAGCTCTAGGATTTGAAGTAGTAGATGCAACACCGGTTACAGCTGGTTGTCGCATGTACAAATCCCCTGCAGAAATTGCCTTGATGCAGAAAGCCAGTGACGTAACTATTGAAGCGTATAAAGCAGCTTTTGCTACTATAAAAGAAGGAATGACGCATAATGAATTGGGTGCAAATATTGCAGCGGCGCATCGTAAGCTTGGGTATAGTGGTGGATCATTGGTGTTATTTGGAAAATATTCTGCTATCCCCCATGGAACCGTTGTGCCCCAGAAATTAAAAGAAGGAGATGTAGTGTTAGTAGATGGTGGTACTAGCGTGGAAGGATATGCCTCTGATATAACCCGTACCATTGTTTTTGGAAAACCGAATGCAAAACAAATTGAAGTTTGGGAATTAGAAAAGAAGGCGCAGGAGGCTGCTTTCAATGCGGCAAAGATTGGCGCCACTTGTGAATCGGTAGATGCAGCAGCACGTTCGGTTATTGAAGCTTCCGGATATGCCAAGAATTATAAACTCCCAGGTCTGCCTCATAGAACTGGCCATGGTATTGGATTAGAAGGGCATGAGTGGACAAACTTTGTGAAGGGAAATAAAACCATATTAGCACCAGGCATGTGTTTCAGTAATGAGCCTACTATCGCTATTCCCAATGAATTTGGAATTCGGTTGGAAGATTGTTTATATATGACGGAAAATGGCCCCGTTTATTTTTCCAAACCAAGTCAATCGATCACCGAGCCCTTTAGCTAGTTTTTCTTTTTTCTATTTTTTCTGAATGCCCATGGAGCAATGGGGCTGGGATCAATCCATAATCCTCGCCTTGCTTCGCGCGCTTGATATTCAGCATTTGCTAGTTCAAGATCTTTGGAATATTCTTTATAGTGCCAGGCCATCCCAATACGGATCATTTCTTTATTAATATCCAATCCGGATAGTGTAAAGGCTGTTCCCAAAACACGATTATATCTGTCGGTTCCAGCAGATAGTACTTCAATATTTTTCCCAAAACACAAGGCGGCTAACTGATCTTTTGATTTTTGTCCGAATGCCTGATTTTTTTCAGGAGCATCAATTCCATTCATTCTGATTTTTACCGGAATATTCCCTTCAGTGAGTAGTTCAAATGTATCGCCATCTAGGATCCGGACCACCTTGCCGGTAAGTTTTTGTTGATATTGTTGAGGACTTGTACAATAGGTGAGTGGGATCAATACAAAGATAAGGAGTAGATTTCTGAACATTGGAGTTTGATTTGCTTTGTAAAATTGAGAATAGTTTTCGTAATTTAAGGCTTGATTGTAAAAACAACCACATGTCAACCAAAAAAAACGCATCGACTCGCCGTAAGTTTATCAAGTCTGCCTCCATAACCCTTGGTGGATTCATGATCGTACCTCGAAATGTTTTAGGGAAAGGGTTTATTCCGCCAAGTGACCAGCTCACTAAGGCTATCATTGGAGTGGGTGGCATGGGTCAGGTACATATCAAGTATGGTAATACGCCGGTTATAGCAATTTGTGATGTCAATAAGCAAAATCTAGCCAATACGGCAAGTAAAATTGGTGGTGGGGTAAAAATCTTTACAGATTACCGAGATGTTCTTCGCCAGAAAGATGTTGATATCGTTCATATTGCCACACCTCCGCACTGGCATGGTATTATTTCCATCGATGCAGCGATGGCTGGCAAGGATGTATGGTGTGAGAAGCCGATGACGCGTACGATTGGAGAAAGCAAACGTGTAGCAGAAGTGATGAAGCAATACGGGAAGATCTTTCGTTTGAATACCTGGTTCCGTTTTGAAGAGGATCTTTTTGGAATGAAATGCAAATCAACTAAGATCCGCAAATTGGTAGAAAGTGGATTGTTGGGTTGGCCACTAAAGGTTACGGTTAGTAAACATACTGGGTTCGACTGGAAATTTTATTGGATAGGTAAGATGAATCAGCCTGCAGAGCCGGTTCCGGCACATCTTGACTATGATATGTGGTTAGGCCCTGCACCTAAAAAGCCATACACGGCCCATCGCGCAGGACCAACATTTCGCGGATACTGGGATTATGATGGTGGCGGATTAGGCGATATGGGGCAGCATTATCTAGACCCCGTTCAATATATTTTGGGTAAGGATGATACCAGTCCGATTTCCGTTACGGTAGATGCTGATGTGCAGGATAAAGATGCTGTAGGTACATTCCGTAGAATTATATATACTTATGCGGATGGTTGTCAAATAGTTTTAGATGGGGAAGGGAAAGATGAGGGGGCTGCTTACATCGAGGGACCAAAAGGAAAATTATATCCCGAATTCAAATGCAGTATTCCGGATATAGAAAAAAAGTTGGCAGAATTCCCGGACCCTACACCGCAGGCTACGAATTTCATCACATGTGTAAAAGAGCGTAAACTATTTGCCTTGAATGAACAGAACGGACATCGCTCTTGCACTATTGTGAATATGGGTAAAATTGCCATGCAATTAAATCGAAATCTTCAATTCGATCCCGAAAAGCAACTCTTTCTCAATGATGCAGAGGCTAACACATTAGCCTATGCAGAAATGCATAACAACTGGAGAATAGGGTAGCGGTTTAAAAGGAGGTTTATTATGCGTTTTATATTTCTGCTTTTATTTATTCCTTCGCTTGTATCAGCCCAAACTTTTCAAAAGGAGAAACTGGATTCGTTATTATCCAGATTAGACAGGAATGGAAAGTTCATGGGTAGTTTGGTCTTGTATAAAGATGGAGCATTATTATATCAGCAGACAATTGGTTATGTAGATTCAATCGGAGGTCGAAAGTCTGATATTCATACCAAATATCGCATTGGGTCTATCACCAAAACATTCACAGCAGTATTGGTAATGAAAGCAATGGAACAAGGTAAGCTATCATTGGATGATAAATTGTCCAGATGGTTTCCTGAGGTAGAAAAATCAGATTCAATTTCTATACGGCAAATGCTCTGTCACCGAAGCGGGATCGCCAATTTCACAGATGCTAAAGATTATTTAGGTTGGAATACAAAGCCTCAAACAAAAGAGCAGATTCTGGAAAAAATCATCAAGGGAGGAAACCGATTTAGTCCGGGTAGTTCATTTGAATACAGTAATTCTGGTTATTTTTTATTAGGACTTATTTTAGAAAAGGTGAATAAGATCAGTTATGCAGAGTTGATCAGGCGGCAAATACTCAAGCCGTTGAGGCTAACTGAAACTTCAATTGGAAGCACAATTGATCCTGCCCAAAACGAATGCCGGTCATTCATCTTTACTGGGCTATGGTTGCGATCTCCTGAAACGGATATGTCAGTGACTTTCTCAGCTGGAAATATAATTTCAACACCAGCTGATATTTGTCGATTTGCTCAACATTTATTTGAGGGTAAATTAATATCTAAGAATGCATTAGTGCAGATGCAAGAGTTTAAAGACAATGTTGGGTTAGGATTATTTCAATTTCCTTATGGAATGAAACAGGCATCTGGTCATACTGGAGGTATAGATGGATTTTCAACTGTATATGGGTATTTCCCTGATGGAAAAGTTTACTTTGCTCTCTTTTCCAATGGGACTAATTATAATAATAATGATATCACTATAGCATTATTAAGTGCTGCTTATGGTGATGAGGTTAACGTTCCGGATTTTAGTGTAAAGAAAATGACTAATGAAGATCTTCAGCCATATCTTGGAGTCTATACCAGTAAGCAGATTCCCTTAAAACTAACTTTTACCGCAAGTAATGGAAATCTTATTTCGCAAGCTACTGGTCAAGCTGCTTTCCAGTTGGATGCGCTCGGCAATCATGTGTTTACAAAAGATCAATACGGAATCCGATTAACCTTTGATCCTTCCCATAAAAAATTATTATTGAGTCAGGGAGGAGCAAATTTGATTTTTGAAAAAGAATGATCTGTTAATCTGCTTATTTGCTAATGACAAATTGGTATAATGTATTCGCTGTTTTGCGGATCGTAGATTGAAATCCTTCTACATATCCACCTCCACGTGTACCATTCGTAATGATGACCAATCCAAAATCTTCTTTAGGATCAAAGAACATAGCGCTGAATAATCCATAAGCAGAACCGGTATGACCAGTCATTAATTTTCCTGGAATTAATTTATCCGATTGTTCCAACGCAAAACCATATGGTTCAAAGGAAGAAGCAGGTGTTTGCATCAGATTGGCACTTTTCTTTGAGATGATCTGCCCTTCTTTGAACTTACCTTTATTCTTATGCATGATCATATAGGTTGCCAGGTCTATGGCATTAATTTTCATTCCTCCGGTTGGAGAAAATACGGGAGTGCTGTATCCCATAGTGTAGGAGGCGATCTCTTCACTTCTCGGATTGTATGCACCGCTCGAAACAATGTATTTACCAGAATCAAGATTATATTCATAGATCTTTGCCAGCCTCGACCCATCTAACGAATCAACTGCATATCCACCATATAATCCAAGTGGTTCGAGTATATGATGTCTGATGTATTGATCAAATCGTTGACCTGAGACCCGCTCAATGATTGTCCCGATCATATTGAAATTCAAATTACAATATTGCCAATTTTTACCAGGTTCGTAATCATTATAACATTTTGCCCAATTTGGATTTTTATCTGGGTTGATATAGTCTAAACTGAAATATCCTTGGCTATCGTTAATTGATGATAAGTGGGTTAGTAATAGTTGCAGGGTAATTATTTTATCTGGATACTTAGGGTTACGAACTTTAAAACCAATCAACTCACTTACATCCTGCTCAAGGGCTATTTTTTTCTGTTCTACCAATTGCATGATAGCCGTTGCGGAAAATGATTTTGAAATTGAGGCAATACGAAAGAGATCAGAAGAAGTTAGTCGGGTTTTGTTTTCCAAATCTTTATATCCATACGCTTTGGAAAAAATAATATTATCCTTTTTGACTACGGCAACCGATAGTCCTACTACTTGATTTTCATCCATAATTCTTTGGATAGCCGTATCCAGAGAAGTTTGTCCAAATGCAGAAAAAACTGACAAACTAATTGCGATGATTACTAAGAATATGTTTTTGACCATACGTTAAGGTACGTATTTTTCAATAGTATCAGCGAAGGATAACTACGTATCCTACAATTTTTTTTCTGTTTGATTTAGGGTCTATAACATAGTAATATGTGCCTGCAGGCAAGGCTCTTCCGTTATAGGTTCCATCCCAGGGTTTTGTGTAACCTATGTTTCTATGGACGAGTTGCCCGACAGTATTGTATATTTCCAAAATGCATCCTGGATATTGATCGAGGTATTTTATCTCCCAAGTATCATTGATGCCATCTCTGTTTGGAGTAAAAGTATTAGGTGGAGTAGGGAGTTTAAGTGATGTTATTTTCACATCATCTGATACCGTACATGCGCCTCTGCCCGTAACGGTCAATGTGTAGATAATATCGTTTTGCGGACGTATTACCAGGGGCTGTATTATTTTCACATCACTTAAATAGGTAGCTGGTGACCAATTAAATCGGAGAGCATCTCCCGATGCTGTTGCTTTAAGCTGTTTTTGTCCATCATCCAGAACTAAAAGGTCGGGCCCGGCAGATATGATCGGGTAAGGATGGATCCAAATCGTTTTTTTGGCAGTATCTGAAATACATCCATTAGAGGTCGTAAAAGTCAGTGAGGTAGTGTATATCCCGGCAATAGGGTAACGGTAACTGAGGTTTTGGTTGGGTGAAGTTGCTCCATTACCCATTTTCCAATTCCATTCTGTTATGGTACCATATAATGGATCACTTTTATCTGTAAAATTGATATCACCACCCAGACAAACAGAATCTGTAGCTGTGAATGCAGCTTTTGGTTGAGGGAAAACGTCACGTAGCAGTTGAGTAAGTGAGTCAACACACAGTGAGCTGCTAGTGGCAATTAGTTTTACAGAATAGTTTCCGACTTGCTGATAATAGTGAAGTCCATCTGGGGATGTATTTATATTTGGGTTTACAGGATCTCCGTAATGCCATAGATACGATAGGGTGCTATTATCCGTGATGGTCGTTTTATTAATAAATATGGCTTTACCAACTGGTAAACAAACTTTAGGTAGATCAAATTGTACATTGGGTAAAGGGTTGACTACTGCAGTAACTGTTTTTAATTTACTGAAGCATCCATTGGATGTACTAACTAATAAAGATATATTATACGATCCTGCACTATTATATATATGCTGAACAGGGTTATTTGACGAAGAAGTGAATACAGTACTACCATCTCCGAAATCCCATATCCATTTATGTAAGGTACCTGCGCCGGCTGTTGATTTTTCGGTAAAGACGATATTATTTTTTTCGCAAGTGATCGTGCTATGTATAAAATCTGCAATTGGTCTGGGCCAAACTATAATCGATTGGATACTTGAATCTTTACAAGTATTTTTTGCTGTAAAAAGATATTTTATAGGATGTGTACCTACATCAGCGACTGCAGGATTGAATAAGCCGGTAGTATTAACTCCGGCGCCTAAATAAGTAAAATCACCAGGCACACGAATATCGTAAAAAGCTTCTGTAATTTGCCTAGCCGAAGCATCTAAACATATTCCTGGCATAGTATTGAATGTTACTTTCGGACTGGCCAGTAGTGTAATGGTTTTCTGTATAGATTTACTGCATGATGCAGCATTCCCAGAATAGGCTTTTAGTGTGATGATCTTATTTGAAGAAGTTGGACTTTGAAATGCCTTATATAAAAAAGCATATGTTTTACCGATATAGGGAGATTCATCAATCGTTTTTATGCTTGGGTCATTTGAATCCCAGAAAATTTCCAATCTGCTGACTTCACCAAAATCCACTGTAGATTGATTAATGATACGAATAGAGTCATTGCTACAAAGTGCTGATGTTTCCATCACATCAAATTTTGGTATAGGATTAGCTCCATTAACAGTGAAAGTTTTTGTAATCGAATCAATACACCCCCGTGAATCAATGATGAATTTCACTTGGTAGATAGCAGCTTTATTATATTTCACAGAGGGATTTTTCTGAGTTATAGCTGCTGTTGAAAAAATTGGACCCGGATTTACAGGTGTTGTACCAGTATTAAAATCCCATTTATAAGTGAAGTTAGTAAAGCCATCTGGACTTGACGTAGTATCGATAAATGTTGCATTAGCATCGTTCAAACAAACTTCTGGGCTTATAAATCCTGGTTTAGGATATGGATTCACGGTGAATGATGTAAGATGAAAAGTATCACTTATACATCCTGTTTGTGATTCTGTAATCAATTGTACCTTTTTATTGCCCCAAGTGGGATAAGTTGCTTGTTGTGATTGATTATTCAGGAATTCTTTAAATCCGTTACCATCATCTAGATTCCATCTCCATTTTACTATCGAGCCGGTAGATATGGATGATGCATCTGTAAATGTTAGGTTTGTTTGAACGCAAGTCACCGCTGGAATAGTATATGCTGACTTTGGTATAGCAGAAAGATTTATGTTTTTTTCAATGGGATCAGAAAAACATCCCCTTTTCGATCCTACTTTTAGCGAAACAGCATAGGAAACAGGGTCTTTAAAAAGAATCTTAGGAATAGTGGCACTTATGGTATCCAGTTGCTTTCCATTTTTAAAATCCCAAAGCCATCGGGTGGCTTTATTAGCATCTGTTGAAAATACAATACTATCACCCGCACACCCATTTGTAGTGTAAATAAAATCAGCAACGGGTTTATCTATCATTAATCTGATACTATCAACTGCAATACCGCACCCCGAAGTAGTAGCTGTTAATTTATATACACCGGTATCAGCAGGTTTAAACGAATTGATTAATAAAAAAGAATCTGTACTGCTATAATTATTAGGTCCGCTCCATTGAAAATTTGTAGCGTTAAAGCTAAGCCCATAGAGCTTAAGTGGTGCATTATAGCAAACCGTATCTAACTCTTTTAAATATTGATTAATATTATTTGCATGTGCGAACTGAATAGTATTAACGCTAAAATCAGAGAAATATCCAAATCGGGTAGTATTTGAAGGACCACCATGAATAACACTGACATGAAATTTGCCTTTTGGATTTTCTATCAGAACAGTTTGATTAGTACCCGCAATACTAACCGGTACATTTATTCGGGCTACATACCATTTGTCAGAGGTGTTTGGCACTACTTGAAACGCATTTACATCAATAAGTGTTTTAGCGCCGTTTAGTGTAAAATCGTTGATCAGGTTAGCGGGCGATAATACATTTACATAGAAACTTAGTGATCCTGATGCACGTGTTACGTTTACTGAAGTGGATCCTGTACATTTTATAGATGGAATTACCGCGCCCCCAACTTCACAGCCAAATCCAGATATCTGAAATATCTGAACAGGTTTATCTGTTTCAATATAATCATTGATGTTAATCAGTTTACCTGTATAATAATTACCTGATGTGGCTAGTGTGGCTACAGATGTTCCATTTACTTTAATATTGGTATTTGCTTCTGTAGCGTATATATAATAGTAGTCCGGCCCATTGTTATTAAAGTAACCTTTTGTCAAAATGAATTCTTTACCAGCTAACCTATCCGGAATCAATTGATCACCTGAGGTATCCTGACAGCCTCCTATGGCATAATACATGGAATCATCCTTTGTGGTTATAGCAATAGGTTTATTAGAAGTAACGATTGTGCCACCAGGCTTTTGAGAGGCTATTGCTGTGAACATGGAGCATACATACGTTTCTCCTTTTTGAAGGGTAACGGTAAAATTTCCTGAAGCTTGTCCTGTAAGAGCCGCAGTGGAATTGATTTGGACTACTGTATTATTTTCAGTCGCCACAATGATGAAGTCGGTGGTGTACTGACCAAGAGGGAGTCGATTGGCAAAATCCATTTGAAAAGGTATCGTGAATTTGGTACCTAAGGCATTATTCCCTTTTAGAGCGAAAAGATCTCCATTGCTGGTGCTGGCTATATCATAATAGCAAGTTATTCTTGCGGTTGAGGAAATGTATATTCCCTTTTTTTGTGGGGATGAACTAACGGTATTTTCGATTTCAGTTATGTATGGCGTAAGGTCGATAGAAACAGAGCTATTGGCTGAAATTTGTACGGTTAGAGGAGTAAATCCAGTATTAGCGGGAATGGAGATGGTTACTGTCGCTGCAGATGAAGTTGCTGCCAGTCTCAGGAATATTGGCCTATCCCCATGTGCTTGTTGAAGATCAGGTGCTGCAAACCAGAATTCTGTATCGGCCTGTGCATAGGAAGTTTGTATAAAAAAGATTAGGCTGATCAAAACAAGCAACTGCTTCATGTGTTAAAAGTAGGACATAGCAAGCGAACATCAAATTCATCATTAAATTTTGTAGTATGGCTGGGGTAGTGGGGTTAAAAGAGAAAGCCCGGGTATTCATTGAGGAAGTATATCAGGAATTAAGTCTTCCGTTTTTGGAAAAACGATTACACGAAGTCTATAGCGAGATAGAGTTGAGTGGGACCTATATTCATACTTTTGAGGAGCTCGAACACGGGGCCAGAATGGCCTGGAGGAATAGTAATAGATGTATTGGTCGCCTATTTTGGAAATCATTGATCGTGCAGGATAAAAGATCTGTTGATAAGGCAGATGATGTTTATCAGGCTTTAGTTGATCACATTGATATGGCTACTAATAATGGGAAAATTCTTCCTTCCATTAGTATATTTCATCCTAAGCCTATAATTGGGGCCAACAAGGTCAGGATATGGAATCATCAACTCATCGGGTACGCGGGATATGAAGAATCTGTTCAACAAATTATTGGAGATCCCAAGAATGTTGCATTTACGAAGATCTGCCAGAAGTATGGCTGGAAAGGGAGTAAAGGGGCTTTTGATGTATTGCCATTAGTTATTCAAATAGAGGGAAATACTCCTAAAGTATTTGAACTTCCTAAAGAGAAAATTCAGGAAGTACATCTTACTCATCCTGATTTTTCAATGATCGAGCAAATGAATCTACGTTGGTATGCAGCGCCAATCATTTCTGATATGGTATTAGAGATTGGAGGAATCCTTTATCCGGCATCACCATTCAATGGATGGTATATGGTTACCGAAATAGCGTCAAGAAATTTAGCGGATAAAAATCGTTATAATATTTTACCGGCACTTGCTGATGCACTCGATATTAAGAATAACAAGCAAAACCATTTTTGGAAAGACAGAGCCTTAGTTATACTGAATGAAGCTGTTCATCATTCATTTGTAAAAGCAGGCGTTACCATTGTAGATCATCATACTGCTTCCGATCAGTTCATGAAATTTATGCGGAATGAGAAAAAAGAAGGACGAGACGTCCAGGCCGATTGGACCTGGATCGTTCCGCCTATGTCGAGCTCAGTAACAGATGTGTTTCATCAAGAGATGTCTAATTCTGTTGTTTCTCCTAATTTTTACTACAATCAATCACCTTTTGATACCCAAAGGAATATTCATAAATGCCCATTTCATATTCATTCTTTAATGGGTACTGATGTTAACTGATGGCAATAGTTATTTCAAATATTTATTGAACCAGTTAATATGCTTGTAATGTCTGTGTATAATATAGCTTGGCACCCTTATACCATGATGTTGATTAGGATAGATAATTAATTCAGTTGGGATACCTGTTGACTTGAATGCCTGATACATTTGTTCCGCACCAACAACCGGCACATTAAAATCATCTTCACTAGCCATGAATAAAGTAGGCGTTTTGATCTGCTCAACCTTAAAGAATGGATAAGAAAGATCCATCCATTTTTTCGGATTCTTCCAAGGCTTACCTAACTCTTCTTCATATTGAGTGATGTATTGATCAGTTCCATACAATGAAAGTTGAAAGGAGCTCCCTGCTCCACTAACTGCAGCTTTAAAACGAGTATCCGTTGCAATGGTATAGTTGGTAAGGATACCACCATAACTCCAACCACCTATACCCAATTTATTGGCATCCACAACTCCATCTTTTATAAGCTGATTGGCAATAGCGATAATGTCTTTCACCTCTTTATTCCCCCAATCTCCATAAATCGATTTAGTATATTCTTTTCCTCTGCCACTACTACCTCTGTAGTTTACTGCTGCAACGGCGAAACCAGCACCAGCTAATATCTGCCTGCTCATATCAAATGAATAGTCATCTTGTGCAACCGGACCTCCATGAATAAAAAGTATCAAAGGTAGATTACGGGCTGTGCTATCGGGGAGATATAGTATTCCAGACACTTTGTTCTTATCTGATGAAATAGCTTCAATTCCTTTTACATAGATTGGCTTCAATGGTGAACGAAATTCGTCTGATATATTCGTTAGTCTCTTAAATCCATTTCCTTTATTGAAATATATCTCTCTTGGAGTATGCATATCAGAGTAAAGGGCAAGCATCTCACCTTTTTCACCAATTTCCAATGATGCGTAAACTCCAGTTTGATCAGTGATCCAAGTTGTTTTATTGTTTTGTAGATCGAAGGAGATGATATTTTGTTTTCGATCATTTTCAATAAGTGCATAAATGAATTTACTATCTGGCGACCATGATGTTTCTTCTATAGATCGGTCTAATGAAGAAGAAATATTAGTAATGGATTTTGATGAAATGGAATAAAGATGTAGCTCTGATAATTCATACATTGTAAAATTCCCTTGTCCTGTTGAACGATTAAACGATAGATGCGTTCCATCTGGACTAAATTCCGGATTATTATCCGAACCAGGGTAATGGGTTATTTGTTCTGTTTTTCTGGATATAACATTCATTAAGAAAATATCTGTATTGGCATTCCTGTCCGGATCTAATGTTACATTACTTACATACGCTATAAATTGTCCATCTCTCGTGATGGTTGCATTCGTTTCGTTTTTCTCACCTCTAGTAAGCGTATCTAATTTTTTTGTATGGAGATCAAAAACATAGAGATGCACTTTTCGATTGTCTAAATATCCATCTGCATCATCTTTGAAATGGAAGCGATCGATTTCATATGGTTTTCTAATTTTCGTTTTTGCTGTGTCAGCTGTGTTGGGGTCACGAATTTCAAGTAAGATACGTTTGCCATCTTCAAACCATTTATAACGAAAGATCTCACCTTTGATATGTGTTAGTTGCATGGGTTCACCACCTTTTCTATTCATCAGAAACAGTTGAGAAGGTTCTGCTTCCACCTTACTTTTTGATAAAAAAGAGATGTATGCATTATCGGGGCTCCAAGCTGGTGAACCTGCGGAGCGTTCATCGGTAAGCTGTATGGTCTCTTTACCATCAGTACTCATCATGTATAATTTACTTTCATAACGATCTTTAGCAGAATCGGCTTTAGAGAGGCTATACATGATCCATTGCCCATCAGGTGAAAGTTTAGGGCTGGAAATAGACTTCATGCGAAATAGATCTTCCGGACGTATTAGTCTTTTTTCTTGTGCTATAGCTTGTAAAGCCAAGCAAAGTAAGATAGCAAATGTGATTAGATTTCTCATAATTAAACAGGTTGATATGGGGAGTTAAGATTTGATACCTAATGAGTGCAAAATTTAAACGCTATTTGATTTTGTAATCGTTTACTATGTATTATTTTATGTTAATCGGCATCGTTTCATGTAGCATTTTGATAAAAAGCAGGCTTACTTTATTGGTGTGCAGTGCTCTGCCAATATTTTAACTTGTCCATCATGTTTTACTATGGTGATACTGCATCGTTGTCTATCATCAAATGCTTCTCCATGGTAAATACCTTTCCCTTTCCAAATTGTATTGACAACAGCTGTATTTCCTTCGATCTGCATAGTGAGATTCTCTCTTTCCATATTTTGAAGCAGATATACATTTGAACCCGCTGTAGTCACTATGCCACTCCTA
>Ga0315907_10003714_pt1 | contig 17745 bp, 21 predicted proteins | sample LakEriMetagenome_3_FD_203525 | JGI IMG/M metagenome (GOLD analysis project Ga0315907, IMG submission 203525) | Freshwater fungal communities from buoy surface, Lake Erie, Ohio, United States - Buoy 12 MA123 | ecosystem: Environmental > Aquatic > Freshwater > Lake > Lake biofilm | place: USA... | reverse complement strand
CTTTTTGAAGTGTTCAAAGAATTGGGAGAAATTTCTCCAGAGAGTGACGTTAGGGATATTCTTAAAGATTACATCACTATTAAAGATCAAGAAAATGGAACAGATGTACTTAGTCAATTAAATTTTGACGCAGAGCCTATGCCAGAACCTGAAGCAGCCGCAGAGCCTATGCCAGCTGATGCTGCCGCAGCACCTGCACCTGCACCTGCACCTGCACCAGAGCCGGCTGCACCTGCTGCACCTGCGCCAGTTATGGCAGACATCTGGGGTGAAAGTAAAGAAGATCCTCCATTTGATCCAGATGAAAAGCCTAGTAAAGATGTAACTCCTGGTAAGAGCGGACAAGGTCACAGCAAAGCAAAACACTTGGCAAAAAAGGGTATGCAAGCTGCAATCGAGAAAGCTAAGAAGGCAGGTGCTACAGCAGAAACTGTAATTCGAATTGCTGGAAAAGAAATGACACTAGGTGAAGCTGTAGTTAAAGCTGGAATGACAGTAGAAGATGTATTTGGCAATAAATCAGAAGAGCTAGTAGAGTTTATCAAATCAATGTACAATACCGAAGAAGGAAGTTTTCCTAAAGGCGAAACTGGTGTATTGATTGCATGTGAAAAGAAGTTTGGTGATAACTCTGTTTCAATGGCTAAAAAAGTTATTGAAAGACTACATCAAGTAAATGAAATGTCACGTATGAAAAAACTTGCTGGTTTGAAAGAAGGCCCTGGCGGTGCAAATGATCCTGACTTTGTTCGACGAGTACAAGATCAGCATTCTGCTATGGTTGAAAAGAATCCGCGTTATGCAAATGAACATGCAGGCTTAAAAATAGCTATAGTGAGAGGTATGATCGGTAATGCTGCTGAACATAATAAGCAGTGGGCCATAAAAACAGCTCAACTATTAAAAAAACATGGAGTTACTGTTGAATCCATTGGATTGACAAAATAAAATCACATTTTAGGCAAGATTGCTCTTGCAAAGATAAATAAAAGTGCGTACAATAACATGTATGCACTTTTTTACTTTACGATGGTGTAAAGTAGATACAGGCAAACTTAAATTAAAACATAGGCTATTACAGGAGAAAAACTATGGCATCACTAGCAGAAATCAGAGCAAAGCTCAAAGAACAAGAATCACGTGGTTCTGACAACAACACCCGTAGCGGTGGCGATAATTCAATTTACCCCTTTTGGAACCTTAAAGAAGGTCAAGAGAGCGTAGTCCGATTCCTTCCAGACGCAAATCCAGACAACACATTCTTCTGGGTTGAACGTGCAATGATCAAATTGCCGTTTAATGGCATTAAAGGCGAAACCGATAACAAACAAGTTCAAGTGCAAGTTCCTTGCGTTGAAATGTATAACGACGGTAGCGTCTGCCCAATCCTAAGCGAAGTACGTGGTTGGTTTAAAGACAAGAGTCTTGAGGACATGGGTCGTAAGTATTGGAAGAAGCGTAGCTACATTTTCCAAGGATACGTTGTTGAAGACGGTCTTAAAGAAGAACAAAAGCCAGAAAATGCAATCCGTAGATTTATCATCGGACCTCAGATCTTTCAATTGATCCGTGGTGCATTGCTTGATCCAGAAATGGACAATCTGCCAACTGACACACTTCACGGTGTTGACTTCAAGATGATTAAAACATCTAAAGGCGGATATGCTGACTACTCTACAAGCTCTTGGAAGCGTCGTGAACGCCCACTAAGTGAAGATGAGCAGTCTAATCTTAAGACACATGGTCTTTACAATTTGTCAGACTTCTTGCCAAAGAAGCCTTCTGAAGTTGAATTGAGAATCATGAAAGAAATGTTTGAAGCATCAGTCGACGGCGAACCATATGACATGGAACGTTGGGGTCAATACTTCAAACCAGCTGGCATGGGTCAAGCTACAGGCGATCCACATAAAGCAACTGCTCCTCGTGCAGTAGCCGCACCAAAAGCAGCGCCAGTTGAAGACGCAGCTCCTTGGGAAGATGATGTTGCAACAGCAGAAGCAGCAATGGCGAAGCCAGCTGTAACAGCAGCCCCAGCATCAGGCGGTCGTGCAGAAGACATTCTTGCAATGATCCGCAATCGCAAGACACAATAATAAACACGGCTCGGGCCACTAAGACATAGATCTTATGCCCGAGTTCTCTTCACCTAAGGAAAAAATATGGCTACAAAGGCATTCGATTTATCAAAATTTCGTAAAACCCTAACTAAAAGCATTGACGGGTTAGGTGTTGGCTTTAATGACCCAACTGATTGGGTTTCAACTGGCAACTATGCTTTAAATTATTTAATTAGCAGTGATTTTAACAAAGGCGTTCCGCTTGGTAAAGTTACTGTTCTTGCAGGAGAATCTGGTGCAGGCAAAAGTTATATCTGTTCAGGTAACTTAATTCGCCATGCACAAGAGCAAGGCATTTATGTTGTGCTAATTGACAGTGAAAACGCACTTGACGAACAATGGTTAAAAGATCTTGGTGTTGATACAGCAGAAGATAAACTATTGAAGTTGAACATGGCTATGATCGATGACGTGGCAAAAACTATCAGTGAGTTTATGAAAGAATACAAAGTAATGGACGAAGCAACTCGTCCTAAAGTTCTTTTTGTAATTGACTCGTTAGGTATGTTGTTGACTCCGACTGACGTTAATCAGTTCGAAGCAGGCGAGATGAAAGGTGACATGGGCCGTAAGCCTAAAGCACTTACATCACTTGTTCGTAACTGTGTAAACATGTTTGGTAGTTACAATGTCGGATTAGTTTGTACTAATCACACCTATGCATCACAGGATATGTTTGATCCAGATGACAAGATTTCAGGCGGACAAGGTTTCATTTATGCGTCTAGTATTGTTATTGCTATGCGTAAATTGAAATTGAAAACCGACGCAGATGGCAACAAGACTACAACTGTAAATGGTATTCGTGCCGCATGTAAGATCATGAAGACACGTTATGCTAAACCTTTTGAATCAGTTCAAGTTGAAATTCCTTATGCTACAGGTATGAGTCCGTACAGCGGATTAGTTGACCTGTGTGAAGCAAAAGGTATCCTCACAAAAGATGGCAACAGACTTAAATACGTTTCTAAGGATGGTACAGAGTTAAAGATGTATCGCAAGGAATGGGATCGCAATGAAGAAGGCGGATTGGACAAAATCATGCTTGAATTCGACGACTCGGCCGTAGTACAATCTAATGTAGATCCTGAAACCGGAGAAATTGTAAATCATGAATGAGAATCAAATCGCAGATATCTGGCTGTTATTTAAAGAATACGCAGATAAAAAAACACTAGAATCACTTGCTGAACGATATGTTGACTTGTTGGCAGATCATGGCATTAGTGATAAAACATTAAAGGATTCAATCGGATATGATGAATCACTAGATGATGCAATCGAATATTATCTAGGACAAGATAGTCTAGATGATGAAGAAGCAGAAGCAGAAGACAATTGGGACTTTGATGAGGACGAAGACTAATGTCTTGGTACACAAAAGTATCTAAGGATATCTCTAATATTCCAGACGCCGTTGCATACTTCGAAGCCGAATTACAGGCAGCAAGAAGTGATACTCGTATAACGGGAAATATAGAAAAGGCAGCTGCCGGTATGCCCGGTGTTGTGGAACAAAGATTTAGTCAGCTTCAAGAAATTGAAGCAATTTTAGAATACTTGAATATTGAACTGCGAAGGCTTCGCAGTTCTTTGTTTCGTAAATATCTTGAGACTTATCAACGTGCATTGACATCCCGAGATGTGGAAAAGTATGTAGATGGTGAAGCAGATGTCATCGATATGGAGAAAATTATAAATGAATTTGCTCTACTTCGTAATAAATGGCTAGGTATAACCAAGGGTCTTGATATTAAACAATGGCAACTGTCTAACATTATTAAATTGCGAGTTGCTGGTATGGAAGATGCAAGTTTATGAAGATAGTATTAGTCACCGGAGGGTTTGATCCCATACATTCTGGCCATATTGCATATTTTGAATCAGCAAAAAAGTTAGGTGACAAACTAATTGTAGGCCTTAACTCAGACTCATGGCTTGCCCGTAAAAAAGGCAGGCCTTTTTTGCCTATTTGGGAACGTGATGCAATTATTAGAAATTTAAAAATGGTCGACATGACCGTAATGGTAGCTGATGACCCAGATAACGGCTGCGGAACATTTATCAAAGAAACTTTAGAGTTATTTCCTAACGATGAGATTATTTTTGCCAACGGCGGAGATAGAACTGAAGGAAATATTCCAGAAATGCAGGTACAAGATCCTCGTTTAAGTTTTGCGTTTGGCGTAGGCGGCGAAGATAAGAAAAATTCAAGCAGTTGGATCTTAAAAGAATGGCAAGCCCCGACTACAATTCGACCTTGGGGCTACTATAAGACGTTACATGACCTAAAAGGATGTAAAGTTAAGGAATTAGTAATAGAACCTGGAAAAAGCTTGAGTATGCAACGCCATTTTAACCGAGCTGAACATTGGTATGTGTTAAAAGGCAACTGTCAAGTAGAAATATTAAGACATGACGAATCTATCATTGATACTATTAAACAAAATCATAGCTACGTTATAGGACAGTCAGTATGGCATCGAGGATTTAACCATTTTTCTGAACCTTGTCACATTTTAGAAGTTCAACATGGCGAAATATGTGTTGAAGAAGACATTGAAAGAATGTAAAATAGCACAATGTCTACAGTTGATTCACTATTACCCCTTATCGCCGCTAATATTAAGACAGTACAGCAAGCTATACCGAACAAAGACAAACGTATTTTGTTAAGTTTGGAAAAACAGCTGACTTTCGGAGTTTTCTTGACGGAAAATCAAGGAAATCTTTTGATAAAAATCATAAAAGAAAATATAGCACCAATGACTTCCATCATCCCAGACGTGCAAAATGTCATAGAAGAAAAAATGTGGTCGAAGTCTTTTAGAGAAATCAAAAAAATCAAAAAAATATACATCCCAGCCGAATCTGCTGACTCTTTTGTGGTTGAATTTAGTTATAACACAAAATTTCGAGAAAAAATTTCAGCACTTAACATCTTGTTAAAAGGTAACATTGTTACTTCAGGGTCAAAATATATAATTAACCTTACTGAAGAAAATTTAACGTTAGTAGTCGATGCCTTTAAGAATGACAATTTCGAAATAGACGAAAAAATCACCAATTTTTTCCAAGAAATTCAAGAAATACAAAAAAACACAAAAGACCCATTTGACATTTTTGATTTAAAAAATGAAAAAACAAAAAATGCAGTAAAATCTAGTTTAGGGGAAGATTACTTAACAAACTTGCAATTATTGCAAGACCGAAAAATTCGGTATCAGTACAAAAATACCCAAAAAATCCAAGAAAATTCCCTAGAAAACAAAATTGCAAATAGAGAGTCTAGAAAAATTTTTGTAGGTGCTGACATTGGATTTACTGAACTAATGTCTTCTCTTAAAAATTTAAAAAGATTTCCAGTGATGCTAATTTTTGATGGTCATCAATCTTTAAAAGATAAAAAAAATCTAAAATTTGTTGAAAATGCAGTTAAAGAACTTAACCTAGGCGACGACATTGGTATTTACTTTAGATACAATAAAGAAAGTGATTCAGAAAAATTCAATCAAGAAATAAATGCACTAGCTTACAATAAAGACTTGACAGGAACAACTACTGTGGTAGGTATTAGTAACAATAAAATACCAAAATTTATGATAAAATCACAATGGAAACCGCAAACAGTAATTAGTTTCACTTCAAGTTTTAAATCAAACAAAAGTTATGTATATTGCTCTGATGTTGATTTGATAGTATACTACGGAGTTACTCAACCCTTAGATAAGGAAGTCCATGCAATCGTGTAAGTTAATTATTAGAGATGAAGTAAACATTAAAATTGAAGGCCTTCCTGTAGAAATTCGTAGGAAGTTAGCTAACGAGTTCAAATATGAAGTTGGCTATGCAAAGTATCATCCTGCATATAGATTAGGTAGATGGGACGGCACTGTCAGTTTATTTGGATTAGGCGGAAACGGTTACCTAAGTCAGTTACCTCGTATACTGGAAATTCTAGAAAATAGCAATGTTGACATTGAAGAAATAGAAGATAATCGGCATCCTGTAAAAATTCAATTTCCTAAAATTGAAGTTGATTTTTGGGGAGATAAATGTTGGCCTAGCGGACATAGATTTGCAGGTCAACCAATTAGACTGCGAGAAGACCAAGTAGCAGTAATAAACACATTCTTAGAAAATCCGCAATGTATTCAAGAAATTGCCACTGGTTTTGGTAAAACTATTACCACTGCTACATTGGCAAAACTATGCGAGCCTTACGGAAGAACCATCACTATTGTTCCAAATAAAAGTCTTGTTGAACAAACAGAAGAAGACTTTATCAACGTAGGACTTGATGTCGGAGTTTATTATGGTGACCGAAAAGATCTTAACAAAACTCATACAATTTGCACTTGGCAAAGCTTAAACATACTTGACAAGAAAAGTAAAAATCATCAACAAGATATTTTAAGTTTAGCAGAATTCTTAGAAGATGTAAGAACTGTAATGGTAGATGAAGTACACATGGCCAAGGCTGATGTGCTTAAAAACTTACTTACACAGAACGTACATAATTCTTGTATTCGATGGGGATTAACTGGCACTGTGCCTAAAGACCCTGCAGAATTTGAAAGTATTTTTGCCAGCATAGGACCAGTGCTAGGCAGCGTCAAGGCACATGAACTACAAGAAGCAGGAGTGCTTGCTAGCTGTCACGTTAATGTTTTACAGTTAGTAGATATACCTGAATTTAAAAGCTATGCAGACGAAAACAAATATCTAGTTACAGACGAAGACCGTATGAGATATCTAAGTAACTTAGTCAAAACTATTTCACAAACAGGAAACACATTAGTTCTTGTTAATAGAATTGACTCAGGTAAATTTTTTGTTAATGAATTGCCTGACAGTGTTTTTATATCTGGTGAAGTTAAGACAAAAGACCGCAAGGAAGAATATGACGAAGTTAGAACAAGTACGAACAAAATTATTATCGCGACCTATGGTGTCGCGGCTGTTGGTATTAATATTCCTAGGATCTTTAACTTGGTTCTGTTGGAACCTGGCAAGTCGTTTGTTAGAGTTATCCAAAGCATTGGCCGCGGCATAAGAAAGGCAGACGATAAAGATTTCGTGCAAGTATGGGATATCACATCAACTTGCAAGTATGCAAAAAGACATTTGACAGAACGTAAAAAATTCTATAAAGATGCAAAGTATCCGTTTACTCTTGAAAAGATTAAATGGTAAAAAGGTTGACACTTCCTTAAAAGTGTTGTATTATAACAACTATGCAAATATTAACCCTAGACAACATACCCTTTGATTTAAATAATTTACCCGAAGAGGTAGATGACAGTATGAGATTCGCTGTATTAGACAACAGCAACCCTCAAGAACCTGACTTTTTCTTTCAGCCTTTAATTTTTCTTGAAAGCTTTAATAGCCCAGCAATGGTATTAAAAATAGGAGATCAAGAAATTGCTATGCCGTTAGATTGGAGCATTGCCATCGGAGACAATCAAAGCAACTGTGATATTGAAATACTTCCGTTGACCAGTTTAAATGATAGAGGATTCGATGCATTTTGTTTTAATCCATTAAGCAGTTTTAGATTAGAATTTAAGAAAATTGAAATTGTTAATTTTTATAACGATGTCAAATGGTACTTTCCTAAAATGAAAAACGGACAATTACTCGCAGTGCCATTAGGAACTGAACCTAAAGCATTGTGTTGTTATTTTGTCAAAGAAATTTCACGTCAGCAAGAAGTCATTCAATTAGATAAATTATTATAATGGGATCATTAAAACCTGGAGCTACTTACATATACGAACGTGCCGATGGTGTGACGTATGCTAGAGAGTTTGGCAAAACTGATCGGCACCCAGTTGGCTGGGAGTTTGACCCTCGCACAAGCGATGGACGCCCGTTACATGATCATCTAATGGACAGTAAGCTATGGGGTGAAATTCGCCGTGCTGCTCCTACCAATCCTGCTTTACAAAAGGCATTAGATCGTGCTATAATGATATACAGACTATCAAAGGATAATCCAGAATGAGTACAGAAGAAGATCGATTCAAGCATTCAAAGCGTTTGCTCAAAGACGAAAATGCTGTAAAGAAACAAAGCAAGATTGCTAAAGCTCACGGCTTTCCAACTGGTCCAGAACACAGATTAGCCAAAGTACATGCAACTACTTGCGGCGACTCTAACTGTGTTATGTGCGGCAACCCACGTAAGTTTTTTGGCGAAGAAACAGTGCAAGAACAAAGACTGTTTCAAGATGTAGAGGCACATAGAGACAAACGTAGTAACGGTATATTACCACCAACAGAGATCGAAGATGAGCGAGAAGATTGAATTAAAAGACAAATTGGCAGCAGTTGATCTAGGAGCAAAAAGTCTCTGGAATGAGTTAGATGCTGATCAACAAAAGTCTCTAAAGAGTGAACTGTTCATTCTTAATCGCTATGTTAGTAATGCGGCTAATCAAAAAAGAGAAGTTCAAGAACACTTTGTTTTAGCTGTGAACGAGTACTTTAACAAACACTGGAACACACTGCAAAAACATCCTAAGCTGTTATGGCAACTACTGTGTATGTGTAGTCATGACAGTAAGAAAATCTTCTTTCATCAATGGATAGGTTTCAAACAAAAGAAAGGCGATACCAAACGCCTAAAGTTTTTGTTAGCAGTTTATCCTAATAGAAAACAAGATGAACTTGAGATGCTGAGCCAGATAATGACTCTTAAAGAACTCAAGTCGTTAGCCGAACAACATGGATATTCTGATAAAGAAATTGACAAGTTATTTTAAATGTTACAATTAAAAGTGAATAAAACTAAGCCGTATATCTGTCAATATTGTGGACACGGGTACACAAAAGAAAGTACCTTAGTTACTCACGTGTGCGAACAAAAGCGTAGACATTTACAAAAAGACGACAAGGCAGTGCGTATAGGATATGATGCCTTTAACCGATTCTTTAAGATGAGTCAACAGTCAAAGGGTGATAAGACGTATGCAGAGTTTGCTAAAAGTCCCTACTATAACGCCTTTGTTAAGTTTGGCAGTTATGTAAGTAATGTAAATCCTTTATATCCAGATCACTATATTGACTGGGTAATTCGAAGTGGTGTCAAATTAGATCATTGGTGCAGAGATGCCCTGTATGAAAAATATGCATTAGAATTAATTCACACAGAACCTGCCGATGTTGCACTAGATAGAAGTATTAAACATATGGTTGCATGGTCTAAAGAACAAGCTGTTGAAACTATATGGAGTGAATACTTTTTAAAAGTAAGCACAAGCAGAGCAATGTTTGATATTAAAGACGGAAAAATTAGTCCATGGCTATTATTAAATTGTAAGTCTGGAAGAATCCTGTTAGACAATATGGATGATACACAACTTAATGCTATTGCAAGTGCAATCAATCCGGAAGTATGGATTAAAAAGTTTAAGAAAAATAAAGAAGATATTTCACTAATAAAATTCATTGTTGCAGAAATAGGGTTATAATGGATATTGATATCGACTTTCCAGACAGAACACATGTGCTTGGTATTATTAAGCACATAAAAGCCAGTAGGATTGAAGAAGACAAGTTTATTTCTCATAATACAGGAATTTACTTGCAAAGTATTCCTTACGATCCTATTAATAACCTTGCTGGTATAGAATATAAAGAAGCCGAAAAAAGAGGCTATTTTAAAATTGATTTCTTAAATGTTAACATTTATAAAGATATTAGAAATGAAGAACATTTACAATATCTTATGAATCAGGAGCCGTTATGGGATCTACTTTTAGACGACAATTTCAACAGCTTGCTCTTTCACGTCAACGGACATGGTTCTATTCTCAGAGAAATGAAACCTCAGAGTGTAGAACAGTTGGCGGCAGTACTAGCTATGATAAGACCCGCGAAACGTTATCTGATTGGGAAAGATTGGACTACGGTGATGACGGAGATATGGACAAAGCCCGAGGACGGTGAGTACTACTTTAAGAAGGCTCATGCAGTAGCCTATGCAATGGCAGTAGTAGTACAGATAAATTTAATTTGTGAACAGATTAGCGTGGGGGGCGCCTAACTAACTGTACACTCTTACGTTTAATACGTTTGAGAGTAAGATTCATTAGGTTTACTACTGGCCCTAGAATAATACGCACATCTTTGCTGTTAAAGGTTTTGATGCAATATTTAAAGGGTTCAACCTCTTTACGTAAGAATATATTAATAGGTATTTGGCGGTTACTTTCCCACCACCAGACTTCCCCAAGTTCTAATAAACTAGTTTTCTGGTCTTGGGTCTTTATTAACTCTAAATCATAGAAGCTAGTAACATACTGGTCTTGATTTATTATTATACCTACATATTCATCCTCTCCATAGTTTAAAACACTAATAAAGGGGAACTGTTCTTCTATGTTGTCTCTTAGTTTTACCATATAAATATATACAAGGGCTCCAATTCAAATGCAAAAAATTTCAAGTTATTTATATCCAAATCGAATTAATGTAGTTGCTGATTTGGCTTTATTCTCTACAAGGTGGAACATTGTGTATCAAAATCGAGTAAAAATTTATCAGGGCGTTGATAACGTTCTAACTATTGATGTTAAAAATTCAGATCAAAAACGTATTGACATTAGTGAAATGGATTTACATATGATCGTTACTGACACTAACGGTTTGTTAATTTCTGATGTTGCAGTAACTCCATCTGCTACAACAGGACTGGCTACAGCAACTATTGCCGAAGCAGACCTAACAGAACTAACTCCTCAGTTCTTGCAGTTTAGTATCTATAGACTAAACGAAGATGAGACTAAAACTATATTATACGCAGACGCACACTTTGGTGCAAAAGGTAATATGGAACTAGTTGGCACTATTATGGATGTTCCAACACCAACTAGATATATAACAAACTTTATTGCAGTTACTGATCCTACAGTAATAGGATTACCTCCATACATCATTAGACACTATAGTGACGCTGTAGAAATTAATCAACCAAATTTTATAACAGAATCAGCCAACGATTCTGTTACTTTTAACTTTAGTCTTACTGGGCTAGCAGGAGAAGTTGTTGTACAGTTTACCAAAGATCCTGTTATCAATTCGGCTACTAACTGGACCACCATTGAGACTTTTAGTGTGACAACTAGCACATCAAATCTAACTAAAACTTATACTCCAATAAATGGATATAATAGAGAACTAACATGGGCTAGAGTTTACTTTACTCCAGTAAGCAATAACACCGGAAAGATTGACAGAGTAGCTATAACACTGTAAAATGTTTTTATGAGTGTTATTATAGAAACAGTACAGGCATATCTACCTCCTAAAAGAAAAGCTACTCCTAGCAGTTGGATAAGCTTCAATGCCGTTTGCTGTCATCATAATGGCGACAAACAAGACAGACGTCAACGCGGCGGCGTTATGTTTACTGAAGGTGTTACCTATCACTGTTTCAACTGCGGATTCAAAGCCAGTTGGCAACCTGGTAGGCCGCTTACAGTCAAGTTTAAAAAACTATTAAACTGGATGAGTGTTCCGGATGACTTAATTACTAAATGTTCATTTGAAGCACTTAGATTAAAAGACGAAGTTAATCCTGCAGAACACCAATTATTAACTCCAGTGTTCTTTGACAAAGCATTGCCAATGGGCACTAAACCCATTAAAGAATGGCTTGTTGATCCGCCTGAAGAACTTATTCCAGTATTAGAATATCTTATTGGCCGCGGATATACAGTTGACGATTACGATTGGCATTGGACTGATGAAGTTGGATTTAATGATAGATTAATTGTGCCATTTTACTATCAAAAGAGACTAGTAGGATACACTGCACGTTTGATTAGAAATCGCAAGACAATCAAATACATTAGCGAACAACAGCCAGGTTATGTGTTTAATCTAGACAATCAAACATGGGATAGAAACTTTGTGTTGGTAACAGAAGGTCCTCTAGATGCTATATGCGTTGACGGTGTAGCAGTTATGAGCAATGAAATTGGACCTCAACAAAAACATTTGATAAGTAGATTGCAGAAAGAAGTTATTGTAATCCCGGACAAAGATCAACCTGGAATTAAAATGATTGAGCAGGCATTAGAATGGGGTTGGTCAGTTAGTATGCCCGATTGGGATGACGATATTAAAGACTTAAATGACGCAACCAAGCGATATGGAAAACTCTATGCGCTATGGTCAGTGCTAAAGGCAAAAGAATCAATGCCTTTAAAAATACAACTGAGGATGAAAAAATGGATACATTAAGAAGTTTATTAAGATGGGTTATGCACCCTATTCGTTCTTACAAAGAACATCAAGCATTTAAAAAACGTATAGCAGAACTACGTAAACGAGATCCTTTTATTTACAAATGATTACCTGGGGAATATCAGCAAATAGTCATGATGCAGCATTGGCTGTATTTGATGACAACAAGTTATTGTTCGCTAGTCACAGTGAGCGATTCAGCGGAAAAAAGAACGATGCAGATCTTTGCGACAGTCTAGTTCAGTATGCTGCCAGCCATTACGGCTATCCTAAAGAAGTTGTATGGTATGAAAAGCCTTGGGCAAAAACTCTAAGGCAATTTACTGCTGGACAAGGTCTAAATCATAAAAGCAATAATATCAAACGATATTTGAACAATTATGGTATTAGTGCTCCTATCTATACTCAATGGCATCATGAAAGTCATGCAGCCGCAGGTTTTTATACAGGCCCGTTCAAAGAAGCTGCGGTAGTAGTCATAGATGCAATTGGTGAGTTTGAAACTCTAACAATGTGGCATGGCGGTGAAAAAGGACTAAAGCAAGTATATAAGCAAACATATCCGGATAGCCTAGGTCTTTGGTATTCAGCAATGACACAAAGATGCAATTTAAAACCTAACGAAGAAGAATACATTCTTATGGGTATGGCTGCTTACGGAAATCCTAAACGACTGTACAACAGAATACTGGAAGATTTCTTTGAAAAAGATGGAGAAACTTTAGTTAGTTTTAAAAAGAATCTACACCGCGGTTGCTTAGATTGGGCGCCTGATCTTACTGTTAATGACACGTTTGATATTGCAGCAGCTACTCAGGCTATCTACGAAACACAGTTTGAAAAGATATTACAGTCAGCAAAAAGTTTTGTTCCTAGTGATAATCTAGTGCTAATGGGAGGCTGTGCTCTTAATTGCCTAGCTAACCCTATTGCTTACAAATACTTTAAAAACGTTTGGATTATGCCTAATCCCGGAGATGCAGGTTCAGCTATAGGTGCAGTTCTAGCAAGAAACAAAGAACACATCGGCTGGGAAACTTGTAGCCTAGGTTACAATATAGAACCAACTCAATCAACTGAAGCAATTTTAGAACATTTGCTCAAAGATAAGATGTGCGGAGTTGCTCAAGGCCGCGCAGAATTTGGTCCTCGTGCCCTGGGCAATCGTAGTTTACTAGCAGATCCCCGAGGACCTGATATTAAGGACACAGTAAATGCAATCAAACGTAGACAAGAATTCAGACCTTTTGCGCCAATGGTTTTGGAGGAGTTGGCTGATCAATACTTTGATCTCCCTGGTGCTAGCAGTGACAATAGGCATATGCAGTTCATCAGTCGTTGTATTCATCCTCAGTTATTTCCTGCTATCGTGCATAGGGACAACACTAGTCGTGTACAGACTGTACCGGCAGACGGCAGTAGAATAAGACAGTTGTTAGAACAATGGTATGCAGCATCGGGTTGTCCTATATTGTTGAACACTAGCCTAAATATCAAGGGCAAGCCCATGGTCAATGATGTTTCGGATGCTCGAAACTTTGAGAGCCATTACGGTGTTAAAGTGTTTACATAAAGTGTATAATAAACAATGACCACAAGACAAAACGCAGACTACGGATTCGAAATACAAAAACTCTATTTGGAGATGATGCTGGGAGATGCAGAAACATTTGTTCGCTGCCAAGGCATTTGGGATGACGCACTATTTGATCGTAAACTACAACCAGCAGCCAAGTTTTTAAAAGACTATGTTGACGAGCATTCAGTTATACCCACAGTAGAAATTATCAATGCAGCCACTAGTAATGCATTTGAAATTCCTCCGGGACTAACTGAAGCACATTATGATTGGCTGCTCACAGACTTTGAAACATTTATCCGTCACAAAGGCCTAGAGAAAGCCATTCTCAAAGCCGCTGACATGTTGGAAAAGGGCGAATACGGTTCAGTAGAAGATCTAGTTAAAAAGGCTGTGCAAGTGGGCCTGCAAAAAGACATGGGCACTGATTACTTTGCTGATCCCCGTGCTCGACTGATGAAGATCAAAGACAAAAACGGACAGATGAGCACTGGCTGGGCCGCCCTAGATCAGAAACTGTTTGGCGGATTCAACAGAGGTGAACTTAACATCTTTGCTGGCGGATCGGGTGCAGGTAAAAGCTTGTTCCTGGCCAACCTAGGTGTTAACTATGCACTAGCAGGTATGAATGTTATCTATCTAACACTGGAACTTTCGGAAGAGTTAGTTTCAATGCGTGTAGACTCAATGGTCACTGGTATTTCAACTAGAGAAGTGTTTAAACAAATTGATGAAGTTGAAATGAAGGTTCGCATCATTGGCAAGAAGTCAGGATCATTTCAAATCAAATATATGCCCTCGGGTAAAACTGCCAACGATGTTCGTGCTTACTTGAAAGAGTATGAAGTTAAAACGGGCAAGCGTTGTGACGTATTATTAGTCGACTATTTGGACTTGCTCATGCCCGCAGGACAGAAAATTTCAGCGGAAAACTTGTTTATTAAAGACAAGTATGTGAGTGAAGAACTGCGTAATCTAGCAATGGAAAAGCAGTGTGTATTTGTCACAGCGGCACAGCTTAACAGGGGTGCTGTAGAAGAAGTTGAATTTGATCACAGTCACATTAGTGGCGGACTTAGTAAGATTCAAACTGCTGACAACGTATTTGGTATCTTTACCAGCCGTGCTATGCGTGAGCGAGGCAAGTATCAAATACAGCTGATGAAAACTCGTAGTTCAAGCGGTGTTGGACAGAAAATTGATCTGGACTTTGACATTGACACACTGCGTATTACCAACAGTGAAGAACAAAGCGATGACAGCACACCAATGGTAACGCAAAAGAGTTCAGCCATACTGAACAGTTTACAGCGTAGCTCAACAGTGACTACAGAACCAACAGCCAGTTGGGAACGTGCCAGTCCCAAAGAAGGATTTGATCTAGCTAAACCTCGAGCAGAAGTGGGCAGTTCAAAACTGCGTAGCTTGTTGAACAATCTCAACACTGATGATCTTTGATCACGGGGGCTATAGTTTCCGCCAGTGTTTTATGGTAATAGAGCCCCGGGTGACTTTGATCTCGACCCAGCACATCCCGTTCAACATAAGCCAGTTTGGCACAGTTGATTCCATAGTGACTGAAGTCCTGTTGATGTATAAACCTGTTGGCTCTGCTGTCCCATGAAGCAAACGTCACGTCGATGCCTCGAGCTTCAGCCGCAGTGGCAATGGCGTGCAGATCCATGATAAACAGCTCAACATGATTGGTCAAGGGCAAGCTGTAGTAAGTTTCGCAAGCTTGGAACCTATCGGGCACTAGACGCATGGGATGTGAATATTGGTAGTTGCCAAAGGCATTGAAGTGATCCAACTGTCCATTGGTCACTGCACTCAGCATGATTCTACTGTAGTCGGGCAATAGAAACACAGCATGTTTTGGCTGTTGAAATCTAGCAAGTTGAATGAACATACGTGCCATTTCATTGGTACTGAGTCCCGTGACAGCATAGTTGGCACAAGTGAGCCCAGTAAGCTTGGTGAGCCAATCAGTCCAGCGATATTCCCGCGGAACTCCTACACCATAGGTAACAGAGCAGCCAAAGGCCCAAACGTCCACAGCTTGCCCCGAATGATCGCATCTAAATCCCCAAGAATTGTTTTTATATTCAAAGTTAGGATCATGTGCAAACTGTTGATTGTAGCTGTTGCGTGTCCAATTGGCCAGACCTTCTGCACCCCGATCTCCATAGTCATTGAGTTCTACTAGTCCATAGCGTTGACCAAATCCTGTGAGCAACTGTTCAATGTTAGTAGCGGCAAATTTATAGGGAAAGGCTGTGCTGGACAAATACTTGATGTCATTTTCTTGATTGTAGACCTGGGGTCGGTAGATGTTCTTTTTCATGAAATATTTAGCGGGTTGCGGCCCAGGCCTGCTGCGAAGCGGCGCGAAGCGCCAGCGCCAAAAGCGATTTTTTAAGGCTATTATCTACGTATATTATAATAAAGACTGCTGGAACCCAAAGGGGGAAACAGATCAGCAGTACAGTCAGCAACGTTAGGCTCAGCAGTGTTGTACAAATAGTCAGCTAGGGCACTGTGCCAAGGTTGAGGAATATGGCACAGTGTAGCGGACTTTTCTTCTAGTATTGCGGGATCTACACGATCAACACCCAAAGCTTTTTTAGCTATAGAGTTAATGTGCAGTAGATTAAAATCACTGGCAAAGCTGTTGGGAAAACAGGCTATGAATCGGCTGCGTGGAAAGCGCAGTTTAATGTCATTGATCATGAGATTTTGCACAGTGACTAGATAGTCAAAATCACTGATCATAAACCAACCCAACAGGTAAGTTTTTTTCTTAAAACTGGTAATTGAGTCTACACCGGGTGGACCAGTGACAAAATGGTTTTCTACCTTGATAGGAAAGCGTACAGGTTCAGTAACAGCTACTATGATATGATCGTATGGTTGAGCTGTGGCCAGTATCTGTTGATAAGTCCAATAAAAGCTGCTGCCAGCACAACCGTAATAGTCTATACTGACGGCACCCATTTTGACAGCTAGCTGTGCTGCCCAGGTTTGTGAATTGCGGTCAACACCATCAACAAAGCTGTCACCGTATACGGCAAATTTCATAAAAATATTTATTAAATATACAATATGGAGTGGCTATGAACTATACAGCAGAAAAGGGTATAAAAAATATATTGGAAACTACATATCAGCGTCAAGGCTGGGCAATACCAGACTTTGTTACAGTGTATGAAGCTAAACTGTTAGCTGAAAAGATGGATAAAAACCCATGGCAACCCGAGCCTAGCTACGCTGAACGCTATATGACTTTGCGTACACCCGCAGAAGCATTGGCATTGGGCAATACCTGTTGGTTCACTCGTGCAGTGTTTCCAGAGTTGGGAGAACGTAGAGGAATTGCTGCCAGTTACTATGTAGACATGGGGCAGGGCTGTTACGAAATGGTTTTAAAGCAGGGGGATTTTCCTGCTGTGAGAGCACTGTATAAACACTTTGAATTTCTAGCTGAAGCAACATATACAGCAATACGCAGTTACGGTGAATTCCGCACGATGTGGGACTGAGCCCAAATGGGGTCTGCAGACCAAAAAAAAATTTAGCGCAAAAATTTTTAGGGAAGTACTTAGAGTTTCTTCAAGGTAGTTTTACAGTAAAGAATCGCCTGCGAGTCTCTTCCCTGAAATGGGTCCTGCAGGGTTAAAAATCTGCCGCGCAAAAAATATAAGAGAAGTACTTACAGATTCTGCCTGGTGATTTAGCACCACTAAGCCGTAATAATTTAGTATTACAAATATCATTATTAAGCCCCGACCCC
>Ga0315907_10003703_pt1 | contig 17778 bp, 26 predicted proteins | sample LakEriMetagenome_3_FD_203525 | JGI IMG/M metagenome (GOLD analysis project Ga0315907, IMG submission 203525) | Freshwater fungal communities from buoy surface, Lake Erie, Ohio, United States - Buoy 12 MA123 | ecosystem: Environmental > Aquatic > Freshwater > Lake > Lake biofilm | place: USA... | reverse complement strand
TTGGATGTGTTGGAAAACATTCGTCGCAAGAACATGGAAATGAACAAACTCAACGAAGTGTTTGAACTGTGCGATCAACGCAACATTCCTGCCTATACTGAACTGATCCTTGGCTTGCCCGGAGAAACTCTAGAGAGCTGGAAGAAAAACTTCTATGCCTTGTATGACCTAAATCAGCACACGGGTATCACTGTGTTCCAAGCACAGTTGTTGGAAAATGCCGAAATGAACTTGCTACAGAAAAAACTGTTTAAGATTACTAGTCAGCCAGTTACTGATTACTTTGCTGGTAGTTATAGTGTAGAACACATTGAAGAAAGCATTGACGTTATAACAGGCACCAAAGACATGCCAACACCTGTAATGCTTGACGCACAAATCTTCTCGTGGTTCCAAACTACCATGCATATCAATGGCTTTGCTACCTTGGTTGCTAGATTTATCAACAAGTATCTAGGTATCAGTTACCACGACTACTATGAAGATCTGTTTGCGTATTTCATGACCAATGAGTGGATGAAGAACGAAGCAGACGAAGCTAGAACATATTTTTCTAACTGGATGAACACTGGCAAAATTAACCATCCCAAGATTGGTGTAGAAATACACGGTTGGAATATTATCCATCGTACCTCAATGAACATGCACCAGGAAGATCGCGTGGATGAGTTATACGATTTCTTGGAAATATTCTTGCAACGCTATGACTTGCCAGAAGATTTGCTGGCCAGTTTGATGAAACTGCAAAGAAATTACTACATCAAGTACAATGATAGAAATCAATATCCTATGAATCTTGTGTCAGATTACAATATCTGGGACTATTTGAGTTTTGATCGACCTCTAGAAAAGACTCCCACAACATATCGGTTGGACTTTCCAGAAGATAAAACCATGAGCCTTAATAGATTTTTGGAATTGTTTTACTTTGCAAGACGTAGAAATTTTGGCAAAGCCACATTGGATCTTGTGGGCGCGGTTGACAGCAAAGGAAGTCAGCGTGGCAAAGGTGCTGCCAAGGCACAAGGCTCGTTCTCTGTAAAACAACTAGCGGCATAATGCGCCGGCTGGTTACATTTGGTTGTAGTTTTACAAACTACCGCTGGAGTACCTGGGCCAACTGTCTTGCTCCTGAATTTGATAGTTTCGAGAACTGGGCGCAAAGTGGTGCTGGTAATGAGTTTATATTTAATAGTGTAATGGAAGCTGACCAACGTCAACTGTTTGGCCCAAACGATACAGTAGTTGTATGTTGGACCACTCCCACTCGAGAAGATAGATATGTACAAGGTCGCTGGCACACACTAGGCAACATGTTTTCATGCCCAATCTACAATAAAGAATATCTTGAGAATCACATTGACGAACGTGGACTATTAATAAAAACTCTGGCCTACATCAAAGCAGTGAAAACACTACTAGAAAGTCGAAAAACGCATTGGAAATTTTTATCCATAGATGAGTTTGATTCTCTAAATATCTATCAAGATGTTGTGGATTCTATCTTGCCCAGTTACAAGGCTGTACTGTTTCCCAATAGTTGGCCTGATAGAAACGGTGATCCGCATCCTAGCCCTGCTGAGCATTTGGCCTATTTGGATGCAGTATTGCCAGGTTGGGTGACAAAACAATCTACTCGTGTTATAATGCATGAAGAAAGTATCAATCTAAATAAAGATCCCCGCAAGTCGGGAATGACAAAGGTAACAAGACTATGAAATTTAAAGTAAGTGAACTATTTTATTCAGCACAAGGTGAAGGACGTTACGTAGGCGTACCAAGTATTTTCTTGCGTATGTTTGGCTGTAACTTTACCTGCTCAGGTTTTGGATGCAAGCCGGGTGAAAAGAGTCCTGAAGCAGACGAGGTAGCAAAGAGTGTACACTTGTACAAAACGTTTGAAGAGCTTCCGCTTGTTAGCACTGGATGCGATTCCTATGCATCGTGGCATCCAGACTTCAAGCATCTAAGTCCAACATACACAGCAGATGAGCTTGTGGACAAGATGGCGGCGCTATTGCCACATGGTAACTGGCAACAACCAAACGGCAATCCAGTACACTTGGTGATCACAGGTGGCGAGCCGTTGTTGGGTTGGCAACGTGCATATCCAGAACTGTTGGACAAATTGCACGAGCGTGGATTGCGTCATATTACATTTGAGACCAATGGTACCCAAGAACTACATCGTGATTTCAAAACATATCTCAACAACTGGCTTGGTGAGATTGTGTTCTCAGTAAGCCCCAAACTTACGTTAAGTGGAGAGAAGTATGAAGATGCTATCAAACCCGACATTATTTGGGACTACGAAACCTATGGTATTACCTATCTAAAGTTTGTTGTGGGTCACATTGATGACTTTGCAGAACTTGATGTAGTTGTAGACGACTATCGCAATCGCGGCTTTAGCGGGCCAGTATTTGTGATGCCATTGGGCGGTGTTGTCAGTGTTTATGATGGCACACGTATACACGTAGCAGACGAAGCACTCAAGCGTGGCTATTGGTATACTCCAAGATTACACGTTGACCTTTGGGGCAACGGATGGGGGAAGTAAATGTTTGATTGGTTCAAGAAAAAACCAGAAGCAGTAGCACCTGCGCCCCGGGAGCCAAAGGTCAAGGCACCAGTCAAGACTGAAAAAGAGCTTGCTACAGAAAAGAACGAACCATACGTGGCAATGGTACGTATGGACATTGATCCTGACAACCTACACCAAGGTGCGTTTGAACTTGACTGGAATGAGATCTTTGTGGCACGCCTGGTCAAGGCCGGCTACATGATGAAACCCAATGATGTTGATGCTGACATTGTGGATCGTTGGTTCCAAAATGTGTGTAGACATGTGGTAATGGAAACCTGGGAACAAGAACAGGCCATGATCAAAGGTGTTGGGCAGTATGTCAGCACTAGAGACATCGGCGGCGGAAGAACCGAAGTGTCATGATATTCAACCACATCAAACAACTCAAACAAGACGGGAAGAAAATTGGTATCACTTTCTCAACCTTTGACATGCTCCATGCAGGTCACATTGCCATGCTCTCGGAAGCCAAGAATCACTGTGACTACCTGATCTGTGGGCTCCAAACCGACCCAACTATCGATAGACCTGAAACTAAAAATCGCCCTATACAAAGTATTGTTGAGCGACAAATACAGTTGGCCGCATGCCGTTATGTTGATGAAGTTGTTGTGTATCAAACCGAACAAGATCTTGTTGACTTGTTGTTGATCCTGCCAGTTGATGTTCGTGTGCTGGGTGTGGAATATCAACACAAAAACTTCTCTGGCTATGAGGAGTGTGGCATGCGCGGCATTGAACTAGTGTTCAATGGTAGAGATCATTCATTCTCCAGCTCAAGTCTGCGCAAACGTGTGGTTGCCGCAGAGACTGAAAAAGTATTACTACAAAAATGATCTTGTATGTTAACGGCTGTAGCCATACCGCCGCTTGCGATGCCAATGTAGAACATGCCTGGGCCGAAGATGATCCAGACTACTATGGTTGGGGGCAAGTTCCGCATCCTGAGAACCTAAAAGTCAGTTGGGGCAAGAAACTATCAGAAATGTTGGGTGCTACAGAATTTTATTGTGATGCACAAAGCGGCGGTAGTAATCCAAGAATCATACGAACCACACGTGAGTGGATCAAGAACAATTCTGACAAACTGGCCAACACGTTCATGGTCATACAATGGACCACATGGGAACGAGAAGAATGGTTCCATGCAGAGTCCAACTACTGGTATCAAGTCAATGCAAGTGGTATTGATATGGTTCCACCAGAATGGCAAGACCGCTACAAACAGTACGTGACTGAAGTTGATTGGCATCAAAAAACGCAACAGGCTCATCAAGCTATTTGGGAGTTGCATTGTGAACTAAAAGCGCAAAGTATTCGGCATTTGTTCTTTAGCGGACACAGTACATTCAGTGACATTCAGGATCAAAAGGATTGGGAAGTGGACTATATTGATCCATACCTTCGAAGTTCTAGTTACAATGCTGTGTTAGAAAACAACGGATTTGAGCATACTAGACCGTTTGGATACCATTTTGGTAAGGAAGCCCATTGCTTTTGGGCAAAACATGTGTTACAATACATGCTCAACAACCAAATTGTGAGTGCAGATGAAATACCTACTGATTGATACAGCCAACATGTTTTTCCGTGCCCGGCACTCAGCGCACCGTGCCAGTGACACATGGACCAAACTGGGCTTTGCTCTGCATGTTACTATAATGGCTGCCAACAAAGTGGCCCGGCGTTTTCAAGCAGATCACGTGGTGTTTGCACTGGAAGGTCGAAGCTGGCGCAAGGACTACTACAAGCCCTACAAAGCAAACCGAGCAGTAGCACGTGGTGCAATGACCGAAACAGAAGCAGAAGAAGACAAGCTGTTCTGGGAAACGTATGATGAACTGACTAAATACTTGTCTACAAAAACAAATTGTAGCGTTATCCGTTGTGCCACTGCTGAAGCAGATGATATCATAGCACGTTGGATTGCACTACACCCCCAAGATGAACACACAATTGTAAGCTCAGACACTGATTTTGTGCAGTTGTTGGCCGCCAATGTCAATCAATACAATGGTATCTCAGATGAACTTTTAACCTTGGAGGGCATATTCGATGCTAAAGGTAACCGTGTCAATGATAAGAAAACTAAACAGCCAAAAACGATCCCGGATCCAGGCTGGCTGTTATTTGAGAAGTGTATGCGTGGCGACACCTCAGACAACGTATTCAGTGCGTATCCTGGAGTACGTGAGAAAGGCACAAAGAATAAAGTTGGTCTCCGTGAGGCCTTTGGAGACAGAGACAAAAAAGGCTACTCGTGGAACAACCTGATGCTGCAACGTTGGACTGACCACAACGGTCTAGAACATCGTGTGTTGGACGACTATGAACGTAATTGTACCTTGATTGACCTTACAGCACAGCCCGAAGATGTCAAGGCCACAGTGGATGGTTGCATCCGTGAACAAATCTCACACAAGGATGTGGGCATGGTAGGCGCACACTTCCTAAAGTTCTGTGGCAAATACGAGCTGACCAAACTCAGCGACAGTGCAGATCAAGTCAGTCGTTGGCTCAACGAAACATACAAAGGAGCGTTAGATGATATTAGCTAAACCTGTAGTAGAGAATCAGTATTGGATACTCAAGAAGGACAATCGCAAGATTGGTCAACTTGAGGTAAACGAAAATGGTAACTGTATCATAAAAATTCATGACAATGTTGTGAGTTACAAAACAGTTAAAATGGCTCGAGAAGCCGTGAACATTGAGTTTGAGCCACCAGAACAATTCACACCTGCACCACCAAACATGGTGTATAACCATGAAGTAGAAGGCGCGGTATACAATCCGCTGTGGGATGTCAAACGCCGCTTGCCCTTGTTTACTCGTGATGAAAAATCCAAATCATGGTTTGCGGCCGGTTGGTATCGAGTGCAACAACATCGCAAGTGGAAAATTATTCATCATCCCAAACTCATTACCTTGGAGCGTTATGCATATCAAGGTCCCTTTCAAACTCGAGAACAAGCAAATGACAAACCCGTTTCGTGATCAAGAAAAATTCATGCGAGCCTGCGATCAAACCGTAGGCGAATTCAACCGCGATCAATATCAACTGTACTGTAATCTTATTCAAGAAGAATTTGGTGAGCTAGTGGCCAGTGACAACAAAGTAGATGACCTTGATGCCCTGATTGATATTCTTGTGGTTACTGTGGGTGCCATTCATAGTCTTGGTGCTGACGCAGAAGGTGCATGGAAAGAAGTCATGCGTACTAACTTTGCCAAGATTGATCGAGACACAGGCAAAGTTCGCAAGCGTGAAGATGGCAAGGTACTTAAACCACAGGGCTGGACTCCACCTGCATTGGAACAGTTTGTAAAATGAGTTTGCACATCAATCGTTTTGTTGATGCTATCAAAGCCGCAGAAAGCCGTGGTCAACGTGACTTGACCATGAGCTTGCGTGATGCCAAAGATCTCCATAGTGATATTACAAAACTTTTGCTTACACTAGAAGGCATGCGTAACCAAAAAACTCTTGCAAAAGAAGAAACTGTTACGGTAGAATTGAATGGTGGCAGTTTCAAAACCACGTAGTTTTTATGATAAATAAACTACGGAGATAATGATGAGTCGACCCAAACCAACTGTGTTAATAGAACACACTGACAAAGCAACCTACAAGACCGAACAAGTGTTGGCCTCCGAAGGAGTGTGGGCAGTGTTTTTTGATACAAAACCAATCAATCTTAAAACGTCTAATATGCTCACACAGTATCCTGGCCCCAAGTACAAGAAGGTCAGCTTCTCCAATCCTGGACATGCCAAAAACTTGGCACGTAAACTCAACACACAATTCAAGACCGACAAATTTACAGTTGTACTCTTGACGCAGGGGGCGCAAGTATACCCCGATGCCAAATAAACAACAACTGACTCAGGTCCTAACAGCTCGGTCAGATCTGTGGACTGTGGAAGAGGCCATGAGGGAATGGTGGCAAAGTCCCGATGGTGGATGGCGCCTGAACGCTGTGGGGTTTGAAGCATTCGAACAATACAAATTACAACACTGGGATTTTGAAACTGACGTAGCCATTCACGCTGTTCCTAGAGTACTTCTGACCCTGGATCGTAAACTTACTGGCCCTTACTACATCAAAGTCAGCAAGCGTCCCAAATTGTGTTTCTTTGTCAGTCAGGAAGCAACCATGTATGCCCTGTATAATGATGTCAACCGTTTTGTGGCAAGTTTACAACGATATTAAGCAAAAAAACAACACTTTTTGACCCAAAAAAAAGTAGTACTTTTGTAGCATTGCATTTCGGTTGACCAGAAATGCCCTTTTTGCTATAATACTTGTATGGAACTTAAAAAGCAATCACGCAAAAAACGAGTGGATCGTACCCACATTGTTTACTTCATCCAAATTGGTCTGGAGTACTACATTGGTATTACCGCAAAAACTCAGCGCACAATCAACATGAGCCTGCGTAGCCGTGTGAACAAGCACATCTATCGTAGCCGCACTGAAGACAAGAGCTGGAACCTGTACGAAGCAATTCGTGCCGCAGGTGAGTCAGCTGTTAACTCGGCCATCATTGACGTGGTGCGTGGCAAGGATGCCGCTCACAAACTGGAGCGTGAACTAATACGAAAGTACGCACCTGCACTCAACACTGATGTGCGTACAAAAGCGGTTGACCAATAATTGCCCATTTGCTATAATAGAAGCATAGTAAGAAACAAGGAGCCCAAATGTCCAAACTGCTGATCACCACTCAAGTTTACGAAAACTACGCCTGGCGTGAAGACGGTACCATTGGTACTGGCGCGGAGGCCTACTGGAAGGCCAAGGGCGGCAACGATTATGTAGTTCGCAACATCGACGTCAACCGTGCCCGAGAGCTGGCCAATGTAGCCACCCGCGAGATCGAGCAGGCCAATGACTACTTCACTGAAACCGTGATTGGCTGGGAGATTGTTGGGGATGACTATCTTACTGAGTTTGAGCAAAGCCAACTGGAATACGAAGGTCGTATTGCTTACCCTGCAACTGAACTGGAGATTGCATAATGATTGCACTTGAAAACATCAAATCTATTCACAACACAGCAACCGAGGCCGCAAAACGTGCCGAGGCAGACTTTATTGCCAAGCACGGCGAGCCTGGTTACTGTGGCTTTGCCTGGGTAACAGTACATGAAAAAGCTTCAACCAAATTGGGCCGTGCGCTGAAAACTGTGGGCTTTACCAAAGCATACGGCGGCGGACTGCAACTTTGGAATCCCGGTGGTTCATATACACAAAGCATGGACATCAAAGAAACAGGTGCCCAGGCCTACGCCGATGTCTTGAAGAAATTTGGTATCACTGCATACATGAGTTCGAGAGCAGATTAAGGAAACGTCATGATTGAAATGTTTGTATTCCTGGCCGTCACTTTTGTGATCAAAGTTTGGTTCATCAACCGATACATGTAAAGAGAAAAACATGCTTGCCAACTACACTGCAAAGCCGATTGAATTTGAAGGTCAATTTTATGACCAGCGTCATGGTGGTCCGTTTGATCGCGGTGCCGCCGACAGTTATTACAATCGCGGGCACAATCCCCACTACTATGTGGCAGGGACCGGTACCAGTCGACGCTTTGACATGCATGACATGACTGCACTACAAATCACTGCCTATACCGCAGGCTACAATTGGAACGAACAACACGGCAACAAGAAAGATTGGGGTTGAACATGAAACTATCATCGCTTGACGAACGTATGAACGCAGAAATTGATGTGCTGATTGCCAAACTAGAGGCGGCAAAAACCTCACGCACATATCTTCAACGTGCTAATCTTGTGGGCAAAGTAGCCGAACAATGCCAGATGTATGAATTTTATTGGGAAGAAAGACTTTACAGTCTAATGGATTGAATGTATAATGTAGCAAGCTCGACACAACAACAAGATTTTGAATCTTTAGATCTGGCCATGGCGTATGCCAGAGTGTTGGGTGAGTTTGTTACTATCACAGGCAATGGCATGGAGATAGTTGGCATGTTTGGTGCCGACAGTATCAAGGACGGCAAGTGTCCAGATGGTGTTGACTACACTTGGATGAAACGGAGATCGCAATGAACAAAGAAATTACACTCACACCTGCGGGTGGCCGATTCTATCGTGCCATGACATTCCATTGGGTAACTGTAGTACTACTCATGCCGCCCTTGGCTGTGGCCATGATCGCGGCCATCTTGAATCCGTTTTGGTTTCGTGATTCAATGTTCAACTTTGTTGAGCGTAAGATCAATCAGTTTACACGTTGGCGCAACAATGTAAAATACCGCATCTATCTTGGATGCGACCCTGTTGTATGGCACACTCTTAAAGGCGACTTGAAGTGAACAAACTTGTGCGCGATGGTCGGGTAGCAGTACTGTACTCGCCGGGCTATGGTGCAGGCTGGTTCTCTTGGAATACCAGTTGTCCTGAAATCTTGTTTGACCCTGCTATGGTTGAGTTGGTTGAACAAGAGAAGTGGGACGAGTTGCGGGCCTTTGTGGTACTCAAGTACCCAGACATCTACACAGGTGGGCTTGAGGATTTGCAAATTGAGTGGATTCCTGAAGGCACACAGTTTCAGGTAAACGAGTACGACGGCAACGAAAGTATTGAAAAAAGAGACAGCGTGAATTGGATCACGGCTTGACACTAAATAGATTTCCTGCTACAATATAAGCATGCGCCTATAGCTCAGTTGGTCAGAGCAGAGGACTCATAATCCTTTGGTCCTAGGTTCAAGTCCTAGTGGGCGCACCAATACCAAAGTAAATTTACGGGCAATACCAAAGTAAATTTAACTGGCCATAGTATAATGGATAATACAGTTGCCTTCTAAGCAATCAATCCAGGTTCGATTCCTGGTGGCCGGACCAAAGCATAATTATGAAAGCACAATCATGAAATTACTACTTACCACCTTACTTTTACTATTTTTCTCAACACCCAACTGGGCATGGCAACCCACTCGCCCGATAAATGTGTTGATAGGGTTTGCACCAGGATCCAGTAACGAACTGAGTTTCCGGGCTGTGGCACAACAGGTAGAACAGGCCACTGGCGCAAAATTTGTAGTGATTAATCAACCTGGTGCTGATGGTTTATTAAGCCTTAACAATTTGAATGACAGCGTACCTGACGGGTACACCATCAACATTGCCAGCGAACAGAATACCTGGGTAATGAGTGATGTGCTGTACTCTCGAGAAATGAAATTCAACCCCGAAGGGTTTACTCATACCTTGGGATTGTCACGCAGTCCACTGGTTATAATTGCACCAGCAGATAGTGCAGTAAACACACCACGCGAGTTGGTTCGATTGTTAGAAACCACTACTCAGCCTGTTAATTTTGCTGTGGGGTCTAGTAGTCATCGACTGGCTTATCAATATCTATTAGACAATATCAAAAGCCGTAAGGATCTGATTGCGGCGGCCAGTTATCGTAGCCCAGGACAGGCAGCCACAGATGTAGCCGCCAAGGTAGTAGATTTTGGCATTGTTTCTGCATCTCTAGCACAGAGTTTAGTTACAACCGGTAAGGTAAAGATTATAAGTATATGCGGTGATCGTGAATTGTCTCGTTTGCCAGGCGTGCCTACTATGCAGGCAACAGTGCCCGGCTTAGAGGTGTACGTTGGGGTGAGTATTTTGTTGCCACCCAACACAAGCCAGGAAATTCAGAAATGGTATGCAACACATTTCGCCTCTGCATTAAGATCAGACCAAAGCCGTAGATTCAGAGAAGAAAATTTAATGTTTGTTGACGAGCAAGATCTTACACCGGGTGGCCATCGTCGTACCATGATGGCACTGCGTCAAAAATGGCTACCCATCGCACAAAAAATGGATTTTAAACGGTGACATTGCCTGCTCTTAATTTGATTTCAATATTATCCAAGGACCCGTCGACACAGGTACAAAATCTTGCTCCTGTTGATTCTAAAACTCCCTTTGATTGTTTTGCCCATAATGGATATTACGTAGTTGATGGTAAAGTCTTTCAGCACAAGGTTTATGCCATGCAAGAGGCCACCCGCAAAAATCTCAAACCTAAAGACATAACCTGGGTTTTCAATAATGATGCCTATTCAAAAGTAGACTGGAAAGTGCCAAGTGGACTGTCACTAACTGAATGGTATCGCCAGCGAGCCCTACAACTGAGAGCCAAATACGATTATTTGATCTTGGCATTCAGCGGTGGTGGAGACAGCACCAATGTTTTGGATTCATTTGTATTGAACAACATCCACATTGACGAAGTAGTCTCTTGGTGGCCCCGTAGCAACGCCGCTGGCAACTACCGTCCTAGTATGGATTCCAATGTGGAGAATTTTCGTAGCGAATACGACTATCTAGTAGAACCCAAACTCAGGTGGCTAGAAAAAGTAGCACCAAATACAAAAATTACCATATGCGATAATCTTCAAGACCTTCAACCTGAAGAGCCCACAGACGACGTGGTTGAAATGACCACTAATCATTGCTGGACCGGCATACAGAGATATCGCGCTATTGATGATGTTTATTTTGAAAGACAAAAGACACACAAAAACTGCGCAATAATTATGGGAGTTAATCCTCCAGTTCCTGTTCTCGTCAAGAGACATTTTTTTGTAACATTCTATGAGTTTGGTACCAATACTCAGTATTCATCTGACCTTACCAATCGCGGCTTAAGAAACGTTGAGTTTTTTTATTGGACTCCAGACATGCCCCAATTGGTCCGAGAACAAGCTCATGCATTGTTAGAGAATCTGCGGGCCAATCCACAATATGCAAATATAATCAGTAAAAGAGCAATAGCGCCTGACGCAAGGACCAAAGTCAACGATCTAAATCATCAAAACGCTGAACTTCAACGAAGATGGATCAAGTCGGTGATTTATCCTAGCTATGATTCACATGCTCTTCAAATAGATAAGCACAAGAGTCCTATACATCGTCCAGCGTGGTTTTCGTGGTTTTATGATAATCCACACGCAGATGAAATCTTGCAGCCGCATTTCAGCGCCATCACTGCACATCAAAATCTCATCCACCCAGATTTTTTTGTAAAAAGAGACCACGAAATCCATAACTACGTTCAATACCATTCAAAATTTCATTACATAGGAGATTGGTCAGACACAACGGACCAGATAACAATAACATGATCCATCCTGATTTTCTTGACATAGACTTTAGAAAACAAAGAAATCCCAAACAATCTTTGGTGTCAACTGATGATCTAACCATACACAAACATGAGGTTCTGTTGCCACGTGAGTTGATCCAAGGCAAAAACATACTGGACCTGGGCTGTTTTCACGGAGCCACAGGAGATTGGTGTTTACAAAACGGGGCCGCCAATTACACCGGTGTGGAGATTAGTCAAGAGTTTTCAGATATTGCCTGTGGTCTGATGACCAAGCATCACCCAGACAGTTCTTGGCGCATACTCACAAGTGGGTTCGATCAGTTTTTTGATGCTGACAAATCAAAATTTGATATTGTCTTTGCGTGGGGTGTGCTACATCATACCTTGGATCATGTTTGGTTCCTAAACGAACTTGCGCACCGTGCTGATCATGTGATCATTGGTGCTCGCACACCCAGAGTAATGTGGCGAGATACTTCTGTTGATCAAGACTTCTTAAAGAAACTAGAGTATGATATTGCCTATACTGAATATCACAACGGTGAAATGTCCTTGATGTATCGTCCAGACTTTGCTGTAAAATGCGTATCAGCTAATAGCAGCTTGGCAGCGGTTAAAATGATCATGGCGACCAATGGCTTTGAAGCAGATCTTGATGCATACGAACACTTCAAACAATACCAGCCTACAAGTTTTGGAACGTTTGCCGGTTGGGATCAGCCGGGATTTTACGTAATTAATTTTCATAAAACGCCAAATAAAAAACTAAGCACCTATGAAAAAATGCATTACAACCCTGATCTGATTGTGAAATTCCAATGAACAACACACCCTGGCAGTTCGACAACAACATCGCCAAGATCTTTGTGGCTCATGCACGACAGCACATACCCAATTACGATGCAGTGATAGACAAGTGTGTATCATTGGCTCAAGATCATCTTGCTAACAACAGTGCCATAATTGATGTAGGCTGTGCCACAGGGGAAACACTACGGCGGTTGAAACAAGCAGGCTTCACCAATCTGCATGGTGTAGAGTCTAGCCAAGCCATGCTGGATCATTGCGATCCTGATCTAGCGCAATATTACCACAGCGATACATTTCCAAACAAAAAGTTTGATGCAGTGTTTTGCAATTGGACTTTGCACTTTGTCAAAGACAAAATATCGTATCTTTCGGCCATTCACAGCAACTTGGATGACCATGGCTTCATGATCCTAAGCGACAAAACCAGCCTGGATCCGGTCAGCATCAAAAAATATCACGAATGGAAAAGTTCTCAAGGCGTGACACAGGAACAGATACTAGCCAAGGAACAGTCTGTGAAAGACATTATGTTTATCGACAATCCAAAATGGTACTTAGATACCTTGCAACAAGTTGGGTTTGATCGTGTGGAGATAATTGATGCAAATTGGTGCTTTACCACGTTTCTTTGTCATAAGTGATTGACAAGATTCAACAACTATACTATACTATTGACATATCTTAATAAAAAATCATGAACTCCAGTCCCAAACGTCACACCTTTCAAGAACAAAATTATATTGAACGTTGCAAGAACGAGGACAAGGAACCCAGTGAAGATTATTTGAACTTGTTCAAAAGCATTCGCCAGCAGGAGCAAGAGCGCATGGCTGATCCTGAGTGGCAAAAGGACAACATGGAGTACGACTTGCGCAGTACCAAATGGATCTGTGACAAAGTCAAAAGCAACAAAACCTACGCTCAGAACTTGTATGCGGCCATGTGCAACATGCAATTTGTAAAGAACGATGTCTGGCCATTGCTCAAGGATCAACGCTGGAGTGCCAGTTGGCGCAGTGCCGGCGGCATTGTAGCTGACATGCGCGAAGAAGGTGACTATATCGATTGGTACTGCTCGGGCATACAAGGTGAGCCTGACGCGGATTGGGTAGACCTAGGACATGTACCTGAAGGTACTGTGACCGACGAGATTCGCGAGGACCTGTTTCGACTAGGGTGGATACCCAAGGAATGGGAAGATGAACAATGATTAATTTTATTAACTCAAGACAAGATAAATTTGGATTTTATCAAGTTGGTTCGTTGCAAACCTATAGCAAAGCAATAGCGGTTGAGTATCATATAAAAACGAAAGAAAAAATACAGTGGATTTTCAATGATGAAAATTACAAAATTTACGATTGGACCCAAGAACCTACTGAAAGTTTGAGTGAGTTGTACCGGCAACGTGCTCAACAGCTGAGAGATCAATATGATTATTTGGTGCTGTGGTTTTCGGGTGGTGCTGACAGTGTAAACATTTTGGATACGTTTATTGACAATGATATCAAGCTAGACGAAGTGGCCAGTTATGTAAATTATGAAGCAACTGGTGATAAATCAAATTTTCTCAACGCTGAAATTTTCCATGTGGCTGATCCGTTAATAAAGATTGCAAAAACCCAGCAACCTTGGCTAAAGCATACTGTAGTAGATGTGGCACCACTGGTAATGAATTATTTTACAGATCCATCTGTCAAATTTGATTGGAGTTATTTTGCAAATACCCATGTCAATCCTAGTACTGTTTCACGCAGAGACATCAAATTACAAGTACCACACTGGAGGAAAATGTTTGATGCTGGAAAAAAAGTAGGATTTATTTTTGGAATTGACAAACCAAGAGTAGTGGGTATAAATGGAAAATATTATTTCCAATTTGTAGAAATGATAGATTCTGCTGTGACTCCCGAAATCCAGATGCTGAATCGTCCATGGGAGTTTAACGAGCTATTCTATTGGCCAGAAGATCATCCTAAAATTTCAATCAAGCAAAGTCATGTGGTTAAGAATTTCTTGAAGTTATCCAATGAAGCATCGCCATATATCACTGACAATAAATCATTAGCAGGATCAGCTTCTGTAACAATTAATAACAAAATCTATCATATTACATTGCCCGGATTACACACTCTGATTTATCCTAAATGGCAACCGGTTCCATACCAAGTAAAGCCTTGGAGTTTGACATTTTCATTCAGAGACACTTGGTTTTTCAATTTATCCAACAGCGAATCTGTTAAGTATGCATGGCAAACTGGCCTAGACCATCGCTGGAAATCGACTCCGTACTCTCTAAGAACTGATTGGAAAAATATCCGCAGAGGATTTAAATATTTACAAGGCCCTACTTATTATCTAGGATCGTAATATGAAACACAAATTTTTGTTTTTATTTTTTTTATATTTTTCAATCACAGTGCAGGCACAAAACGTGCGACTCATAGTGCCGTATGTTGCTGGCGGTGTTACTGATCGTTCTGCCCGAGTAATTGAAAAAACACTAACTCGTAAATTGCCATACAGTTTTACTATAGAATACCAAACTGGGGCCAGTGGCATCATTGCAGCAAACACTGTGGCAAAAAACAGTACAAAAGAAACGGTATTACTAATACATTCATCTTCAATTGTTACAAATACACTTGATCCCAACTCCGCATATGATTTGCTCAATGACTTTGTGCCTGTTGCTCTAGTGGGATCGGTTCCTATGGTGTTGGTGACCAATCGCCAGTCTGGTATTGTCAACTTAAAACAATTAAAACACACAAATTTACCATTGTTTTATGCCACAGCAGGTCCGGGCACTGCGTTGCATGTTGCTGGTCAACGGTTACAACAAAGTCTCAACATAGATATAACTCCTGTGCCTTACAGAGGAGAAAGCGCGGCATTCAATGACATCTTGTCAAATAACGTTACAATGATGTTTGCGTCGTTAAGTATGTTAAGTGGTTACACCAACTCACCCCAAATATCTATGATAGCAATTACTGGCACTCAACGCAATGCTGATCTACCAAACGTCCCTACATTTGGTGAACGGGGTGTTCAAGGACTTGACCGTTCACCAAATTGGCTTGTGCTCTTGGCCAATCGCGGTGCAGATTCTACAGTAGTATCAAGAATTAGATCTGCCCTGGAAGAATCTTTCAACGATCCGCAAGACCAGGCTTTATATCTTCGTGCTGGTGTAGAAATCAATCGTAAACCAACCACTAATGTACAAGAATTTTTAACTGAAGAAATTAAAAAAGTAAACCCTTTGAAAAGTAAATTATAAATTGCTACAACTAGAACAAAACCCCAGACTAGGATTTTATACCGTAGGTGATAAAAGATTCTATAGTAAGCCGCAGGCCTTGCTAGAAGCAACTGCCACTGGTCACTTTCCGCACTTTAACTTCAACAGAGAAGTTTACAGCCGAATCGACACAACAATCGAGCCACAGATAAGTCTGCGCGAATTGTATCGCATGCGAGCTCGACAACTTCGTGAGAAGTATGATTACATTCGTCTAGAGTTTTCAGGTGGTAGTGACTCAACCACAGTGTTGTATAGTTTTATCAACAATGGTATACACCTAGACGAAGTGGTGTTTCGTTATCCTGCACAAGGCGACAAGAATCTTGGCCCTGACGCCAAGAACATGAAAGCGGAAAACACACTAAGTGAATGGCATTTTGCCGCTAAACCTATCCTACAAAAACTAGCCGTCAGCCATCCCAACATCAAAATTACCATGCACGACTTCAGTCAAAACATACTGGACTACAAGGGCGATGAGTCATGGGTGGAACGTGCTAGAGATTACCTACACCCCGAACACACATTCAAACATGATCCATTGGGCATGGACGGTCACAAGCAACTGGCAGAGTCGGGCAAAAGCATCTGTGTGTTGTACGGCATTGACAAACCCAAGATCTGCATTCGGGATGGTCGTTGGTACTTGTACTTCTTGGACATACAGGCCAATCACAGTCAACCTACAACTGGCCCTTACACCAACTTGACTACAGAATATTTTTACTGGCAACCAGATATTCCTGAGTTGATTATCAAACAAGCACATACCATTCGCAATTGGTTTATGACTCCACATGCCAAGCACTTGCAGTTTTTGATGCGTTGGCCTAATCACAGTCCAGCACAAAGAAATGCCTACGAGCAGATTGCTCGTCCACTAATTTACGAAGACTACGATCCTACCACATGGCAGACCATGAAAAGCACCAACAACTTCTACAGTGAAATGGGCTGGTGGTTCTTCAAGAACTTTTCAGAAACTCGCTTTTACGAAGTGTGGAAGGCCGGAGTGGCACACATGGTAGACAAGATTGATCCCAAGTTCTTTACCTATGAGATGGGTCGGCCTGTGGGCTTTACTGGCTTCATGGACACGTTTTATGATCTAGGGCCTGCAGATTTTGTCAACACTGATATTATACAAGGAAATCTCAAATGAAAAAGTTTTTAATTGCCATCACAATTGCATTGACTGCTGTGGTATCACAAGCTGAACAAATCAGTATCATCTGGCCGTTTGGCATGGGTGATACTCAAGCACAGTACAGCCGTAGCCTAGTTGAGGAACTCAACCGGGCTCAAAAGAAATACACATTCATCTTGGAAAACCGACCTGGTGCTGGAGCCACCATTGGCGCCAAGCACGTGGCCGCCACGCCCAATACTGTACTGAGTGCAAGTACTGCATTCTTTGTGCGTCCAAACTTTTATCCTGAAGAAAGTCACCGAGTGTCAGATTTCCGTCCCTTGCTGACTCAGTGTGCCGCACCCATGTTGCTGGTTTCAAAGAAATACCGGTCCTGGAACGAAATAGATCGCAATCAAAAAATCAGCATTGGCATTTCGGGACTGGGTGCAACATCGCACTTGATGGCCATGGAAATTGTCAAACGCTATCCCAATGCTGTTGTTGTGCCCTACAAAGGCACCCGCGAAGCCAGCATTGATGTGATTGGCGGCAACATTGAAATGAGCGTGGCATTCCTGGGCGAAGTCGAAGGATTCTTGGACAAGGGCGAACTCACGGCCTTGGGCATCAGCGGACGTAAAACAGTGCGTGGAATTGCCACACTAGAAAGCCAAGGTTTTGCAGGAGTGGGCGAAGTGGTCAACATGCACAGTTTGCAAGTGCCCAGAACCATGCCCGAAGCACAGTATCAAGAACTGCGCGGCCTGGTACTGCAAACCGCTAAAACAGATGCAGTGC
>Ga0315907_10003699_pt1 | contig 17781 bp, 8 predicted proteins | sample LakEriMetagenome_3_FD_203525 | JGI IMG/M metagenome (GOLD analysis project Ga0315907, IMG submission 203525) | Freshwater fungal communities from buoy surface, Lake Erie, Ohio, United States - Buoy 12 MA123 | ecosystem: Environmental > Aquatic > Freshwater > Lake > Lake biofilm | place: USA... | reverse complement strand
CGAGATGGTCGGGCCGGGCCCCGCGCAGGGTGACTTCACCACCCGTCGCCGCAGCCACGGCAGCGAAGGTACCCGCCTCGATGCGGTCGGCGATGACTTCGTGATCGGCCCCGTGCAGCGCTTTCACGCCGTGGATGGTGATCGTCGGACTGCCTGCGCCAGTGATCTTGGCTCCCATGGCGATGAGGAAGTCGGCCAGATCCACCACCTCCGGTTCGCACGCAGCGCTTTCGATGACCGTGATGCCGGAGGCCAGTGTAGCAGCCATCATCAGGTTGGCCGTCCCGAGAACCGTCGGCCCCACGCGACCACCGAGGAAGATCATCTGTCCCTCCAGACGCGGCGCATGCACGCGCACATAACCAGCCTCCACCTCGACCTGAGCGCCCAGACCGCGCAACCCCTTGAGGTGCAGATCAATCGGCCGCGTGCCGATCACGCAGCCTCCGGGCAACGACACCACAGCCTCCTTCAGGCGCGCCAAAAGCGGCCCCAAAATACAAATCGAGCCGCGCATCTTGCGGATCAATTCGTAATCACCACGGCCGGAGATCTTCGCAGCTCGGATGGTCAAGGTGCCGCCGTCCCGAGTCACCTCGGCTCCAAGGGATTGGAGAATCTTGAGCATGAAACCGACGTCGCTCAGGTCGGGCACCCGACGAATGATGCAAGTCTCGGACGTCAGCAACGTCGCCGCCAAGATGGGGAGGACGGCATTCTTCGAGCCACTGATGGTCACTTCTCCGCTCAAGGGGAGTCCGCCTTCGATCAAGAAACTATCCATGGATTGGGGAACCGGGGACGCCCGCGTGGGTTGGTGGATTCAGATCGCGCGGGCGGCCGATGGATGGACGATGAGAATCCGCTCGCGCCCGCTCAAGTCTTTCTCTGGTGAAATCTCGCACCAACCCTCTTCGCTGAAGAGTCGGACCAGGGCCGCGGCCTGCCCGTCCCCGAATTCCAACAAGAGGCAACCGGAGTCCCGCAGCCAATGCCGGCCCAACCGTGCGAGGATCCGGTAGAACTCCAAACCATCGGCCCCGCCATCCAAAGCCATGCGGGGATCATGGTCTCGGACCTCGGGATCCAATGCGGAAATTTCCTCGGTGGGAATGTACGGGGGGTTGGAAACAATGAGGTCCAGATTCTGGAACTCGCTCGCACCAAGACTTCTCAGGTCACGGTGCAAAAACTCAATTCCGTTGAATCCGAGACGGGCCGCATTGGATCGGGCGACGCGCAAGGCCGCTTCCGACGCATCCATCGCTTGAACGGACACTCCCGGGATTCCGGCCAAGGCAATGGCCAGGCAACCGGATCCCGTGCCAATGTCGAGAGCCTTCAAGGGGTTACCCGCCACGCCAGGGGCTCGCTGCCGGAGCCAATCCTGAGCGCTCAAGGCCAGCACTTCGGTCTCGGGCCTTGGCACCAAAACATCACCCGAGACTTCGAGCTCCCATTCCAGAAACGGGGCTGTTCCCAAAATATGCTGCAACGGTTCCCGCTGGCTGCGGCGGCGCACCCAAGTCTCCAACTGTTGAAGGTGCTCGGGAGAAACCGGCGACTCACCCCGCAAACGCAACTGGACCGGGCTGGACCCGGTCAATTGCCACAGCATCCAGCACGCCTCGACCTCGCCGGACTCGATGCCGGCCGATTGAAGCGTCCCGGTGATCCACGACAAGGTGTCCCGAACAGTCATGTGAGTGGAAACTCGCCCGCACCCTGCTCGCTGTCGAGGCAATCACCACCCTGCCCGCGACACCTCCGACAAGCTTCCCCGGTAAGGCGATTTCTCCGAAAGCGCCAATTCCGGGCTCGAACTGCGGTCGCGAGTCGTCGAGGGGGCCTGCGTCCTGGGGCGGACCGCTCGGAGATCGGTCCCTATCCCAGAGGCGGTTCGGGTATGGGACGTGGGTCGAGCCACAGGCGGGCCAGGGTCCGGCGAGCTCTGGGGGTAGGGTGATTTCTGCGAAAGCGCGATGATCGCTGCACACGTTCGAGGCGTGCCTTTCAGCCTGAAGCAGGCCACCGTTTTACCGTGCGCCGAAACCTCTGCGGTCTTCCATCCCTGATCCTCGTCGCTGTCGCTCTTGTTCTCCGGTCGGGAGCCGAGGCACTGCCGCCGCCCCCACCAACCTCGGTGTTCTCGGTCGCCGAGATCCTGCGGCAAGACGGGGCGGGATTGCCCACGACCTGGGGCCGTGAAGACGGCTGGGAGGCACCCGCCTGGTATCGGATGTCGGTTCCCGCCCACGGAGCGACCGAAACCCAACAGCGACTGCAGCAGGCCCTGGAGGCTCTTCCCCACCTGTTGTTGAATCTGAAGAACGAAGACCTCTATGGCCAGGACCAGGGTCTCTACCGGCATACCCAGGAATCTGGGGACGCCTGGGAGCGGCCGGTCCAACTCACCTTTCGGACCTCCCCCCGCGGGCCGGGTTTCCAGGTTCAGGCCGGCCTGAGAATCCAGGGCGGGTGGAATCGCCGCCCCAAGGAATCTCCGAAGCATTCCTTCCGTGTCGTCTTCCGCTCCCGCTACGGGCTGTCTTCCCTCAAGAACGCGCTGTTCCCCGGGCAGGATGGGGACCTTGACCAGTTCATTCTCCGCGCCGGCAACAACCACTCCTGGCTTCACTGGGACAGCAAAGAACGTCGGAGCGCGGACTACCTGAGAGACCCTTGGATGCGGGCCACGTATTCGGTGATGGGGCATTCGGCCTCCCGCAGCCGCCCCGTGCACCTGCACCTCAATGGCCTCTATTGGGGAATCTATGATTTGTGCGAACGCCCAGACGCCGGCTTCGCAGCCCGGAGCTGGGGCGGTCGGAGCACCGATTACGATGCGCGCAACGCCGACAAGGTGCTCTCTGGGGACACCGTGGCCTGGGATCGGTTGATGGGGCTGGTCAATGGGGGCATCACCAACGAGGTGAGCGAAAAGGCGCTCCGCGCCGAGTTGGATGTGCCTGCATTCATTGATTTCATGCTGCTCAACCTGTACGGAGCCAACGGTGATTGGGACCGCTCATCCAATTGGTACGCGGCCCGGCGTCGCAATCCTGCCGGGCTCTGGCAATTTCTGGTGTGGGACGGGGAACGGACCCTCGAGGACCCTCAGGACAACCGCCTGCAAGACGACGATGACCAATCACCGACCCGCATTTTTCAGAAGCTCCGCCAGTCTCCGAACTTTCGCCGGGAGTTCGCGGTCCGCGCCCGAAAACACATGGCCCCGGGGGCCGCTCTGTCGGCTGACGCAGCGGCCGCCCGATACCGCTCGATGGCCGATCGGTTGGAACCGGCCTTGTTCGCGGAGGCCCTGCGGTGGGGCGACTACCGGAACCAGATCCATCGCTACAAGGAGGGCCCCTTCGAAACCTACACGGTGGAGGGGCATTGGAAGCCGGAGGTCGAACGCATCGTCCAGCGGTATTTCCCGGCGCGGGTGGCGGCCTTCAAAGCACAACTCCAGGAGGTCGGGCTCTACGAGCCCTGACGGGGCCTGACAACGGGTCCGGGTGAGCGGCACCTTCAGGATCTCCCGAACAGACCAAAGCCTCGGCACGCTTCAAGCGACAAGGCCGTGCACACCGCTCGAAACGGTCTGCACGGCCCCGATGCCCTAGCCACCGACCGTCGATCAGTCCTCGCTGAAGAGGTACTCGAGGTCGTCCTTCGACAAGTTGCTGGCAAAGCCCTCTTCGCCCAGCACGTCGGCGATGGTGGCCGACTTGCGCTGTTGGAGGTCCCAGATTTTCTCCTCCACGGTACCCGGAGTGATCAACCGGTAGGCCATCACCGTCTGGGTCTGACCGATGCGGTGCGAACGGTCGATGGCCTGCGCCTCGACAGCCGGGTTCCACCACGGATCGTACAGCACCACGTAGCTGGCGTTGGTGAGATTCAGACCCGTGCCCGCCGCGCGGAGCGACAGCAAGAACACGCACGGTTCCGGGTCGGCCTGGAAGGCGTTGACCACTTCCATACGCCCCTTGGTCTCGCCGGTCAGGATATGGGTCTTGATCCCCCGCTCGCGGCAGGCGGCCTCCAAGAGCTTCAGCATCTCCACGAACTGGGAGAAGAGCAGGATCTTGTTGCCGGAAGCCAAGATGGGCTCGAGCAGCTCGAAGAGCGTCTCGGTCTTGCCCGAAACACAGTCGTTGCCGACGAGCCGCGGATGGCAGCAGATCTGACGCAGGCGGGTGAGTGCCGCCAAGACGTGCATCTTGGACTTGGCCACACCCTTCTCCTGCATGGTCTTCATCACCTGCTCGCGGCTGCGGCGCAACTCAGCCAGGTACAGCTTGCGCTGGTCGTCATCGAGCTCGCAGTCGCGGCGTTCCTCGATGCGGTCGGGCAGGTCCTTGGCCACCTGCTTCTTGACGCGGCGCAGCATGATCGGGCGCAGCTTGGCGCTGAGGCGGCGGCGTTTGGCCGAGCCGTCCCATTCGGGCCCGTCGCCCTTGGCCTCATAGACCTCGTTGAAGTTCTGCTGGTTGCCCAAGTATCCCGGCTGCGAGAAGTCCACGATGGACCAAAGGTCGAGCATGCGGTTCTCCAACGGGGTCCCGGTGAGGGCCAGACGGTGATCGGCCTCGATCTCCTTCACAGCCACCGTCACCTGAGCCGTCGGGTTCTTGATGAATTGAGCCTCGTCGAGCACCAGGGCGCGGAAGTGGAATTTACCCAACTCCTCCAGGTCCCGCCGAAGGATGGCATAGTTGGTGACCACGATGTCGGCGTCGGGGATCTGCTTGCGCAAATTGTGCCTCTGCTGGCCCGACTGGAGCACCAGCACCTTGAGGTTAGGGGCGAACTTCTCGGCCTCACGGCGCCAGTTGTGCAACACCGAGGCAGGACACAAGACCAGCGACGGCTTCTTGTCCTTCTTGGCGGCATTCTCATGCAGCCAGGTGAGCCAGGCCAAGGTCTGGAGGGTTTTACCCAGACCCATGTCGTCCGCCAGAATGCCTCCCAGACGAAGCCGGGTGAGGTTGGCCAAGAAGTTGAACCCATCTTGCTGATAGGGTCGCAAATCGGCGCAAATGCTCGCCGGCAACTTGGTCTCAGGCACGCCCTTGAAGTTGGCCAGCTTGGCCCGCAATTCAGCGACCACCTTGTTGGCACCCAAGGTATCTAGGGTGGTTTCATCCAGCTGGGTGGCGTGAACCAGGGATGTCTTTTGAGCGTCGACCGAGAGACCGTCGAGCCCCAGGGTGGCGGCTATCTCGTGGGCTTTGCGGTTGGCATCGATATCCAACTCTACCCAACCGCCATCGGGCAGCTTGACGAAGCGCGAGGTGGCCGCGGCCAGCCGTTCCAAGTCGGCCTTGGAAAGCTTCATGCCCTCGGCCTCCCATTCGGCGCTGACGGCCAGCCAATCGATGCCAGAGCCCTTGAGCACCAGCTTGGGCTTGACCAACTTGCGGTTCAGGAAGAGGCGCTGGAAGCTCGGATTGCCCAGGTAGTCGGCGTCCTTGGGGCGGTCGAACCAAGCCGTGGCCAACTGGGACAGGCAGTTCTCATTGGCATCGAGCACCCAAAGCCCCGGCTCCGGAGTGAACCAATCGGCCTGTTGCAGCCAATGGATCGCCGGCAGAAGCCGCGGATCGTCGAGGAGTTCCGGGCGGTTCTCGGTTCCTTGGCGTTCCACCACTCGAGTCCATTCGTGGCCATTCCATTGCCACTCGGAACCATCTTTTTCACTGATGGCCAAGAGGCGGACACGGACCACCTCGTCGGCTAGTTCAAAGGTGAACTGAGGGCGGGCCGTATGGGTCTCGCAGAGCTCGCTCCAGTTGGCATTGGGTTGCTCTTTGGCCTGAGTGCGGCGCAGCTCGGTGAGCAGGCGCTGCGACAACCGCTTCACCGGCACCACCGGGCGCTGGGCCCACGGGCCCAGCAGCGTCGCTGGCGGTGCATGGCGCAAGACAAAGAACTCGTTGCCCACCAACACCAGCGGAGGCTCTCCAACGAAGAACTGACATTCCGGCAAGGGCTGATTCACCCCATTGGGAAGCGACAGCACATGAGTAAAACTCATCTCACCCTCGATGGTCTCCAAGCGCGGCTTCAATTCGGCCACCCGTCCCACGAAGTCGAGGTTGGTCGCCTTGCCCAGCAGCTCGAGCCGCTGTCCATGGGCCCACTTGGCCAACCAGGTCAGCAAGTCCGGGCCGTCGAGCAGCATGAGCTCGCCCTCGGGCACCTTCTCCGACCAGTGCCCATGCAGCCAGTCGATCACCTGCCAGTCTTCGGCCGGGAAGAGTTCAGCCTCGTGGGCCGCCCGGGTGCGCAGGTCGCACAGGTCGGAGACGAAGCGCTCCTTCTCGCCAGAGCGGGAACGGAACAGGAAGAAATGAACGGCCAAGCGCCACTGGTTGGAATTCTCGTCGTCCCGCTTCGGTTCACAAACCACCCGCAGGGCCGCACGCGGTGAGTCGAGATGCGTGTGATTGGGGGGGAAGAGCCAGTTCTCCAGCTCCTGAACGAAGCCGGTCTCCTTCTCGGTCTGCTCGACGGCCGCGAACTTCTCGAAGTTGGCGTGCTGGAGCAATTCGGTCGGCAGAGACCGATTGTTGCGCAGGAACAGCATGGCCACTTCCTCCAGACGGGGTTTGCCGGTCGAGGACTGCATCCGCGGCCACCATTCCGACTGACCGAAGTCTTTGCGGCTCAAGGAGAGCTTCTCCAGATAGTCGTCCAGCAGCAGGAAGGCCCGCTGGGGATCCATGCAGGTAGCAAAGAGCTTCAGCACGTTCTCCCGCTCGGAGACCTTCTCCTTGGAGTCGGCTAGCTCGCGTCGCAAGTCCGCGAAGGAGCCATAGGTCGTGTTGAGCACCTTGTGGTGCGCGTCGTATTTGGAACTGGCCGCCGATTTGATCGCAGGGCCCGCCTTCCTCACTGTTCTCGCCATGTGTTTTTCCAGAGTCGCGCCGGATCGGATCCGTCACGTCCCTAAGGTTGTCCACAACTGAAGCCTTTGCGGTCAATAGGAATCCCGTTACGCGAAAAAGCTCATGAATCGCCGCCTTGACTATGGAGTCACCTTTTTCGTGATTTGCGGCTCGGATCCGGGCTAGGCCCGAGCCCCTCGAGGCCGGATTGTCAACAGAACCTCCTGAAGGTTGTCGTCCAACTCAGCGACGGAGGCCAATCCGATGCCATCGGTCGAGGGTTCGGGGCAACTCCTGGCGAGCCCCACCCCGGTGCACCCACTCCGCTTTGAGGACCTCGGCACCCGACCCCAACCCGAAGTGGGCCTCCGTATCCGACTGAGATCGGTAGCTGTCTCCATTGATCCACCAATGGCGCCGGATGCCTTCCCGAGTGGTCACCTCCAGGTGGGAACCTGGAGCCGGCGTGTCCAGTCGATACCCGATCCAGTGTCCGTCATGAATGGAACGATTGCGGAAGATCAACAGCCTTTGGCGAGTCACGGGCCATTGTTCGTAGGTCGTCAGGGCCAGATCCATCCGTCCGTCGTCGTCGAAATCACCGGCCACCACGTTGCGGCAATCCTCGGTCACTGCGACCCCCAGGATCCAAGCGTTCTCGACGAAAGAGCTCTGGGCCGTCTGGGTGAACAATCGGTTGGCCTGCCACCCACCATAAGACTGCCGCGCGGCCCGACGCCGCTCATTGGCTTGCATGAAGTAAAGCAGGGCCGCCGGATCCGGAGTCGATCCGCCGACGTAGACATCGTGCTGCCAGAACTGACGTTCGAAATCGGACCGGCTTTCGAAGGTCTCATGTCCATTGACCAGGTGGATGTCGTCTCGGCCATCGTTGTTCCAATCCAACACTGCGGCACCCCACGCCCAACCGGCCTGACGCAGGACCTCGGAGAGGGGACTCCATTCCATCCCGAGGCTTCGGGAACCCACGAAGAGCCGATTGCCATAAGTCATGGGTCCGCGGTGCGCCGTGTGTCCGGGAAATTCCGTTCGCCCCAATCCCAAAGCCTCCAGTTGCGAAGCCACCGGGGAGTCCATCCCCACCACGAGCAAATCGGGCAACGCGTCGTGATTGGCATCCCAAACCACATGGGCCATGCCGAAGGCGTGCCGCGTCAGGCCGAGTCCCGGCGTCAGGTCGGTGAAATGACCTCGCCCGTCATTGCGATAGAGATCCAAGCCCGCGAAGTCGCTCACGTTGACGAGGTCCAGGTCGCCGTCGCCATCGACATCGAGCCACGAGGCACTGTAGGTGCGCCGATGACGCTTGGGTGCCAAACCGGAGGCCTCGGTGATGTCCAACCAGTTGGTTCCGTCATTGCGCAGCAGGTAAGACGGGTATCCATCGTTGGCGTCGTAGTACGGCGTGGGGAACTGCCCGCTGACGAACGGCAAGCGGTATTGGGTGACCCACAAATCGAGGTCGCCATCCCCATCGATGTCACCCGCGGTGATGGACTGCGGATGCCTGAGCTTGGCCGGGGCCACCCAGACCTGACGCCAGCCGTCGCGGCCCCGAACCTGGATCCCGGCGGCATTGGCCAACACCACCTCGGCGCTGCCGTCTCCATCCAGATCGGCACGAACGATCGCCTTGACCCGGTCGGGCGGCCCCAAGTCTGCCGTCTCCCAGCGCCACCCCGACCCGACCCAGACGGCCGTCACTCCGGCGCCGGCCAGATGCAACCGTGGCCCCTGAACCGTGGACTCGAAGAGCAGCGGGTCTGTGAAGAGGCCGACGCCATTGGTCGGAATGAGCAAATCCGCCCAGGGCTCGAAAACCGGCGTGCCGCTCTGGACCGTCGGAGGCTGACTGAGGTGGTAGTCTCGAAGTCGAGGGGACTCCTCGTCGGACCACTCTACCTCGGCCAGAAAGCGCGCAGTCCAAATCGAACGCGACGAGTTCCCCTCGCCCGGCAATTCTAGGACCACTTCCGACTCCAGGTCGGTGAGAAATCCCGGGGCGATTCCCGTGGCCTGCGAAAGGGGGCGGACCCGCATCAAACGAACTTGCATCCACCGCAACGAGCCACCCGAAGGAGCAGAAATCCGCGCAGCCAGATCGGGCAACACCCCGGAATCGATCTTCCGTTCCCGCATCGCCCGTTCCACACCGAGAACCACCGCCTGTTCAATGCGGACTGCCGGCAGGGTCAATGCCCAAGCCTCACGATCGGCCCGCTCTTCCGCCTCACGGAGGGTCATGAACTTGCGCGCTGCCGCCTCGGCCTGGGCGTCCTGGTGCCGGACCGCAGCGGTGGATGCCGGTCTGCGTCGCCAGACAGCGAGCGCGCCCAACGCCAGCAACACCGCTAACAAGATGACCGTCCTGCGGGTCATGGGTCTAAAAAACAAAAGGGGCGCCCGGGTTCTCCGGACGCCCGCAATCAGGGAAGTGTCAGCGGACCTTCAGCGATTGTTGATGATGCGCGACAAGTTTGCCCAGGCTTCTCGGGCGGCGGGATCGGAATTCGAGGCAGCCATCAGCTCGTCCTGCAATTGAAGCATGCGAGCCCGCTTGTCGTCCGGCAGGGGTCGCATGGCGCGGATACGGGCCACTTCAGCTACGACTGCATCCCAGTTGCGTTTCGGCTCAGCGGCCGGAGCGGCTTCGGCGGGGGCAGCCGGTGCGGCCTCGGCAGCAGTGGCAGCCGGAGCCATCTCGGCCGGTGCTGAGGCGGAGGCATCTTCCTCTTTCTTGGAGCAAGCAGCGACCAAACCCAACGACAGCAGCAACAGACAGTATCCTTGTTTCATGGTGTTCGAAGTATACCCGACCGTTGGCAACGATCAATTTTTGTAGGCCGGTCCGATCCAGACGTGATTGTTGTCGTCTCTCTGAGGGATGGCCCTCAAACCCGCAGGCATTCCTTGAGGAGTCCCGCCAGCCATGATGGTGAAGTCATTGAACCGGATGAAATTGGCACTGCCATCCATGCGGCCAATGGACGACTGACCACCCCAGTTCTGATTGAGGACACCGCGCCTGTAGGCCGAAGCGCGGTGGCGCTGCGAGATACCCTCGGTCGGTTGATTGCCCGCGTCATTGAAGAGGAAGGGATCACCCTCGGCCGTTTCCCAGAACAGGATGTCAACGGGACGAAACGCCGAGAGCTTTCGGGCTTTGCCCGTTTCGTAACCCTGGAAAGCACCCAGATCAATGATGCAGCCGTTGAAGGTATAGCTGGTGATCTTGACGCTTCGGCCAGCCCATTCGTTCTTCTTGGCGCCGGCGACCTCGTTCATATCTTTGGGGCAGAATAGCACCTTCGGGGTGGTGAGGAATCGTCCCAACTGCCCCATCATGAAGAAGGGCTGCTGCGCCAGAGACCTGGAACCTGCACTGAGCGGCATTTTGTTGTCACCTGCGCCATCAGGAATCGTTGCCGGCACCGCTTGGCCCGCAGTCTGGGACGGGGCACTTCCGTCGTTGACCGCGGAATAGGCCCAGCCAGTTCTGCAACCAGTGAGGCCCCAGGTCGGACCCGGCAGGTCATCTTGGTTGTCGGAGGCAAACATGTGGGAACTGAGCATGATTTGTTTGCAACCGCTCAAGTCGATGGTCGCCAAGGCCTTGTCTTTCGCCTTGGACAAAGCCGGAAGTAGCATTCCGGCAAGGATGGCGATGATGGCGATGACCACCAACAACTCGATGAGGGTGAAGCCGTCGCGCTGATTGCGCCCACGGCCGGGCAGAGATTCAGGATAGAGGTTCATGCAAAAGGGTTTGTTGAACGACAGTCTAAGGGGTTCAACAGATGAAGCGACCCGGGAGACGAATCGTCAACGCCTGAGTTGCGAACACTCAAGCACGGTTCCCAGGCGAGTGCCGCAACCAACAACGTTGGCCACCGTCTGGGTCAGGGTGACTCGACCATTTTTTCGATCAAAACCCTCAACGAGGGGCAAAACCGCATGGCCGACGAGCTGAAGGCTCCACGGAATTACTCGGAACAGTCAGAGACGGCCGTCCTCTGCCGACCACCACCCTCCGAGATCCGGCTCAGGAAAGCCATCTCCGGGCCAGCAAGACTCCCGTCGCGACCCAAGGTGGTTTCCATTGGCGCTGAGGACGGCCTTGGCCAGGTCGTCAAAAGCCTGCAGATGGCCTTCCACGCGTCGGCGTGCGTAAGCTTCAGCGGTGCCCATGCGGATCAGGAAGGGCCAGTCACTGGCCTGAGCCAACAGCAGTTCCCGGCCTGCTTTCCGGGCCCATTCACCCAGGCGCCCCCCTTTGAAATCGTCGGATTCAATAGCCGTGATGGCCGCACGGGCCACTGAAACCATCCTTGCCCCGGCCGAGCGCAGTCGCGGCTGGAGATCCGCATTGGAAGGGTCCAACCAAACCCCCAGATGACCGCCCGCCCCCCAAGTGGACTCGGCAGGTTGGGACACCCACAACTGGGTGCTGTCACCGGCTGCTCCCGACAGAGTTTGCGGACCGATGCCAAAGCGCGACGCTTGGCGCATCACGGCATCCAGAAACTCCGGCCCCTCGAACCACCAATGGCCAAAGAGTTCGGCATCGTAAGGGGCCACCACCACCGGCGTCCGCGTCAGTCCTGCCTGGGCTTGTCGGAGCTGGTGCTGCCGCTGCGACAAGAAATGGGTCGAATGCTCCTCAACCGCTTGCAGGGCCTTGGAGCGATCGTAGAGCAGCTTGTCTCCGCCACCGCCGGTAACTCGATGGTACTTGAGTCCGCTGGGGTAGCGAACCCCGGCACCGGGGAGAAACCGCGACACGGATTCCCACTCCGCCTCATCGGACAAATCTCGGTGAAATTCCCGGTATCGAGGGTCTCCGGGATACCCGCCCTGACGGCTCCAGACCTGTCGGGCGCTGAGAGGGTCGCGCCCGAAAACCGTGATGCCTCCCGGGCTGCGAACCGGAAGAAAGATCGCAGAGGGTGCCGGAGGCGAACCCATCAGGAGTCCATGGGTCTCCACGAGGCTATGGCGGACGCCTTCGGCCAACAGGTAAGGCTCCAACGCAGGAGTCCAGGCGCACTCCGGAAGCCAGAATCCCGAGGGGCGATGGCCGAATCGGCGCTCGTGCTCACGAAGCCCCAGACGCAATTGAGCCCGGAGGCTCCCTGGCTCGATGGCCAGGAGAGGCAAGACGGGATGCGTGGCCGGGCCCGCGAGCAGTTCCAACCGTCCCGTCTGCGCCCAAGCAGCAAAAGCTCCCGCCAGATTCCCTCCGCAGGCTTCCCACTCATCCCAGACCTGGTCGAAGAAGGCACTGTGAAAGCGAGCCACCGCCTGCAACTCGGGGATCAGGATCGTGCGCTCGCATTCCATCCGCGCTAGGTCCCGTCGCTCAGCCAAATACCGTTGTGTCCGAAAACACAGCAGCGGGTCCGCCCACATGGCGGCCAGGGTCGGAGTGATCCCGAGGCTCAACCGCCAATCCACACCATCGCGGTCCCAACCCCGGATGTGTCTCAAAAGCGGCAGGTAGCACTCGGCCACCGCCTCAAACAGCCAGTATTCTTCGAGAAACCGGTCGTGATCCGGATGCCGCACCCACGGAAGGTGCGCGTGCAGCACGAGGGCCAGGGACCCGATCACCGGCGGTGCGCTCACGGAATGGCGTCCGGGAGTGGGAGCCCTGGGGTCGTTGGATGCGCACCGATCCCGCCCTCGACCGTTGTCTGCCGGGCCAGAGTCAGGAGGGCCTTTCGGACCTCGTCCCCCTGCGGACACACCGCCTGGATGGGCACCTCAAAACGACCGTCCGGCAATGCGCAGCGAACGGTGAAGGAGCCGTCCGGACGCAACTCAACCGGGCGCCCAAAAATTGTCACACGCGACCCCGGTCGGGTGCTGCCAAAGAGAACCATCTCGGCATTGACGCGAAACCAGAAGTCCTCCGGAGGCAAACCCGATTCGAGACCCGGCGCACTGAGGACCGACGAGGACATTTCCGACAACGGGGTCGCCACATTCACATCCGACGAAGGCGCTCCACCGCAGATTGCCCCCTGCCCCAGTCGACCGGACACGGCGGGCAATCCCAGTTCTGAACTCCCCGAGGGGCCCAAGAACCGCCGCTGAGGATCCAGGATCTGATGGAAGTAGCTCGCACTCACCCCAGGTCGAATGCCGGTGAGCGATTGAGGCGGGACGGTGGTTGGCGGCACCTCCGCAGAGACAGAAGACGGCGGCAGTGAGACGGGACCCGAAGACGCCAAGCATTCCCAGCGCCCCTGAGGTGACCTCGTCCCAATGTCGGCAATATGGCCGGCAGCCTGCGGCGGATCTTGAAGAAAGAGAAATCGCCGATCCTCGGGCAGGACGCCTGCAGCGAGTATGGAATCGGGTTCGGACAACGACCGGAGACGCCATTCCGTAGGAGACACTGTCGAGAGCGACGACTGGCTGGGTTCCTCCCAACCCAGCAGCAATGTCCGAGGATCGCATCCGGTCAGCCAAACGGCCGACCTTGTTCCTGCAAGTGCGGGAGTGCCTGGGCCCGATTCGCGAATCGCAGACTCCAGAACCACCGGATCGCCCTCCAGCAGTATTGACGGCATCTCAGGCAATCCTTGGGGAATGCTTTCCGGGTCCAACTGAGATGCCATCAGACGTTGGACCCAGGGCAATTCTCCGATTGCCGACATCCCAGATTTAGACTCCGCCGGTGGCGAAAGATCCGGCTTGATTTTCTTCCGAGCCCCTCTGCCCCGGGACGCCTCTTTTCGAATTTGAATCGGCGTGGTCACCGGGGCCACGGAGCGACGCAAAGCACCTCCACGGGTGGTTTTCGAGCGACGGACAAAGACAAATCGTAGCGGGGCCGCAGCCCCCTTTCCCACGCGTCGCTGCACTGAATTCGAGCGGCGACGACGAATTTGCAGCATCGAGACTAGGGGGCCAAAACGCCCGCGGAGGGGCTGAGGGACAGGCTCGGGGCCGAATCTCGGCCTAAAACGGCGGACGGGTCGCGGACTCGCAGGAGGAGTCCTTTCAGGACGCGAAACTCCACGACTTGGGGAAGTGCGGGACACCTTCTTCATGGGGGAATCCGGAGTAGCAGGATTTGGGTTCAATCCGATCGCCGGGTGGCAGATTGGAATTCAGCCCGGAGAGAAGCAACCGGTTTCCCTACAGAGACGACAGAATGCTGGGCTGACGCTTGAAGAGGATCGGTTGACGTCCCCTCACTGACACTCCGGTGCGCCCTGCCGGGCGCACTAAAAAAACAGGGCACCTGTTTCCAGGTGCCCTGTTTGATTCAATCCAGAACGATCAGGCGACCGACGGAGCCTCGTCGGCGGTGATGTCCATCACCGCGGGCTCGTCCTCCGGAACCTCGACCAACGCCTTCACCTTGATGTTTCGGTGCAAGTCGAAGCCAGTTCCGGCCGGGATGATGTGGCCCATGATGACGTTCTCCTTGAAGCCGCGGAGGTAGTCGAACTTGCCCATGGTCGCCGCCTCGGTGAGGACGCGGGTGGTGTCTTGGAACGACGCAGCGCTCAAGAACGACTCGGTCTCCAACGATGCCTTGGTGATGCCCAGCAGAACTGGAGCCGCCTCGGCAGGCTTTCCACCCATCTTCTCGACGCGGCTGTTTTCTTCTTCGAAAACAAGCTTGTCGATCTGCTCACTCCACAGGAAGAGCGTGTCGCCCGGCTCGGTGATACGAACCTTGCGAAGCATCTGACGGATGATGATCTCGATGTGCTTGTCGTTGATGGTCACACCCTGGAGGCGATAGACCTCTTGGATCTCGTTGACCAGATGCTCCTGCAATTCGTGCGGACCGCAGACGTCCAAGATCTCGTGAGGAACAACCGGGCCGTCGGTCAACTGCTGCCCCTTCTTCACGAAGTCGCCCTTATAGACGATGATGTGCTTACCGATCGGGATGAGATGCTCCTCTTCCACGCCGGTGTGAATATCCTTCACCACCACGCAGCGCTTGCCGCGGATGGAAGACCCAAAGTCCACAACGCCATCGATCTTGGAGATCTCGGCGGCGTCCTTCGGACGACGCGCTTCGAACAACTCGGCAACACGCGGCAAACCGCCGGTGATGTCCTTGGTCTTGGAAGCCTTTCGAGGGGTCTTGGCCAAGAGCGAACCAGCGCCGATCTCGTCGCCCTCGGAGACCACCAAGTGGGCCCCGGCGGGAATGGAGTACTGAGCCAAGGGATCTCCGGATTTGGGATCCTCGACGATGACCGTCGGGTGGAGGTCTTCCTTGTGCTCGATGATGACCATGTCCTCGGAACCGGTGGTCTCGTCGACCTCCTGCTTCATGGTGACGCCCTCGATGATGTCGAGGAACTTCACCAATCCCGCCTTCTCCGAGATGATGGGCACGTTGTACGCGTCCCATTCGATGAACACGTCACCCTTCTTGACCATGCCGCCATCGGGGATCGAGATAATCGAGCCGACCACGATGGAGTGCGTGTCGAGTTCTTTGCCATCCGGAGCGAGCAGGCTGACAGTACCGTTCTTGTTCAGAACGATGTTGTTGCCGTCGCCCAGGGGCACGACGCGCAGGTCGTTGTATCGAACCTTCGCATCCTGCTTGGCCTTGATCTGGGGCTGCTTGTAGGTACCGGTGGCAACGCCGCCGACGTGGAAGGTACGCATCGTGAGCTGCGTTCCCGGTTCGCCGATGGACTGGGCGGCGATGATGCCGACGGCCTCACCCTTCTTGACCAACTTGCCCGTGCCCAGATGGCGACCGTAGCACTTGGCGCAGATGCCGACCTTGGTTTCGCAGGTCAACACCGAACGGATCTTGACCTTCTCGAGACCGGAGCGGTCGATCGAGCGGGCCTTGACCTCGTCGAACTCCTCGCCGGCGGCGATGAGGCGATTCTTGAGGTCGGCGGGATCGTAGATGTCTTCGGCCGCATAACGGCCGACAACACGCTCGCTGATCTTCACCACCTCTTCTTCACCCTCATAGATCGACTGGACGGAGATGCCGGCGCTGGTGCCGCAATCCTCGTCACGAATGATCACGTCCTGAGCCGCATCGACCAACTTACGGGTCATGTAGCCGGAGTCAGCGGTCTTGAGCGCCGTATCGGCCAGACCCTTACGGGCGCCGTGCGTCGAGATGAAGTACTCCAACACGGTGAGACCTTCGCGGAAGCTCGAAAGAATCGGCTTCTCGATGATTTCGCCGCTGGGCTTGGCCATCAAACCACGCAAACCGGCCAACTGACGGACCTGGGCCTTGTTACCACGGGCGCCGGAATCCACCATCAGACTCACCGGGTTGTACTCCTTCTTGCCCTGGTTGGTATCCAGGGTCTTGAGCATCACTGAACCGATCTGATCGGTACAGTGGGTCCAGATATCCACCACCTTGTTGTAGCGTTCCTGGTTGGTGATGACGCCCTTCTTGTGCTGCTTCTCGACCTCGCCGATTTGAGAGAGCGCCTCCCGGATCTCCTTCTGCTTCTCTGTCGGAACGATCATGTCATCGATACCGATGGAAACGCCGGCACGGGTCGCCTGCTCGAAGCCGATTTCCTTCAGCTTGTCGAGGGTGGTGACCGTGCGCTCGTGGCCGACCGTCTTGTAGCAGTTGAGAATCAAGTCACCCAACTTGCTCTTGCCGACGACGATGTTGGCGAAGCCCAACTCGGGCGGCCAGATCTCCGAGAAGATCACGCGACCGACGGTGGTTTCGATGACGCGGTCGGTCGAATTGCCGTAGACCGTCTTCTTGCCGAAGTCCGGATTCTTGAGACGCACGCGATCGTGGGTCTTCAAGGCACCATCCATCTGGGCGAAGATGACTTCCTGCTTGGATCCGCAGAGAACGATGCGCTCGCCCTCCTTGCGGGCCTTGCGCGGCTCGGCCGTGAGGTAGTAGCAACCCAGAGGAATGTCCTGGGTCGGAGTCATGATGGGTTTGCCGCTCGACGGGCTGAAAATGTTCAGCGGCGCCATCATGAGGAGGCGAGCTTCCAACTGGGCCTCGACTGAAAGCGGCACGTGCACGGCCATCTGGTCACCGTCGAAGTCCGCATTGTAGGCGGTACAAACCAACGGATGGATTCGGATGGCTTCGCCCTCGATGAGGACCGGCTCGAAGGCCTGCACCGAGAGACGGTGCAGCGTCGGAGCGCGGTTGAGGAGCACCGGATGCCCGCGAGTCACCTCTTCGAGGATGTCCCAGACTTCCTTGGTCTGGCGCTCGATCATCTTCTTGGCCGAGCGGACCGTGTGGACGTAACCGAGTTCCTTGAGGCGGCGGATGATGAAGGGCTCGAAGAGCACCAACGCCATCTTCTTAGGAAGGCCGCACTGGTGCAACTTGAGCTCTGGTCCGATGACGATGACCGAACGGCCCGAGTAGTCGACGCGCTTACCCAGCAAGTTCTGGCGGAAGCGACCCGACTTGCCCTTGAGCATGTCGGACAGGGACTTCAAGGCGCGGTTACCGGCACCCGTCACAGCGCGACCGTGGCGGCCGTTGTCGAACAACGCGTCGACTGCCTCCTGCAACATGCGCTTCTCGTTCCGGATGATGACTTCCGGAGTCTTGAGCTGGAGCAGGTTCTTGAGACGATTATTCCGGTTGATGACGCGACGATACAGATCGTTGAGATCGGAGGTTGCGAAACGTCCGCCCTCGAGGGGCACCAACGGGCGGAGATCCGGAGGAATCACCGGCAGCACCGTCAAGATCATCCACTCCGGACGCATCACGGACTTGGAAAAGCCCTGGAACAGCTTGATCCGCTTGGAGATCTTCTTGCGATTCTGCTTGGACTTAGTCTCCGTCATGGCGACCTGGAGTTCATCCACGGTCTTGTCCAGTTGGAGGTTGGCCAATGCACCG
>Ga0315907_10003697_pt1 | contig 17782 bp, 19 predicted proteins | sample LakEriMetagenome_3_FD_203525 | JGI IMG/M metagenome (GOLD analysis project Ga0315907, IMG submission 203525) | Freshwater fungal communities from buoy surface, Lake Erie, Ohio, United States - Buoy 12 MA123 | ecosystem: Environmental > Aquatic > Freshwater > Lake > Lake biofilm | place: USA... | reverse complement strand
ACCGAAAATGAGGGCAAACTCTGAGCCCCATCTATACCACTTCCATCAAAAAAATTCTGAACCCACAAAGTATTGGGTGAATTTTCTGTAGAACTCCAATAATTACCATTTGTAAAACCTCCAATTTTATCTTTATTGCTATAAAGGATATTTAATTCTTCTTTAGTAGGTAATCTCCAACCATCACCCAATTCATTAACAGCCTTTTTGGCATCATCCCCTTTCATTTTTTCGGGAAGATCATTTTGTGCAACCTCTAAGTTTCCAATCAATATTGGATTCCCTATTGCAGGGTTATTTGCTTGTTTTGAATTATTACAACTCAGCATACAAATGACTGAAAAGAATAGAAGAGTAAACTGTTTCATAAATTTATTTTTTGTGATAAAAATATAAAATTTATTCTGTATTCAGAATACCTATTCATATTTCTAAATAAAGTTAGCTATTAGAAAAATGTAGTTTTTAACCTCAATTCGGTTTATACCAACATAAATTAGCTTGGATTAATACCAAAGCCTATCATACTCAAAAGGATGGATTGTCAAACTTCATGGAATAATCAAAAAAGTTAGAGCTCTGGAGCAAAAAGGGGGGGATAACAAACTTCGTTATAACATGACGGGGGTTGTAATACGCCGGTTAGGGTTATATTAATGCTATATATATATTATATAGGATGGCAAGTTGCTTGATCCGTAAAAACCCCAAAAAAACACCTGGGGGGCCTACACGCTTTTTCACATTTGTATGCAAATTGTATGCAAATAAAAAAGCAGCTACGATCTAAATCTTCGTAACTGCTTGATTCTCTGGTGGATCCTGTTGGACTTGAACCAACGACCCTCTGATTATGAGTCATAAAATTGCCACAAAACAAACAAATAACAAATATTATAAAATACAATTAAAGTCCCTGTAATTCAGTATTGACGTGGGAAAATACACATTGCTTAATTATGGATGCTTTGTGTTATTTTGTAAATTTGTTTAGGAATTGTTTAGGAATATTTTTAAGTAAACAATTCAGAATAAATATATAAACCATGTCAAAGCCTACTGTTTCCGTCACGATTGATCATTTACACCCAAAACAGGATAAAACTTGTAATATATCGATAAGGGTAACTTATGCCCGAAAACCTAAATACTACTCCACCGGCATTTGCTTAATACCCTCCGAATTTGAGAGGGTAATGAATGCAAAGCGGCGAACCGAAGCAGAAAACAAGCAATTCAAGCGAATCAATTCATTTTTAATTAAAGCCATTGAAGCATTAGAAGCCATTCCGGTTTTTACCTTTGATAAGTTTGAAGAAATATATCTGAGTAATAGAGAAGCAACAGATTGCATTTCAGTTGCTTTTGATAAGTATATAAAGGAACTTAAAGATCAAGATAGGATCGGAACAGCCGTAAGTTACGAATGCTCAAAGAAAAGTCTGAATAAATTTAGAAGCGGATTGAAGTTTGCAGACATTACCCCCGAATTATTACGGAGATATGAAAATTGGATGACCGAAGAGGGGAATAGTCTGACTACTGTAGGCATATATCTGCGAAGCCTGCGAACTATATTTAATAGGGCAAACATAGATAAAGCCCTTTATCCATTTGGCGAAAATAAAGGTAAGTATTCCATACCCACCGGCCGAAATATTAAAAAAGCCCTAAGCTTGAAAGAAATTAAGAAAATTATTTATTGTGAACTTGAATCCGGAAGCACTAAAGAAATGGCAAGGGATTACTGGGTATTCATTTATTTATGCAACGGAATGAATGTAAAGGATTTCTGTAAATTGAAATGGGGCAATATTGATGGCGATCTACTAACCTTCCAACGTGAGAAAACTAAGAGGAGCAAAAAGGAACAACTTCCGACAAAAGCTTCACTGAAAGAGACAACAAAAGGAATTATTAAAAAATGGGCGGTAAAGTCTGTAAGCCCTGAAAGTTATGTATTCCCGCATCTTCAAAAAGGAATGGATGTAGAACGAGAAAGGCAAATTGTACAACAATTAACCAAAACAATAAATAAATACATGAAGGGGATGGCAAAGGATTTAGGCATAAATAAGCCCGTTACTACATATTATGCCCGACATAGCTTCGCTACTGTATTGCGTAATTCAGGGGCAAGTACTGAATTTATAAGCGAAGCGTTAGCACATAGCAGTCAACTAACTACAAAAAGTTATTTAGCAAGCTTTGAGCATGAAACAATTCATAAGACAACTGATGCTCTTTTGAATTTTGGTACATAATTCATAATTTAAAGATTGTTAAATAGCTAAACGATAGTTAAAATGCAAAAATTAAAATTTATTATCTTGATTGCATTATTACCTTTTTTGGGTTGCAAAGAAAAAAATGATGCCATCGTAAAAATAAGCCCTCAAGAAAATTATAAATTATATATTAATAACCAAGCGGATGATACTCAATTAAGTGGTGGTGATTTTAATCAACGAAAAGTGGATGTTGATAAATTTTGGGGAAGAGATACTTCTATAAATTTAGAGGAGATAATGAGTGACCCAAAATTCGATATCATTAAAGAAAAAATTATGCCAGAAATATTTGATACGCTTTCAGGTGGCAAGAAAGATTTACTTATGACTGAATATAAATTTCTAGTGAACAGTAAAGACAACAAAAGAAAATTGAAATTTGTTAAGCTTTTAAAAGATTTAGGTATGGATAAGCATTATTTAAATTTTATAAAGAGGAAACTTCGAGTGAATTAAATATAATTTTAATTTTTAAAATCTCTAAACGTACTTCACTCGACATACAATCAAATGAAACATATATTATATTTGCTAGCTTTTATTCCTTTTGCTTTAGTCGCCCAAAATGTATCCAAACCTGTTAATAATAATTCTGACAGACGCTACATGACCGGGCTCCCTTCTTTCGTAGAAGTTCATATATATTCTGTAAATACTATTGATAAAAAGGAAGGCTGGCGTGAGGGTTGGCTTAAAGCATCAAGGTACTACTATCGTGAAGAAACAGGTGTAGAAGATGAAGGGATTATTTTCCTATTTTCTCCTAAGAGTAAAAAGATATTTAAAATATATTATGACTCGTTCAATGAGATAAATGGTAAATTGAACCTTAGGTTTACTAAATTATTAGATAATAAATTTGAAAAGTGTAAATATTTTGAATTTCAGCTAATGAGCTTTGACGAAAATCCAATTTTTAAACTTATCAGTCAAAGTATACATAATTGTGCTGGTTAATCTAATTTTTGTTACAGCAACTTTCATATTTATATTAGTGTTGGTAAAGCCAATAATGTTTTTCACTCTAATTGTAAACTGTCCGATATTTAGTAACACTTACAATCACTTATCAGTTCCTTGGAACCATTGTATACAACCGAAGCAATGAAGGCTGGTATCGAAAGTATGGCTGGGGGTTATTTAAAATCAAAGAAAGAGAAAATCTGGGGCAATGAGGGTTGCAGTGAATTAGATTCAAAGTTTGACGCTTTACCATCACGTGGATATTCTACAAATATCAACTATACAGATCATGACTCAGAAGAAATCGAAGAATTCGCAGAATTTTGGTGTCTGACAGACTGGAAAGCTATTGTACAGCTAGTTTTAGAGCTAAGCAGTGAAAAATGAAAAAGAAATAACCGAAGGATTTAAAAAAAGAGAGCTTAACAATTATACTTTAACTATGTGACTTAATTAGAATACATGCGTAGTTGATTTTTATAAGTACGAAACGTACTGCGGTAGGTCTGTAAGACTGATCAGAACATAGATTTATTTTTTGATCATCCCCTTTTATTAATCAATCACTAAGGAAAGTGTATCTCTTTTCCACGAGTTTGCCCATGAGCTGAGTTAATTTTTTTATCATCTTCAGGGTAACCTTCTCTCTTGACTATTAATAGTCGTATTGATTTCTATTGTTCTTTAACTAATATCTTTTCCACTTCTAATACAAATTCAGCCATATGTTCACGCAATCCTGCTGTTTTTAAATCAGTACTAAGTCCATACTTCTTCATAAATGGCTCTAAGGCCGCTGTAGAATACCCTTTAGATTTTAACCACCTATACCATTCAGCGGTATTTGCATCCATTTTATTACTCCAGTCATCCCACATTTTTTCAACTCCTTCGCTTGGTTGGTATCCGTTTTTAGATGTGCCCCGTTCGGCTTTGTACAACTTTTCATCTTTTGTTTGGACTTTTTTTATTGCAGCGATAAGTAGATTAAACTGAGAAACATCTTTGAGACGATATTTTTTTAATGTTATGGGATTACCCATTTATAATAGTGAATAATCTTTATAGAAGTCTAATAAATCTCAACTAATATTGGGTCAATATGCTCAATGGCTAAAATCTATTTCTTAGTTTTATCGTATTTATAATAATCATCTTTCGGAATATTCATATTATTACCATTGGTGATTTCAGTATTAAGATTACGATAGATTAGTATCCTATTAAGAAGCAATAAAATTGCACCATACAAAAGTGTAATTATTGACAAGGTGACTTTAGAATTTCTCTCGATAAACAATTTAATAGCTCTGGTTGGCTCCTCTATAAGCATTGGTTCTAAATATTTCTTATCGCATAGCACTACCTCTCCGGCTAAAATTGCCTCTGTAGGATCTTTCAAAACGTATAAATATTTTTGATGGTTGTAATCTACAGCATCTTTATTGTAAGCCATTCCTCGTTCATCAATCCAATAGCAAAGAGCATATTTAATACCTTTTAGACTAAATATAGAATCTATATAAAATGTTTTGGTATTGAAAGATTGATATTGAGTGATAATTGAAATTGGGTATTCTCCTTCCCAAATATATCCATCCTCTTTTAATGTCCCCGTTTCTAAGTAATTTAAATCCAGGGCTTCAGGGGTAGAATTGGTTGATAAAAGGTGTCTGTATCTCATAACATTTCTTTTTGTATCTTTCATAGTAGGTTCTCCCAAGATGAAAATTTTTCCAACCTCTAAACTATCCAATTCGTTCCCTCTAGTTAAAAAAGGATACAACAATGAAAATATACCTGATAGTATTATAAACTTTTTTATTAGGAAGTTCATGCTGATAATTCTCTGGTAGTTTTAAATGTATTTCCGCATTTGATACACTCAGTCCCAAATTCTACAGTTTCCGTATTTACAATTCTTGAATTATATCGTTTATCAAGAGTTCCTGACTTGGTTCGTCTCCCGTGTACTATTTGACTATTGGTTGTTGATTTCATTATGACATAATTGCATTGAACGAAATTACAGTTTGGGCATTTAAAAAATTGCTTTCCAAATGACCTCATGATAGTGGGAACCAGAAGGAAATTGAGAAGCAAAAACCACTTTGATACCAGAATGAGTAGAACTCCTACTGAAACTGCGATTATTAGACCTAGAAATCTCATTTTTTTCCAAATAATAGTCCAAGTATAAATGCACCTATTTTTCTTTGTAATCCCCCCTTCGTGGTAGGCACTCCAGTTCTTCTTGCAAATGAAGTGCGCATGCCAGAAATACCCAAGGCTCGTTTCCAAGAAAATGAAAATCCAAATTTTTTACCCATAATTTGAAATTATAAGAATTTGGTTTATTCCCAAAATTATTTTATAAACGTGTGTCTAAAAAATCTCTAATCAGCATAAATCCTCAACTGCAAAACTGAAATAGCTTCCTTTATAAGGAGAAACGATGATGTGATCCAACAGATTGATGTCCATCACCTGAGCAGCTTGTTTTATTCTGCTGGTAAGCACTTTATCAGCTGTTGAAGTATTCAATTTATCTGAAGGGCAATGATGACTGAGTCAGCGTAAGAGATGTTGGGTCTAGTTTCCTTTTAGGCTTGTAATACAGCCTGTTTTCAGAAAGTTTTTCTGTTGACATAATGGAATGGCTTGATGTGATGGAATATTTAGTTGATTTAGTATCTTAGTACTAAACGATTTAGATATGTTCAGGGTTATTTGCCTTCTTACGATTTGCTTTTCCTTGCTAAAGCATGGCAGTGCTCAGCAAAACGGCTCATTCAAAGATGTGCGTGATGGTAAAGTGTATAAGACAGTGAAAATTGGTAGTCAAGAATGGATGGCAGAGAATTTAAATACAGACCGATTTAGAAATGGAGATTTCATTCCTCAAGCAAAGACATGGGAAGAATTGGTTTTAGCAGAAAAAACTAAACAACCAGCATGGTTTGCACCCGAAATTGATGGTATTTTCAATACTTCCGATAAAAGCATTGGTAAGTTTTATAACTGGTATGCTGTAACTGACCAGAGAGGATTGGCTCCACAAGGATGGTATATTCCGACAAGATTGGATTGGGAACCTTTGAGAATAATGGAGGGGAGATCGATAAAAGTGAGTGTAGGAAGTTATACAAATCGTGAAGACTGGCTAGACTTACCTCTAGAAAATATAGGCAATCACGCAGTCAGAAATGAAACTGGATTCTCTGCTATTCCAACTTATATTACTAGGATACTTCCAGTTGCCGCCTATTGGTGGAGTATGTCAAATTTTAATTCTGATGAGGCATATATCTTCAGTATGGGGAATTCAAATGTCGATGAAATTTATGAAGGCACATTCCCTAAATACTTTAGTTTATCTGTACGTTGTTTTCGAAAAGTGGGTAATGAAAAAATTAATACGGGACTAAAACAGAACACTACAACAAACAATAATAATTCAGTCAATAACTCACCTCTTTTCAAGTGCAGCGACTTAGCTCAGAAGATAAAATATAAAATAGATAATACAAAATTAAATCTTACAGGAGATGGAAATAAAGATGCCGATAATTTTATAGAAACAATTATTAAGCCTGCTGCTTCCGAATATATTACAAGTATAATCTCAAATGCTAATAGAGAAGTATCAAAAGAGGAAAGAGATGCTATTACAACTCAAACGATCAGTTGTATAAAAAATATTGATTTTAAATTTAATAATACAAATACTCCATCAAATCGAAACAATACAACAACTGGCAATACAGATCCCTTGTCGAACCTTATTTCCGACTATTTATTTTATCAAACCTTTAGAAGCCCCTCTAAAACAACCAATTCACCCCAAACACCTCGATATGGAGATGTTAATACTAATAATTACGATTTAACTACAAACGCCTGGCAATGTAGCAAATGTGGAGTTTTATCAAAGGGGCAGAAGCAGCCTGGTCGTTATGATAATGGTAATTGTACTATTGGAAGTTCTCATACCTATGGTGAAGCAAATACTACACAAGGTTACCAATGTAAAAAATGCGGAAGAAAATACTATTTACTAAATAGAGGTAGAGGATCTAAAGGGCCATGTTGTGGTGAATTTGGTAATTGTTCAATAGGCACAAATCATGATTGGCGTGAATTTTAAAAGCCATTATCTAGAAGTATTGTTTATCAATAATTCATTTCAAAGTATATATCTTTATACAAAAGACTGTTTTATTTTTTCGATAAAAGAATAAAAAAGGAGACCAGCTTTTACCCTGATCCCCCTGGCTCTATATAAAAAGGAGTTAAGCGAAAATATTTTCAAGAGTTGGGGAATGTTAAAATTGCAAGTATGAAAATTCAAACAAATATTATTAGATTATTAGCCTTTTCATTGTTAGCCTTAACAAGTTGCTCCAATAACTCAACAGATAAAAAGGAACTATCCCTAGAAGTAGATAATTCTCAAGCTAACAAAACATCATCACCTTCCAATAAATCAACATATTTTAAAGAAGTAACTATTGGAAATCAAGTGTGGATGAGTGAGAATTTAGACGTAGAGAAGTTCAGAAATGGGGATCCCATTCCAGAAGCTAAAACAGATGAACAATGGAGAAGAGCTGGAGAAGTCAAACAGCCTGCATGGTGTTATTACGATAATAATCCCGTTAACGGTAGAAAATACGGTAGACTTTACAATTGGTATGCTGTAAATGATCCAAGAGGACTTGCTCCTGCAGAGTATCATATACCCAATGCTAATGAATGGTCAATCCTAGAAAATTATCTAGGTGAAAATGCAGGAGCCAAATTGAGAGCAATGAGCGGTTGGAACTCTAATAAAAGATATGGCAAAAATAGTACCAATTCGAGTGGCTTTACTGGTCTCCCAGGAGGTGAACGCAATAACATTCTCAAATTTTTTGATGCTGGAAATTCTGGTTATTGGTGGAGTTCTACAGAGGGTAGTGATACTAATGCCTTGATGAGATATCTAAATTACTCCGACAATTATTTTAATAGATACTTCGTAGAAAAATCCTTTGGTCTATCTATCCGTTGCATAAAAAATAAATGATTCAATTACTAATAAAACGCTATGCCAAAACTACTTTTGAAGTAATAGAAATATTACTAATATTAATTTTTAATTGTGGATTTTGGTACATAATCTGGCGATGGATGAAAGCAAAACCAGAACATTGGAAAGGTGAATACCATATTGAATATAGACAAAATGATTTTGAAGATATTCGGAAAGGCAAATCCTTCTATAAAAGCCTAGTGAAATTAATAAATGAAGAAGGAGGGGTGAAAAGTTTTGTTGAAAAAACAAAGATTAAAAACACTTTGATAGAGCATGATTTTGATTTTTACATACACTGTTTACTATTATTAGATATTGATTATGAGAAGTTAAGGCATGTACAAACTTCACATGTTAGAATTTTGGATAAAGTACTAACTTTTTGGAGGATAAAATGGAAAATTGGGGAATATGATAATGATGAAGATAGAAAAGCACTCAGAACAACAATTTTCTACTGGATAAGCAGTGAAAAATTTGAAAATATTTTAAGATTTGAGTTGAAAAAATACGGAAGGATTGATCTTGAGAATAAACTAAACTTTTAAATATTGAATAAGCATTTTTTTATTGTAAAAATCTTGCTAATCTTGTGTTACACAACTTTTGCTCAGCAATACGGATCATTCAAAGATTCTCGTGATGGCAGGGTGTATAAGACTGTGAAAATTGGAGAACAAGAGTGGATGGCAGAGAACTTGAATGTAGACAGATTCCAAAATGGCGATCTCATTCCAGAGGCAAGGACTGTTGAAGAATGGAAGGAAGCATTAAAGAATAAGCAACCAGCCTGGTGCTATTATGATAATGATACTAAAAATGGAGAAATAATTGGTAAGCTTTATAATTTATTTGCTATAACTGACACTCGTGGAATTCTACCGATTGGATGGCACTTGCCATCAGAAAATGAATATAAAATATTATTTGAAAGTTCAAAGATTAATATTAGTCCTAAAGTCCAAATTAAACTTGAAGTAAACTACCCTAAAATACTAAAAAAGATAATTGATGAAGATGCAGATTCAATATTTTTAAAAGCTACTGAAACTGCTGAAAGAAGAAGTTACAACACTGATGAAAGTTTCTTGATGTGTCTATTCAAAGAACTTATTGAGAAAACTAATTCAAAAAGAAATACAATTTATTATTTTAAGAATGCCTTTAATATTAAAAGCCCCGATGATTTGTGGATCCCCTATTTTAATGACATATCTATAGATATAGATATTTATAAAAAAGTAGTTGCAGATACTTTAGCTTCAACTTTCCGTGAAATAATTAATGAAGCGATCACTTTACTAAATAAACAAAATATATCTACTGAAATAAGCTATATCAACACTACCAATGGCATAATTTCATTATTGATAGATTGCAAATATCCCGAACAATGGAGAGTTTTATTTAAAAATAACTTAAAGCTACTTCGACTTATACAAGAATGTAATTTAGCGTTAAAAGATATTATAGAACTGAAAGAGAGACAAACAGGATTAAGTTTAATAGGAAGTCGTGGTCCCAAAGGAGAATTTTTAGAGTGGCCTTCTTGGGCTGCCTATAAAAAAGAGGTTGAAATTAGTTGGGGACTTAGTGGCGAAGACAAAAGAGAGGTTCTTACTGTTGGTTCTTTTATGTGGGATGTATGTGGCGGTAGTGAAGCATATGTCTATAGTTCATCTGAGAAGGCGTTGTATGTAAGATGTCTAAAAAACTAAAAAAGGGGACAAACTATTTAGATTATTACTTCATCTTTCTAGATAAATATATAAAAATGATTAAGTGTTCACTAGCTATTGTGTTTTTGGTCAGTATGTGTTTTTCCAGTTTTGCTCAACAATATGGCTCATTCAAAGACACGAGAGATGGAAGGGCGTACAAAACTGTAAAAATTGGAGAGCAAGTGTGGATGGCTGAAAATATAAATACAGACCGATTTAGGAATGGAGATATTATTCCAGAAGCAAAAACAAAAGAAGAATGGATAAAAGCTGGCGAAAACCGACAACCTGGGAGACATTCTGGCCGACTCTATCTGCAAGATCCTGAATGTTGATGCTATTATTAAATGCAATTGGAACTATGCAAAGACCGGAAGTGAGGCGGGGGCGATCGCCAGTGCTATGTTACTAGGTGTAGGAAAAGGAACCGGAAGTGGGCAGCTGGTAATGCAGATCAACCAGGCCAATGAAGGAGAATTGGTTTGGCGTTTGTCCAAAGAAATGAACGAAGGGGCATTTCCCAGCGCCAATGAATTAATGGAAAGAATGATGCGCAAAGTTAGGAGGGTATTTTCGTTTGAAAAATAATTAAATCCGAATATATCATGGATATTGTTTTTAATTTTTGTGTTAAAATCTTAATGAATTTATCCCGAGCATTAGGAATCACTTACGAAGAAATTAATGTTTATATTTTTTGTATTATTTGGCCAGTCTTGACAATATTCCTCTTTCTGAAGGCATATGTATTTAATAAAAAGAATAAACGAATATAAAAGTCAGCAGCAAAGTACCATTAAAAGTATTTTGTCATTTGTTTCCAAAAATTGCACTTATCATTTAAACACAAATTTTATGTTAAAGTATCTTCTTAAATAATCAATCTAACATATTAAGCTATCTATTTATTGTTGATTGACTTAACTAAGTTTGCTTTTGAAAAACATAAACATTTAACAAGTTTATTTTCTTTAATCTCCCCCTTTTACTTATTCCTTTTAATTTTTTAGGACTTAAAAAACACTATATAAGTATTAGAAGCATTTTATTAGACAATACTTCTAACTCGTGATCTATAAATTTTTTAAGTAGTTGCAAATATTTAAATGTTTTTAATGATTTATATATATCTGATAAACAATTAATTATAGCAATTTCTAAAAAAATAATAAGCAAAAGGGAAAAAATCTCACAAACTGCTATTTAGGAACGTAGGAAACAAAAACACCTACGTAATAATTATGGATTTTAATAAGTTACCCGAAGCGGTTTCTGGAATTCAAAACCAGTTAACCCGAATTGAAGTGCTACTAACCGGCCGAATCGATGAAAAGCAATCTGAGGCAGATCATTGGTTTAACATTGATGAACTATGTAAGTATCACCCGGACAAACCTTCCAAAGCCACCGTTTATGGGTGGGTTAGTTATGACCGTATTCCCGTACATAAAGGAGGTAAAAAACTTAGGTTTTTGAAATCTGAAATTGATGAATGGTTATTGCTAGGTCGAAAGAATACACCATCTGATCTTGCCAAAGTAGCCGACATTTATTTAACAGGCAAAAAAAAGGGGGGTAAGTTATGATTATAGCCAACACCCCCGAAAGTATTAATGAACAACAGGGATATATAGGAATAAATCCTGATTTTGACCTTTCTGTATTTAACGAGGATGCAAAAGAATTTGAAAAACAATTTGATCCTGTTAAGCATTCCGAACTTTTGGATAAACTACTTCAGGAAGTTGAACGGGTAGATTTTAGGGAATTAGCACAACTAAATGAGGAAAGTCAAACCCTAAGTAAGAAACATTTAATCGTGTTGGCCATAGAACAGATTTTAAAGCTTGCAGATCAAAAGAACTGGGGCTTATGCAAAAACCTAAGTTTTATTTATCTGTATAACGGGGCTTATTGGCATCTAATTGAAGAGGCTGCGTTCCAAAACTTTTTGGGCGAAGCAGCCTTGAAAATGGGGATTGATAAATTTGATGCAAAGCACTTCCAATTTAAAGAACAGCTTTTCAAACAGTTCTTAAGTGAAGCATATCTTCCAAAGCCCGAGCCGCCGGAGGAAACAGTATTGATAAACTTGAAGAATGGAACGTTTGAAATAACCCCCAAAAGCCAACAGCTACGGGATCCAAACAGGAATGATTTCATTACTTATCAACTTCCGTTTGAATATGATCCTAAAGCCACAGCCCAACTATTCACCGATTACCTGAATAAGGTTTTGCCAGATATTGAAAGGCAAAATATTTTAGCTGAATATTTGGCTTACCTGTTCATTAAGCCATCTACATTAAAACTTGAAAAGGTTCTACTGTTATACGGAACGGGGGCAAATGGTAAGTCGGTATTCTTTGAAATTGTAAATGCACTATTGGGTTCAGATAATGTAAGCAGCTATTCCCTGCAAAGCCTTACAAATGATAATGGATATTATCGGGCAATGTTAGCCAATAAGCTTGTAAACTATGCAAGCGAATTAAATGGGAAACAGGAAAATTCCGTTTTCAAACAAATGGCTTCCGGTGAACCTGTTGAAGCACGTTTGCCTTATAGGGATCCAATTACTTTAACGAATTACGCAAAGTTGATTTTCAACTGTAATGAACTCCCAAAAGATGTAGAACAAACAAATGCATACTTCCGGCGGTGGCTAATTGTTCCGTTTGATCAAACTATTCCTGAACATGAACAGGACAAAGAACTTTCAAAAAAGATCATTAAATGCGAATTGCCAGGCGTCTTAAATTGGGTTTTAGACGGCCTGAATAGATTGCTTAATCAAAAGAAATTCACCCATAGCGAAGCTGTAGAACTTCAACTTAAAGAATATAAAAAGAAATCCGACAGCGTACAAATGTTTTTGGAAGATGAAGGATATGAGAGAAGTACAAGTACGCATAAGGAAGGGAAGGAACTCTATCGACTGTATAAGGAATATTGCATTGAAAGTAATTACAGGGCGGTAAGTAATAGAAATTTTTACGACAGACTAAGAAATGCAGGGTTTGAAACTGAAAGAAAGAATTTCGGCTTTGTCGTTTATGCTCAAAAAAATATTTGTTTTTAGACCTACACTTTATTCACTTTATTCACTAAAGTGTATGAGGTGAACAAAGTGAAGCTTTAAAAAAAACTTTTTTTAATGCTTTACAGATATACACTTGAAAAGTATTCAGGAATAAAAAGCCGGTATAATTGCCCCGCTTGTAATGAATCAAAGCGTTTCACCCGTTATATTGATGTCAAAACAGGTGAACATATTCATTCTACTGTTGGGAAATGTGATAGGGCTATTTCATGCGGTTATCACTTAACCCTTAAGCAGTATTTTAAAGAAATAGGTTTACCAAAGCAGGAAAGAGTGGAAAGGTTTACATCCCCAAAAGTCAAAGCCCCGCAAAAGCCTGTTTCATTTATTACCCCTGCCATGTTTAAGGAAAGTTTAAGCAATTATGAAGAGAACAATTTTGTCTATTTCTTAAAACAAAGGTTTGGGCGTGATATAGCTATTCAATTAATCAAGAAATATTTTATAGGTACCTCCAGCCATTGGAAGGGTGCAACTGTATTTTGGCAAATTGATATTAAGGGGTGCATTAGATCCGGTAAAATAATGCTTTACAATTTTAATACCGGCAAACGGGTAAAGGAACCTTATAATCACATTAACTGGATCCACAAGGTAAAGGGGTTAATTGATTTTAATACAAAGCAATGTTTATTCGGAGAACACTTACTAAGGGATAAAAGTAAAAAAGTTGCAATAGTTGAAAGTGAAAAGTCGGCAATAATTGGAAGTGTTTATATGCCTCAATTTATTTGGCTTGCAGTTGGTAGCTTATATAATTTGAAGGCGGAAATGTTGGAGCCTTTACGGGGGCGGAAGGTTATTCTTTACCCTGACATTAAAGCAACAGATAAATGGAAAGCAAAGGCAAATGAACTTTCTCACATTGCTAGTTTTGCTGTTTCTGATATATTGGAAAAAATTTGTACTGAAGCTGAACGAGAACAGGGTTTAGATATAGCAGATTATTTTTTACGCTTACCCATACCTGAACAAATTGACGAACCTGAACCAGTTGCACTTCATTTGCCAGAACTTCCACCGGCAAAGGATAGGTTTAAAAGTTTGCTACTTAATGAAGCAATTCAAACGGGGTTTGGGAATACTTACAAATGGTTTCAGATATATGAAAAGCAGGGCTTAACAGAAAGGGAAGCCATCAATGCAACGTATGAACTAAGGCGGGAACATGGTTTTGAAATTGAGGGTGAAGAACTACAGCCAAAACCTAAACTGATGCAGGAAGCACTAAGAACACTACCCAAGCATATAAATAAAATTGATTGGGGGGAGGAAGTTGAAGAATTACATTCTTTCTTTAATGCTGTTGAATTACCCACTTATCCGGTACAATTAAGCAAAAGTCTATTTATAGAAAATATTAACGCATTAATCAAAACACATATTGAAACATTAAGATTGAATAACGGCAATAAAACATTTGAGCCTTATTTGAAAAGATTACAGGAATTAAAAACATTTTTAATAGTACATAAAATAGGGTAAAATATGGGGAAATTTAAACAGGGCGAAGGGGGAAGGCCTAAAGGTTCGCCAAATAGGGTTACTGGTGAACTAAGGGAATGGATAAGCAATTTTATATCAAACAATAAAGATCTTATTCAACAGGACTTCAATACACTTGATCCAAAGGACAGAATAATGATTTTTGAAAAGTTACTAAAGTATGCCCTTCCCGCTTTACAAAGTACTTCACTAAGTACTGATTTTGAAAAATTGACTGATGAGCAGTTGGATAAAATTATTGACGAACTTAAAGAGCCAAAAGAATGAAAAGAGAAGAAAAGATAAAACTACTTCAGGCTGTAAAAGATGGGTTATTGATGCCCGAAGACATTCGGCCTGCAAGAATTATTGTAATAAAGCAAATGAGAACTGGGGGATGGCAAACCCAAAACTTAAATGGCGAAGCTATCAACTACACAGAAATTGAAATGGAATCTTTTAAAAAGGACTTTGAAACATCTTCACAAAGGCGGGTGAATTACAGATTAGATCAAGATATAATAATTAAGATTTCGTATAATTAAAATAATTTAATTCAACAGTCAAATAAAAAAGGGTACGATTTTTACTTCAACGATAAGTAAATCAATAGTTATTGATTTTTAGAGAGTTGGGATGGCAAGAATAGGTATAGCTAATTTTTTAAATTTTTATATAATAATTAAAAATAATAAATATATTGTATAGTACTATCAAAAAGGATAATTTTTAATTATGAAAAATATATTACTTCTTTTGCTCTCTCAGTTTTTTTTGACTCATTTATTTTCTCAGAAATTAACTGAAAATATAGTTTATACTACATATGTTTATAAATGTAGTTATTGCACAAAAAAGAAAAATGAGACAAAGGCTGATATTGCAAATATTAAAGATCAAGATGTACTTAATAGTGTTCTAATTAACGGTTTTGTTGGTTCAATGTTAGGGGCTTCCAGTGAGCCTGAACAATTGTGCGATATAAGCAGAACAGGAAAACATAATTTTGTATTAATAAGTAAATCTGCAATTAAAAAAGCAGTTACTGTTGATAAGGGTGAATTGGCGAGAAACAGACAAAGAGAAGAAGAGGCATATTCGATAGGACGCGAGGTAAATTTTGTAAATTCTGGAAATTTAGTAGAAGGAAGAAAAAGAGTTTCTCGAATAAAGAATAAAGAAGAAATTTGGGGGTATGTCGATGAGGTTGGTATCTTAAAAATACCTTTTAAGTATACAATTGCTACGGATTTCAAAGAAGGCCTTGCAGCTATTAATGAATGTAATGGCTGTGGTTTAGGTTTTATTGATATTAACGGGCGTGTTATAATTCCCCTTAAATATGAAGAAGTAAATTTATCATACAATGGCGAAATCGAAGTTAAAGCTTCTGGAAAATGGGAAACGATAGTTAATCCAATTTATGCAGAAAGGGAAAAAATAAGAAGAACCAAAGTTATTGAAGAAGAAGATGCTCGCAAGAAAAATGAAAATGAAAAATGCATGCTTGAACTTAAGCGAATTAAGCAAGATATAGACCAACGAAAAACAGAACGAATTAGAGAGCTGCAGAATAATAGTAGCAGGGAGATTTCAAAAAATTATACTAATTCATCTTCTCATATTTCTAGTAATTACCCTGAAATAAAAATTGGAAATCAAATATGGATGCAGAAAAATCTTGATGTTAAATATTTCAGTAACGGAGATATTATTCGAGAAGCAAAAAGTATGGCAGAGTGGCAAATAGCTTGTTTGAAAAAAGAGCCAGTTTTTTGTTATCTTAATTTTGATGAAAAAAACGAGGGCACTTATGGGCTTTATTACAATTACTATGCTTTGACTGATGAACGAGGCATAGCACCTCAAGGATGGGTTTTACCAACATTTAAAGATTTTCAAGAACTCGAAAGAGCTTCTGGAGCTGAAAATCCTTATTTAAATCTTACTCTTATAAAGAATGAATATGCCTCACCCATTTTAGAAAAAGTAAAGAAAACAATACCCCTTAAGTATGATAAGGCAGAACAAAAACGAGCAGCACAAGCAATAAATAGAACAGGCTTTTCAGCAGTGCTTGGAGGAGCTCTTGGATATTACGGCTTTAATTTTGTGGATGAATCAACGCGATGGTGGGTAAAAGATATAAAAATGTGGATTGGTATAAATATTAGTGAAGACAGTTATAAGCAACAGTCCTTTAGCCGTTATTCCCCCATTTTAAATTTTAATTTAGATTTTCTTAATTGTTTTCAAAACCGCGAGGAGTTAGAAAATTACATAGGTTACTCAAGCGGCCACAATATTAGGTGTTTAAAAAAATGAAAATATTAGAAGTGTTATTTGAACTTTGTTTAGGAAAAGTTTAGGAATGTAAAATAAAAAAGGGCTACATATTATGTAACCCTTTGATTTTCAAGTGGATCCTGTTGGACTTGAACCAACGACCCTCTGATTATGAGTCAGATGCTCTAACCGGCTGAGCTAAGGATCCTACTCTTTTCAGAGTGGGGGCAAAAATAGCAAAATCATTTGTAATTCCTATGCCGATTTTTCTTGCCTTAACAGCTTATTTAGCTTTAGACCAATACCTTTGCACCATGTTACGATATGTGTTTTATGGTCTGCTGATCTATATGCTCTACCGCTTGATTTTTAATTTTATCTTGCCCGTAGCGCTAGCCACTCGTAAGGTGAGAAAACAGTTCAAACAAGCTAAAGAACGAATGGAAGAAATGCAGCAGCAGCAATATCAACAGCAGCAAACGACTTTCAGCCAATCGCAAAAAACACAGGCAAAACCTGCTGCAGACGACTATATTGATTTTGAAGAGGTGAAATAGGACAAACCTGCTTTTACCCCCATCTTTTCAAAACCGCACCCCAAAAACGTAAAGGATATACGCCAGAATGGCTAGGGATTTGGATGCCATACGCAAAGCTTGCCAGCACAACCGCTTCATTCGCAGGTCAATGTACTCCTTTACCACTGCCTAGCTACTGATAAAATCCCTTCAAATCTCCGTTCGCGTCCATAATTCTTGCTCAACAGTGCTGATTATGGTAATGGTTTAGCCTGTTTTCCCGAGAAGTTTTTTTGGGCGGAACGCAAATCTGTTCTACATTTGCAGCGGAACAAAGA
>Ga0315907_10003690_pt1 | contig 17808 bp, 26 predicted proteins | sample LakEriMetagenome_3_FD_203525 | JGI IMG/M metagenome (GOLD analysis project Ga0315907, IMG submission 203525) | Freshwater fungal communities from buoy surface, Lake Erie, Ohio, United States - Buoy 12 MA123 | ecosystem: Environmental > Aquatic > Freshwater > Lake > Lake biofilm | place: USA... | reverse complement strand
TGGGATGCGGCACGGGCTGTGGCATGGGCTGCGGCAGGGGATGCGGCACGGGCTGCGGCATGGGCTGCGGCAGGGGATGCGGCACGGGCTGTGGCATGGGATGCGGCACGGGCTGCGGCACGGGCTGTGGCATCGGATGCGCTTGCCCCAACCGTTGCCGAGCTGCAAACCTCCGCGCAGGATTTGGTGCGCCGGATGTGTGCGGTGGGGCGGGTCGCGGCGGCAGAGCAGGAGGTGGGCGCATGACCCGCGAGGATGTGCTGAAGGAGTTCAGCCGCCCATACCAGAGCCACGAAGATGTCGGTGGACCTGACGCTGACGCCATGGCCGATGAGATCGTGCGGCTGCGAAAGGAGTTTGACATTGCCACGTCCATGCTGGGCGGCAAGTCCCGGATTATCAATGGCCTGCAAGACGAAATGGACCACGCGCGGGCGCTCTTGATTGACCTCAAGCGATGGCGCGACGAGGCGGAACGGTCCCGGCCGATTGTGCAGGCCGCGCAGGCATACCTTGACTCAGGTGGCAGCTACACCACTTGGCTGGCGCTTCGGCAACTCATCCCTCTATCAGAGACTTCGCCATATGCCACTGAGCCTTGATCAAGCCGTGCGGGGCGAGCGGCCACCGCAGATGACCAAAACCGCATGGCAGCGGATGCATGACCGCAGCCGGGAGTTGATGGTTGAAGCCCTCCGCTCGACTGTTGACCGGCATAACCTTTCCCGAGAGCAAGAGCGCCAGCATGAGTAAGGCATACCGGACCCCCGTGGAGGTCCGAGCGGATTTCCATTTAACAGAAAAGATGCCGTGGGTAGTGATTGATCCGCGTATTGACCGGCTCGCGCAATACGCTGCTGACCTTGAGGTGGCGCTGGATCTTGCCAAGCGCACCACTGAGCGGCTGCGGCTGACGTTGCAAGAGGCACAGCAGGCAGAGGTGGAGGCCATCCGCGCGTTAGAAAGTGCGCGCGTCAAGGCAGCCGTTGGGGTCAACCTGTTTCAGTCTGTGTTGACGTGGGATGCGGCCCGTGGCGGTCGCCATGAGAAGCAAGCCATGGCAGACCTGCGGGAAGCGATCACGATGTGGCGGCGAGAGGAGGCGCGGCTGTGAAGTTCCCGACGAATCAGACCTGCGGCGAGCGGTTGTGGAGTGGTGAGATATGCCAAGAGATAAAGCGCCCGATTCGGCTTTCCTCTGGGCGGGTTACTTTTGGGCTGTGCCTGCGATGCCATGCCCAAGAGTGCGGCCATTGCTGGAACTGCGGCAAGGTGCGCGAGAACGACAGCACGCAAGCATGGTTCTGTGACCGGTGCGCCACCGTGAAAAGCCAGTTGTACAATCAGGAATGGAACAAGGCCCACCCGCGTCGGCGGTCAGTCGCTCAGTCTGATGCCTAAGCGCCCGTCATGGCCAGCCAGCCGACCGCTGCCGGACTGGATGGTGCGCGCACGGGCCAAGGAGCCGGGAGCTTCCACGCCGCGCGCCAAGCCCAAGCACCTAGAAGCGGTGGAACAGCGGCTGTTCATTCAGCGGGTGCGGCTGGACCCGCTGACGCGCGACTTGCCGTGCTGTGCCATCCCGAACGGTGGTGCGCGATCCGCCCGTGAGGCCGCACTCCTCAAGGCCGAAGGCGTCACGGCGGGTGCCCCGGACTGGATGCTGTTTGCCGCGCGGGGGCCGTTTGTTGGGCTGGCACTGGAGTTCAAGAGCCCAACCGGGCACGGGCGTATATCGGAGGCGCAGAAAGCCTTCCACGACCGGTTGCGTCAAGAGCGATGGTCAGTTCATATTGTCAAGACTGCCGCTGAAGCATGGGCGGTGCTTACCACCTACCTGTTAGGAGTAATACCAGATGCCTGACGAGTTGCCGGACCTTTCGATTGCGGAAGCGGCCACGTTTATCGGCGTATCGCGCGCGCGCATTTATCAGCGGGTTACCGGTCGAGCGGGGCAGTGGCCTGCCGGTCGCCCGTTGCAGTCCATCATGCGGGAGACCAAGCGCCCCGGCACCAAGGATGGCCAACAGCGCCGGATCAGTATTGCGGATGCGCTGGCATGGCGCATGGAGCGCGAGGTGAAGCAGCAGCCGGTTGGCCCCATTACTCCGCACATGGATGCCCTGCTGGCCAAATACCGAGAGGCTACAAGTGCCCCGGTTGGGATGCCCACCATTCAGCCGTTTTGATGCGCTGATTGTCACCGCAGGACGCTCGCTCACCCTCACCGGAGGCCCGATGCTGTCGTTCCTGACACTCCCTGATGTGCCGCCGTATCAGCCAACCAAGCCGCTGCCCGTCATCCAAACCTATCGGGCGCAATCCCACGGGCGCACCATTGAATCCCGGGTGCATCTGTCGCACCTCGCAGAGGTGGTCATGGCGCGCCTGATGGTCCAAACCTATGCCCCTGAAACTGTCTGATGCTGCAATACCTACCCATCACGCGCGTGCGCGGAAACCCGAAGAACCCGCGCGTTGTCAAGGATGAGCGATTCCACAAGCTGGTGCAAAGTGTCAAGGATTTCCCTGAGATGCTGGAGCTTCGCCCGATTGTAGTGGACGCGGACTTTATGGTGCTGGGCGGCAATATGCGCCTTAAAGCCTGTCAGGCGGCGGGCCTCACTGAAATCCCGGTCTTGATTGCGGATAGCCTGACCGAAGCGCAAAAGAAAGAGTTCGTCATCAAGGACAACGTCAGCACCGGCACGTTTTCATGGTCCACCTTTTTTGACACGGGCGATGACTGGGACGTGCATGAGCTACAGGACTGGGGCCTTGAGCTGCCGTATTCCCCAAACATTGACCCCAGCTTTTCCCGGGATGAGGTCACAGACAAGGACATCGCCACGGCCGACCAGAAGCTGACCACCAAGTTCAATGATCGGCAGGAGCTACGCGAAGTGACGTGCCCTCATTGCGGCGAGGACTTTGGCATTGACCAGTGAGCCAGTAGACAAGCGGGTCATGCTGGCGGGCGCGTTGCGCGAGCAGGTATGGACATTTGCCAAGACGATGGCGTCTATGCCGCATGACTATGTGCATCAGGACAAGTGGACGGGCAGCATACCCTTTGAGGCAGCCAAGGAGTGGATTGCCCAGCTCGGCGTCCCGCGCCGATTCATGCAACAGACCTATACCTACTTTCGAGCCAACGGGTACAGGTATTGGGCCATGCCAGCCATCAAGCCGGGGACCTATCTCATTAATCGGGCAAAAGAATGATCGCCATTTTGCTCGGGCACCGGATCGGAGGCAGCCCCATGTACGTGGGACAGGTGGCCAATCATGCGGATCTATAACCACGCCAACGTATTGGAAGCCGCGCAGCAGCGGATTGCGTGGCTGTTCGACGAGTTTGAAAACGTGGTCGTGCATTGCAGCGGCGGCAAGGATAGCACTGTGGTGCTCAATCTGGCGCTGGCTGAAGCTGAACGCCGGGGGCGGCTCCCGCTGCCGGTCATGTGGCTAGACCAAGAGATGGAATGGCAAGCCACGGCCGATATGGTGCAGGCGGTTATGGAGGACCCGCGCGTAGAGCCGCGTTGGTTTCAGATCCCTTTCCAAATGCCGAACAGCACGTCGGCAGAGGCATGGATCAAAATCTGGGACGCCGACCGGCCTGACTTGTGGATGCGCCCAAAATGGGCGCGCGCATACACAGAGAACATCTTTGGCCCCGGGGAGGACTTCTATAGCCTGTTCCAAGCAATCCGGCGGCATTTCTACCCTGATAGTTCCTGCGCGACCATTGGAGGCGTTAGGGCGGAAGAGAGCCCCGGTCGAGCGGCAGGGCTGACGAGTTTTCCGACCTATAAGTGGGTGACGTGGGGGACCAAGGAGGACCCCAAGCGGGGGCATTACAACTTCTACCCCATCTACGACTGGACGTACCGGGACGTGTGGAAGGCCATTCATAGCCACGGCTGGCCGTACTGCCGGATCTATGACCAGATGTATCAGTACGGCTACCACATACAGGATATGCGGGTCAGCAACCTGCACCATGAGACCGCCGTCAAGCATTTGCGGTTCATGCAAGAGATTGAACCGGTAACGTGGGAGAAGCTCACCCGCCGCATGAAGGGCATCAACACCGTCAAGCAGCTCAAGCAGTTTGCGTCACAGACCCCTAAAGAGCTGCCGTGGATGTTTTCTGATTGGAAAGAGTACCGGGATTTCCTGCTGCCGCGTTTGGTGCATGACCCAACCACCCAGCACAACCTTGCCAAAACGTTTGCGGCCTTTGACAAGAAGTACGTTGACATGAAACGACCTGACCTTCGCCACAAGGTTGAGGTGGCGTCCATCCTGACCCAAGACGGGGACGTGATGACCAAGATGAAGAACTGGGAGATTTCACCACCGGTTGGCACATGGCGCAAATGGAAGCGCGGCGATGCGATCCGGCCTGAGTTCCTCCGCACGAACCCCTACATCAATGGATGAAGCCCTCACCGCCGTGCTGGAGGCCCTCCGCGCGTTGCCGGAATCTGCGCGTCTGGCCGGAATAGAAAGGGTGCGGGATGCCCTGCACCAGCTTTCCCCGCTTGCTACCCAGCCGGTGGACCGGGTGCGCTGGGTGCCGGTTGAAGAGGTGGACCCCAACGACTACAACCCCAACTCAGTCGCCGGGAAAGAGATGGGCTTGCTGTATACCTCTATCAAGCATGACGGCTACACCCAGCCGGTGGTGGTGATCCGCGATGAGGCCAAGGGCAAATACGTCATCGTTGATGGGTTTCACCGCTATTTCACCTGTAAGAGCAACCCGGACATTTACGAGCGGAACCGTGGTCGGTTGCCGGTCGTGGTGATTGAGAAGAGCATCAACGACCGGATGGCCTCCACCGTGCGGCACAACCGAGCCCGGGGCGAACATTCTGTACAGGGCATGGCCAACATGGTCTTTACCATGCTGGACAACGGCTGGAGTGACGCCGCCATCTGCAACGAGCTGGGCATGGAGCCGGAAGAGCTGCTGAAACTGAAGCATATCACCGGCTTTTCTAAACTCTTTGAGGACGTTGCGTATCAAAAATCGTGGGAATCTAAAAATCAGATCCGGCTACGAAAGGAATGGCAAGCCCGAGAAGCGGCAGGTGAGGCGCTCCAACCGGACAGCCTCAAGCGCGATCCTAAGCAGATGAAAGCAGCCAAGGAGGCGGCTAATGACAAGAGACAAAGCGGGACAACGTAAAAAGGCCATGCTGGAGGCGCTGCGCGCGTCTCTGGGCATTGTGACCACTGCCTGTGAGCGGGCTGGCGTTGGTCGTGCCACTCACTACCGGTGGCTGGAGAGTGACCCGGATTACGCCGAGGCGGTCAAGGAGTGCGAAGACGTGGCGTTGGATTTTGCCGAAACCTCCCTGATGAAACAGATCGGGCGAGGGGAGGCAGCCGCGACCATCTTCTACCTCAAGACCAAGGGCCGGAACCGGGGCTACATTGAGCGGAAGGACGTGGACGTGACCAGTGCCGGACAGGCGGTCGTGTCCCCTCCGGTGCTCTGGACCGACTCCAGTCCCTAAGATGGCCACCGCCGTCATGCCCCGGCCAGCCAAGCAAGGGATGGACGCCGCTGTCCCTCCCTTGCTGCTTTTGCGCCAATACAAAGAGCTATTTGCTCAGAAGCCAATCAAGGCAGATGGGACGCCGTGGCGTTATGCCTTTATCACGGGCGGGCGCGGCAGCGCGAAGAGCTTTCACGTCAGCCTGTTTCTGTTGAACCTGACGTATGAGGTCGGGCACGTCATCCTGTTTACCCGATACACGCTGACCTCAGCCAACCTCTCAATCATCCCTGAGTTCAAGGAAAAGATCGGCCTCTTGAGCAGGGAGGAAGATTTCCACATTACGGCTAGTGAAATCATCAACCTCAAGACCGGTTCGCGCATCCTGTTCCGGGGCATCAAAACTAGCTCCGGCAATCAGACCGCCGCGCTGAAGTCCATTCAGGGGGTGACGACGTGGGTGCTGGATGAGGCCGAAGAGCTTGTGGACGAGGACACCTTTGAGCGGATTGACCTATCTATCCGCCATAAAACGTTGCCCAATCGCGTCATTTTGGTTCTGAACCCCTCCACTTTCAGCCATTTCCTGTACCGCAACTTTATCGAAAACGGGCAGCGGCCTGACACCCTATACATTCACACCACATGGGAGAACAACCGGCACAACCTTGCCCAGTCATGGATTGAGAAGGCCGAGGAGACGCGCGAGCGCAACCCTGCCCGCTATAACCACATCTTTGGCGGGCTGTGGAGCAAGGAAAAGCCGGGGCTGCTCTGGACCCGGGCTGAGATTGAGCGGTGCCGTATTGCAACCGCCCCGGAGCTGTCCCGCGTGGTCATTGGTGTTGACCCTGCCGCCACCAGTCACATGGAATCCAATGAGACCGGCATTGTGGTAGTTGGCGCGGATCGGCAGCGGCGAGGTTATGTGCTGGAGGACCTGAGCGGGCGGTATAACCCCAACCAGTGGGCCAGCATTGCCATTGACGCGGCCAAGCGGTGGAAGGGGAGCATTGTGGCCGAGACCAATCAAGGGGGCGATATGGTGACCAGTGTCATCCGCTCCATCGGGGATCGCGCCAGCGGGGTCCGTATCATTGACGTGCGCGCCTCGCGCGGAAAGTACGCCCGTGCCGAGCCCTGCTACTCCCTCTATACTGAAAACCGCGTGTTTCATGTGGGCGAGTTCCCAATCCTTGAGCAACAGATGGCCGGATTTAACCCGGACGATGACGTAGACTCCCCTGATCGCGTAGATGCGCTGGTTTGGGCATTGACCGCGCAGCTCTTGACTGGCTCAACCCCGTTTGTGATTTAACTGAGGTAATGTAAACCGGCTTTAAGCGGGCTGTTGACTCCTTGCTTGCAATCACCTACCGTTGTGGTGAGGCGTGGCGAGTCCGCGCATGAGTGCCCATTGACACGGGGGCAGCGTGTCCGAGAGGACTACCGGCAGTTCCGTAGTACGGCGACTCGCGCGCGCATGGGATGTGGTGCGTGGACGTGATGAGTCCCGCGCAATCAACTCTATTACCTATCCCAACTTCCCCGGCGCGGCTGGCCTTGCGTCGATGAGTTTGGTTCGCACCGCGAACCCGCAGGAATACAAGCCCGATGGCGCGGTCATCCGCGCGGAAGGGTTCAATAAGCATCCGGTCGTTCATGCCTGTATTCGGGTAGTGGCTGACATTATTTGCTCAGTCCCTCTGATTGTGCTGCGCGAGAAGGGCAACACCGAGAGCCGCGTTGAGGATGACCACCCGCTCCAGCGGCTCCTGAACTACCCCGGACCCCGGCTTACGGCGCGTCAGTTCCGCGCGCGGTACGCGGTGGATTATCTCGGCTACGGCAACAGCTTCTTTCAGCTAGAGCGCCCCGGAGCTACCGGCCTCCCGGTTGGCTTGCGGCCAGTCAATGCCGAGTCCATTCAATCTGTCTGGGTGGATGGTGAAGGAGACCCCCGCCGCTACGATTACGCGAACTGGGCGGGCATCATTGTACAGGCCCCGGTCGAGGATATGCTGCACTTCCGCGATTTGGATATGCCGCGACCCTTTCAACCGGACGTGTTTGGGTTCCCGAGGGGGGCCACCGCGATTGCCAGCATGGCCGCTGACAATGAGGCCACCAAGTACGTAAGGCAAGTGGTGACCAACGACGGCACCCCCACCTTTGCGGTGCTGTTGGCAGATGAAGCCTCACAGGATGACGCGCAGGCCATGCAGGACCGCTACCGCGCGCGCACGGTAGACCGGGGCAAGCGAGGCACTCCGGCGTTCTTTGGGGCGGTGCGGGACATTAAGCCGCTGGGCTTTACCCTGAGTGACCTAGAGTTCCCTGACCTGCGGCGGGTCAGCCGGGAGGACATTTGCGCGGCGTATGGGGTAGACCCGCGCATGATTGGCATCGCCAGTGCCAGCAAAGATTCTGGTCTCTCGGGCGCACAATACGTTGAGGCCCGAGCGCGGCTGGTGCAGCATACCATTGAGCCGATGTTGAGCGCCATTGAGGACGAGCTCAACCACTGGCTCGCGCCTGAGTTTGGCGAGGTCTGGATCACTTACGATCACGACATCCTGCGCGATTTGGTTGAGGATGACGAAAAGACCAGTACGCGCGTGCGCGCGGAGTTCAAGGACTCGCTGCGGACGTGGGAGGAAGCTCGGCGTGCTCTCAAGTTGCCGCCTTTGCCAGTTCCTACTGACGCCATCGCCCTATCTACTGGCACCCAACTGGTGCCAGCGTCTACTGCGGTTCTTGACGCAAGCACTGTTCTACAAGAAGCACCCTCAACTGACAATGAAACCCCAGCAGTTTTCACAAAACAGGACACTGCTGAGGTTAAGCAACGCACTCGCAATCTGACCTACGCCGTGCGCGCGCTCTCTGATGCCGCGCTGGATGGGGACCAGATTGAGGCTATTATGGAGCTGCTAGAGGCTGTTGTGGAGGGCGAGCTTCCGGCGGCGGCGGTTAAGGGGGTGTTGCGGCTGGCGTTCCCGAAGGCTGACCCGGCAACAGTAGCCGCCATGCTGGCGTCTCTGTCAGATTTTGAGGCCTCGGAGGAAGAGCCGGAGGAGGAACCGGAAGCCCCGGAGGAAGCGCCAGAGGAGCCGGAAGAAGAGCCGGAGGAGATGGCGGAGGAGGTTGAGGACCAGCGCCCGTGGTGGGTCCATGTGCCGCCCGAGGAGCGCCCGTGGTGGGTGCCGATGTATGAGAACGGCACGCTGGCCACTGAGCCCCGGTATCAGGCATGGAAGCGGGCGATGGACGAGCTAGACGGTGAAGAGTCGGTTTACTACACCGCCGCGCGCAACCAGTTTGCCGCTGACGCGCAAGCGGTCGCCATGCTCTTTGCCCAATACGTCAAGGAGGCCGCTGACGCTACTGAGGGCCGCCGCAAGGCCATGCTAGACGAAATCAGTCGGCGTATTGACACCAACTACGGCAAAAAGGGCGAGTATTACCGCGCGTGGAAGGCGGCGTATGAGGCGCTGGTTGGGGAGACCTATATGATGGGTGCGCGGCAGGGCGCAGGGCTCAACTTCAACTTTACCTTGCAGTCGCCGGAAGTGCTGCGCGCCATTGACACGCGCGTCTCCAAGCTGGCCGAGTTTGTTGGTGAGGACACCGCCAAGCAGGTGACCGCCGCGATCCGCGCAGCGGAGAAGGCCGGGTTTAGTGTGGAAGAGACCGCGCGGCTGGTGCAGGCGAGCGTGTACAGTGAGCGGCTGACTGAGGTACGCGCCATGCGGATTGCCCGCACAGAGGCGGCTGGCGCTATGTCGCAAGGTTCATGGGATCAGGCGATGGAGCTGGGCATCTACAAATCCAAGGAATGGCTCTCGTTTGATGATCGCAAGACGCGGGACAGCCACCGTCGCTACGGCAACACCAACATCAAGCCCATGGATTACAAGTACGGCCAGATGCTCTACCCGCTGGATTCCATGGGTGGCGCATCAGAGGTCATCAACTGCCGCTGCACTCTTGTTTATTATACGGAAGAGGCCCCTGCACAACCCGAGGTGACCCCATGACGGCAACAACCCAGCGGCCACCCCTGCGGCCTGTGCAGTACATCACCAGTGAAGTGACCCTCTCGGTTCGCGCGGATGGCAACCTGCCGCCCGGGATTGCGGGGCGCGTCTCCGGGGTGGCGCTGACCTATGACGTGGTGGACAGCTACAACACCATCTTCGCGCGCGGCTGTGCCAAGCGGTCGATTGATAACAAGGTCAAGGCCCGCAAGGTCCCGCTGTTGATGGACCACAGCCGCACCGTGGGCGCGCACGTCGGCGTGGTGGCGTCCATGATTGACAGCGGGGATTCCCTGATCATGACCGCTGACCTGTTTGACACGCCCGAGGGGCGCGCGGCCCTTGATTACGTCAAGACCGTGATTGCGGCGGGCGCGTCTACTGGCTTCAGCATTGGGTTTGTCCCGCGTCGGTCTGATATGGTCATGCTTGAGGGCAAGCCGAGCGAAAAGTTCCTAGAGATTGAGCTGCGCGAAGTCAGCCTAACGCCGATGCCTGCGGTGCCGGGGGCTGATGTGACTGGCGCGCGCATGGATGAAACCTCCCCAGTACAAGCTCCCGTCCGGCCAGACGCGGAGTTGTTGGAAACGGCAGCCGTCGTTGCGCTTGAGGCGCTGGATGCCTCAACCCGCGCGGCTATCGTTTCGCGGTATCTGTCTCCCGCCGCCACGTCCCCCGCGTCGGCCCGCTGCTGCGGTCCTGACACGACCCGTGCCACGGAGTCAGCAGGTGTTAGCATGGCCGACCGGCTTGCTGCCGTGCGGCGTTCGTTCCTTACTCCCCAGCACTGAGGGTATCATGAAGGCTCCCCTGATTTCCAAGAATCGCCACGCCAACGAGCTGCGTGAGCAGGCGCATAAGATCCGCCACGATTTGGCGGACCCGAGCGTCAGCCTGTCCGCCGAGCAGGTTGAGAAGATGACGCAGGACCTCCGCGCGCTGGAGATGCGCGCGCAGGCGGCTGCGGAGTTCACCGCTGATGCTGAGATTGACCGGCAGGGTGGTGACGAGGGCCTTGTCCGGGTGGACAACAACAGCAAGGCCGAACGCACGGAGTTCCGCAGCATGAGTGACGCGCAGGGTGAGGTGCGCGCTATCCTCGCCAAGAACTGGCCCAACTACGGGGCCTACCTGCGCGCGGCCACCAAGGGCGCGGGCAACAGCCGGGAGGCTGAAGCACTCCGGCAGGTGGACCAGTACACCCGCACCATCACCGGCAGCACGAACGGCGGCGAGTACCTGCTGCCGCTCACGCAGGTGCCGGAGATTTTCTCTGTGTCCAACCAGCAGCCGGGGCTTTTTCAGGTTGCGCGTCGGTACTCGGTCCCCGGTCGCAGCTTGAGAATCCCGTATCTTATTCAAGATGAGGGCACCACGACCCTCAACCGTCCTATGGCCGGTAAGATCGCCAACGTGACGATTGTGGGTGAGGGCGCGACCAAGCCGGTGCGTGAGCCCAGCTTTGGCCAGCGGCTGCTCACGATGTTTAAGTACGCGGCCGTTACGCAGTTTGGCGACGAACTGCTCGGGGATGACTTCACGGGCGAACTCCCGGCGGAAGTGACCACGGCGGTCGGCGGTCAGATCATCAACAAGCTCAACGAAGATGTGACCATCGACGGCACGGGCTCCAACGAGCCGCTGGGCGCGTTCAACACCAACAATGCCGCGCTCATCAAGCACCCGCGTGCGGTTGCCTCCACGTTCTCGGCGGCGGATGCTTTCCAGATGTACCAGAAGCACACCCATGGGCCGAACTCCATGTGGATGATTACCCGCAATGCGCTCGCCCAGATGTTCGCGCTCCAGACCACCAACAACACGATGGTGACGTGGATTGCGAACCTCCGCGACAAGCCGCAGATGCTGCTGCTCGGGCTGCCGGTCGTGGTAACGGACCTGCTCCCGTCGCTTGGCACTGAGGCGGATGTGTGCCTTGTGAACCCGGACTTCTACGCGCTCGGGCTGCGGCAGGCCCTGACGGTGGAGTCCAGCATCCACTTCGCGTTCACGTCAGATGTGACCACTTACCGCTTTGTGGCGCGCGGCGGTGGCATCCCGCTCCCGACCAGCACCTACGCCTACAAGGTGGATGGCAGCGGCAACAAGGTGAACGCGCACAGCCCGTTCGTTGTACTGGACGAGCCCGCTGGCCCGTAATGCTGCACCAGTGGCTGGGGGCCGGTCTGGCCCCCAGTTCACTGGGGACCCTTAGCCTGACCTCCCGTGGCGCTCCCGACAGCAACTGATCTCAAGACGTACCTGCGGATTGAAAGCACGGCCGAGGATACCCTGCTCGCCGCGCTGGTGGCGCGCGCGCGGGCCATGTTGGAACAGTGGATCGACACCCCCCTTACGGCAGAGGCCCAAACCGCCATAGATCGCGCCGATGCGCTGGACGGTGCGGTCACCTCCTTGGTCTTTCCTCGCCGCCCAATGACCACCACCAGTGTGGTTGATAGTGATGGGGTCACGGTGGTCGCCACCGATTACTGGACAGATAGCCGCAGTGGCATCATCTATGGCAAGGATGGAGTGACCTTTCCGTATGGGCCGTACACCATTACGGCGTCCTGTGGCCTCTCCCTCCGCGCTGATTATGCCCGACTGGAGCCCCTGCTGAGTGAGGCCATTCTGGATTTGGCGGCAGACCTCTACGAACGCCGGACCCCCGGAGCCGCTACAGAAACGGCGGCGGGCACCACGGTGGCATGGGATGCTTCGCGTGAGACGGTGGCGCGGGTTATGAAAACCCTGCGGCTGCTCAAGCTCGGGGTGGCGGTATGACGGTGATGCCGGGGCTGCTTGATCGACGCATCAGCATTTATGAGCGGCAAGACGCCGGAGCGGATGGCTTCCAGCGCCCAGTCTATGTCAAGACGTTGGAGCGATGGGGCCGGATTGATGACACAGCGGACTCACAGACTGTCCCGTTGGCTCCGCAGGCGCACATGGAAAGCCGCACGACGGCCATGGCGACACTGGCGGACTATGTTGAGGTGCCCAAGTTTGGCCTGCTGCGCGAGAACGACGGCCCGTTGTATTATGTGCGCGGCACCTTTGTGCAGCGCGCGCTCCGGTGTCAGAAAGTGACCCTTGAAGCCATTGACCCGACACAGGCGGCGTCATTTGCGGTGTTTGAGGATGTCGAAGTGCTTGACGGCACTCACCTGATTACTGGAGCCTGACGTGAATACTCGGTGTGATGCGCGCGCTATGTGTGGCCATGACCTCCGCATGGTGCGCTGGACCCCGGCAGATATGGCGCGCGCGGATGCGCTAGTGGTTGAGCACGGCGGCATTCTGTCCAACTATATCGGCTCCCTTGGGGCCGATCTCGGCGTGGAGTGGCTGGGCATGGATGGGCGGCACATTGTGTTGACTGGGCGCGATGTGCCGACCTTGCTGTCCGAACTCTCCGCGATGCTCCGCGACGGTGACGAGAGGGTCACTGGTCCGGCGACTTTCTCCCCACCTCTCTCCTAAAGGAGTAGCAGACTCATGGCCGCGTTCAACAAGTTCGACGCCTTTGTCGAGGCGCTTGCCGAGAAGGTCCATGACCTCGGCACTGACACCCTCAAGGTCTACCTGACCAACGATACGCCGTCCGCATCCGCTGATGCGGTCAAGGCTGATCTGGCCGAAATCGGTGCCGGGAATGGCTATACGGCTGGCGGCAATGCCGCCGCGCAGACCTCATCCGCGCAGACCGGCGGGCTGTATAAGCTGGTGCTGGCGGATCCGACCGCATGGACCGCAAGCGGCGGCAACATTGGCCCGTTCCGGTATGCGGTGCTGTATAACGATACCACCGCGTCCAAGAACCTGATCGGGTACTGGGACTATGGCACGTCCATCACGCTGGGCGCTGGTGACACCTTCACGGTGGACTTTGACCCCACCACTGGCGTGTTGACGCTTCAGTAAAACCCTCTGACGGAATAGACCGATGCCCCTCGTTGCTGATCGCGTCAAGGAAACCACCACCACCACCGGAACCGGGGCGCTCACACTTGCGGGCGCAACCACCGGCTACCAGAGTTTCACTGCGGCCTTCGGCAACGGGGTGTCGGTCTATTACGTCATTGCGGGCGGGGCGGATTGGGAGGTCGGCATCGGCACCACCGGTGCCGGTACGCTCACCCGCGACACCGTGCTGGCCTCCAGTAACGCCAATGCGCTGGTGCCGCTCGCGGCTGGGACGAAAGACGTCTTTTGTGCGTATGTGGCGGGTCGGGCGGTCACAACCGTGGATGCGGCGACCCTGACCAACAAGACCATCGACGATTACACCAACAACGTCGGGGCCAACTCCACGCATTTCCGCATCAAGGCCGGGGCCACACTGGCGAAGGGCGATGTGGTCAAGGCGGTCGGGTTCACGCCCGGTGAGCAGGCTATTGAGGTGGTCAAGGTCGCCAGCGCAGCGGACGTGGCGATCGGCATTTGTGAACAGGCGCTCAACACAGGCAACTTCGGGACCGCCGTGGTGATTGGTGAGCTGTTTAACGTCAACACCAACGGCTTTACAGTCGGCGATACCCTCTACAATAACGGCGCGGGCGGCTATACCGCCACCAAGCCGTCGAGCGGGCTGTATCAGGTGCTTGGCTGGGTGGTTCGCGTCAATGCCTCTAACGGGGTGATCGCGGTCAACGTGGTCAGCCCGTTGTATGTTGAGACCAGCAGCAACACGGTCAACACGGCGGTCCTGCGGGATGGCTCGGGCAACTTTAGCGCAGGGACGATCACCGCCGCGCTGACCGGCAACGCCTCGACCGCGACAACCGCTACGCAGGTCGCCAATGCGCTGACCGCGGGCACCTATTTGACGAGCGGCGGGACCTTTACCGGCGCAGCGGCTCGCACGTTTGCGGTTGATGCCACCGAAGCCTCAACGGCCAGCAAGGTCGTGGCCCGCAACGCCAGCGGACAGGCGGCGGTCAAGGGCCTGCTGGTGGATGGCACCAGCAGCGGCACCGTGACGGTGCAAGGCGCAGCGGCGGCTGGCACATGGTCGCTGACGCTGCCAACCAGCGGCGGCACGAACGGGCAGGTGCTGACCACGAACGGCAGCGGGACCACATCGTGGGCGGCGGCAAGCAGCAGCGTGACCGTAACCGATCAGTCTACTACTGCGGCAAACTATTATCTCGTCCTTGTCCCCGGTATTGGGACAAATGCAACAGTCGGCGTTGACACAGGCTTGTATTTTAACCCAAGCACAAATTTGTTAACTACACCCGGGGCGATTTTTGCCAACGGGCAGTTAACAATGAACAATTCAATTCAGTTTAACGTAGACGCGACATACAACATTGGTGGCCCATCAACAGGCCGACCAAACAACGTATATGTGGCCGGTTCTCTGTTAGCGCCAAACGCTGATTTTTCTTTCAAGACACTTCAGCAGCAAGGATCAAATACAAATTTTATACGTGCAACAAATTTTCAAGATAGCCAAGTTATCCGCGCACAACTGATTGATTACAGCGAAACATACGCGACGGCATCTATCAGCGCAGGAACGCTGACGCTTGATTTGCAGAACAGCAATATTTTCCGCGTCACGCGCAATGCCAACATCACTACGCTGTCAATTACCAATCCGATTGCCTCCGGGTCCGCGCATAGCTTTACGTTGATTTTTGATGCCAACGGGACAAGCTATACCATCACATGGCCCGCAGCGGTCAAGTGGCCCGGAGGCACCGCGCCTACAATTACAACCACTAACGGGCGCAGTGATATGTTCGTGTTTTACACCAACAACGCGGGCACCACATGGTACGCCATGGCTGCCGCGCAAAACTTTGTCACCACCTGACCGATGCTTGCAGATCGACTACGAATGGGCGGCAGTGTTAAAGCCGCTCCACCGGGGCAACAGGAGTATACGACACCGAACACCTATTCGTTTGTGGTCCCTGTTGGTGTCACCAGCATATGCGTTGTTTGTGTCGGTGCTGGCGGGAGTTCTCGGGCCGTGCAAACAACAAGTTCAGGTGGCGGTGGTGGCGCACTAGCCTATGTCAACAACATCGCCGTAACACCCGGAGCCTCATATCAAGTGGTTGTTGGTGAAGGTGGCAATGGGGCTTCTAACAATCCCGGCGGGTCATCAACCTTTGCGACGAATGTTGTCTCTGCTGGTGGTGGTGGAGCAGGCGCGGGCGGATCTCCCGGTTTAGGAGGCGTTGTTATTGTCGGTACCGGTGGGAACGGAGGGGCCGGAGCTTTTAATGGGTTCGGCACAACACAACCGGGCGGGTCTTATTATGGAGGCGGTGGAGGCGGCGGTGCCGGTGGGTATAGCGGCGATGGGGGTAATGGCGGATTAGCAGCATTCTCAACATTTGGGACTGCCGGTAATCAAAACTATACATCACTGGGATTAAGTGGGACTGCGGGGAGTGGCGGGGCCGGTGGTGGCGGTGGCGGGGGTGGACGTGCCGTCGGTACAACTCAAAACAGTATGCTTACCGGTGTATGGACAGGCGGTGGAGGCGGCGGCTGCGGCATTTATGGCGTTGGTACTTCAGGAACCGGCGGTGGTGGTGGTGCTGACCAAGATGCTAATGGTGGCGGTGGTGGAGGTGGTGGAAGTGGCGGCGGTAACGGTGGGAGGGGTGATGGCACAAGCCAAGGCGGGTTTCCGGGCGGTGGCGCTGGTGGAGCGGCTGCTGGGTGGTACTGGGACAACAATATTTCGGACTATGTTCCATACTCTGGATTGTCTTATGGTATGAATGGTGCAGTTCGCATTATTTGGGGCGCAGGTCGGTCATTCCCTAACAACGCGGCGAACGTATGATGGTCTTATCTGACTCGGACCTGTTGGTCATCAAGATCGTGGACGGTCAGCCGGAAGGCTTTCCGCTTACGTACAGCAACTTCCGCCTCATCAATCCGCAGACTTCGTTTCCCGATCTGCCGGACAACTCGTTTCTAGTCGATTTCGGCTACTACGTTTTCAAATATGTGAACCGGCCAGTCCCGGCACAGTTTGAGAACGTCAACGAAGGGCCGATCATTTTTGACGCGGCCAAGGATGCATGGACCAATAGCTGGACCATCACGCCTTTCACGCCTGAGCAGATGGAGCAGGCGCGGCAGATGGCGTGGGGTGGGCTACGCGGGCAGCGCAATATGCTCCTTACTATGTCCGACTGGACACAGCTCCCTGACGTGCCGCTGACGCCGGAAAAGGTCGAGGAGTGGCGCACTTATCGGCAGCAACTCCGCGACTATATGGGCACCGTGACCGACCCGTTCAACCCTCCCGCGTGGCCGGTGCCGCCCGCGTCTTGACCCTGAGCTAAGAGGATCGCATGGCCGTTACTCTGAACATCAACCTCAAAAACGATCTGCTGGACGGCATCGACACGGTGTTTAATAACGGCAGCTTGGAGATCCGAACAGGCAGTCCGCCGGGTGCTGGAGCGACCGCGACTGGGACTATCCTTGTCGCGATGACGTTGCCAGCCGATGCGTTCAACCCGGCAAGCGGTGGACAAAAGACCAAGGCCGGGACGTGGCAGGATTTGTCAGCAGATGCGACGGGCATTGCCGGATATTTCCGGTTGCTGAATGTCGGCGGAACGCGGGTCTTGGAGGGCACGGTCACCACTACCGGTGGCGGTGGCGATATGCAGTTGGATAACACCAGCATTGCTGTAGGCCAGCAGGTCACTGTCACCGCATTTACTCTCACCAGCGGCAACTAACTCGGAGGCACTATGGCTGTTGTTTACACTACCGCCGTAAAGTCCGCTCGCATGACGGCGGTCCGCGATCAGATCGACGCGGGAGCCGGGGCGGGCATCTTGCAGATCGGCACCACGGGCATGGCCACGGTGCTGGCCGAAATCACACTGGGGGACCCTTCAGGCACGGTGACCAACGGCGTGTTGACGTTGTCCGGGTTCCCGCGCTCCGACGTGTCTGCAAATGCGTCAGGCACGGCGGCGGCGGCACGTATTCGGGATAGCAACAGCACCGACATCATCACCGGCCTCACGGTGGGCACGTCGGCGACTGACATTATTCTGGACAATACCTCGATCAACACGGGTCAGACGGTCACAATCAACAGCGCAACGATCACGCACGCCGCGTGATTCGGTAGACTTACGCCGTAGCGGGGAGCGGTCATGGCGCTCGGAACACCGACCGACAACGGTGCGGCGTATAGTGCATCTGGCGGTGGTGGAACGTCAGTCGCACCGCTGTATCCAGTCGGCATTGCGGCTAAC
>Ga0315907_10003689_pt1 | contig 17812 bp, 17 predicted proteins | sample LakEriMetagenome_3_FD_203525 | JGI IMG/M metagenome (GOLD analysis project Ga0315907, IMG submission 203525) | Freshwater fungal communities from buoy surface, Lake Erie, Ohio, United States - Buoy 12 MA123 | ecosystem: Environmental > Aquatic > Freshwater > Lake > Lake biofilm | place: USA... | reverse complement strand
AACTTGTTTGCGTTTCTCGTGTTGAGCATCGGGCGAAAGTTTCCGCGCATCTTCTTTGTCTCTATCCATGAAGGTTTGACTGGAGCCCGTGGAAAAAGTTCGCCATATTTAATTGCCGAGTCTATATAAACCTACTGCGCGGGCGAATCTGTCAGTTCCGGTGCTCGCCGTACACTGTGTACGTGTCCGCTCCTCACTGCCAACTTCACCCGCTCGCGACGGTTCTTAGAAGTTCCCATTTAATGGATATCCCGGTGGCGAACCAACACTTGTTGTTTCTCGCGGAAGCGGGCCGCGAGCTGCTCGCTGATGTACACCGACCGATGCTGCCCGCCAGTGCAGCCGATTGCAACCGTCACCGCGGCACGGTGATCGCGCACAAACGACGGCAGCCAACGATCAAGGAATCTCGCGACATCGTCGATGAACTTGGCAACGTCGGCATCGGCTTGGAGAAATTTCTTTACCGGCTCATCCCTGCCGGTTAGCGGTCGTAGTGTGGTGTCGTAGTAGGGATTCGGCAGGAAACGCACATCAAACACCATGTCGGCATCTAGGGGAATACCGTGTTTGAAACCAAACGATTGCAGCGTCAAAGAGATACGACTCCGATCAAGCTGTAGCCAATCCTTGATCCAGTCACGCAAGCGGTTGGCGTTCACGCCGGAAGTATCCATGCGGTGGCCAAGCTCGGCGATATCTGCCAGCAACCGCCGCTCTTCACCGATACATGCTTGCACTCCGCCCGAAACCCGCTCGGCGAGAGGATGCGGACGCCGCGTCTCGGCAAAACGTCGTGCGATCGCTTCGTCACTCGCCTCAACAAACAGCAGCCGGCAATCGACACCACGATCTCGAAGCCCGCTAACCAATGCCGGTAACGCGCCGACCGACTCGCCGGCACGGATATCGATGGCTACTGCGATCTGCTTGACTCCTGCCAGCTCGCGCAGCAGTCCTTCGACCATGGCGGCGGGTAGGTTATCGACCGCAAAGTAACCTGCGTCTTCAAGCGCTTTTAGCGCCACACTTTTGCCAGAACCCGAATAACCACTGACGAGCACGAGTTTCATTTCACCGCACCACGCTACTCTGGCGTATATGCATCAAAGGATGCGGTGGCATTAGGGTCGAAGCTGGTGTTAACGGGAGCCCGCGTCTTGTCTGAACCACGCGAAGATGCCGGTGGCGGGGATTCACCCATTTGCTCGCGCATCGCGGCTTCGTGTCGATCGAGGAAATCCTTGGTCGAATCGTAGCCACGGGTTTGCAAAATGTAGTGTCGCACCGCAGCCTCCACCAGTACCGCGAGGTTACGGCCGGCAACAACTGCAAGTGTGACTGTGGGAGTCTCTACACCGAGGATGGTCGTTGTGCTGGACTTGGTCTGTAGCCGATCAAGCCCGGCAAAATACTCTTTAGTTGGCCTCTCCAAGTGGACAATGAGCCGCAATGTCTTGCGAGGTCGTACTGCTGTTTCACCAAAAATGGCGCGGATATTCAACACACCAATTCCGCGTACCTCCAAAAAATCGCGCAACAACGGCGGGCAGCGACCTTGAATGGTCTCGGGTCCCACCTGATAAAGCTCGACCGCATCGTCGGCTACGAGTCCGGCACCACGCGAAATCAGTTCCAGCGCAAGTTCGCTTTTGCCGATTTGTGAATCACCCGTAATCAGAATGCCAAAGCCGAGTACGTCCAAAAACACGCCGTGCGAAGTGGTGATCTCGGACAACTCGCGCTGCAAATAAGGACGCAACAAATTGACAAAAGTGCGACTCTTTTTTAGCGACAAAAATAGTGGCGTACTGTAACGATCCGCGGCCTCGATCAGAAACTTTGGCGCATCCACACCATCACATAGAAAGATAGCCATTGTTTCGTTGGTGCAGAGCGCCTCAAGGCTCGCCGCACGCTGCGCCTCGTCCAGATTTTCCAGATACTCGATATCGGATAAGCCGAGCGCCTGGATCAAAATCGGGTGAATGAGATTCAAATGCCCGACCAACCCTACTCCGGGACGATTAAGCGCCTCGTGATTTAGCGCGCGCGATGCGCCACGCTGCCCGCCAACCCAAGTTAGCGAGAGCTTGTCGCGACGATCATCAAACAGCCGCTGAACGCTGAGCTGCGGCATTGGTCGAGCCTGATGTTGAGCCGTAAATCAGCATGTCGTGTGCGCGTGTATTGTCGCGCTCGGCCAAGAGCGCATCACGCAAACTCTCGTCACTAAAGACCTGCGCCAGCTCCGACAGCAAATTCAAGTGCTGTTCGGTGGCATGTTCCGGCACGAGCATCGCAAACACAAGCCGTACCGCTTCGCCATCGGGAGATTCAAATGGCACACCATCTTTAGTGCGGATAAAAACCGCCACAGTCTCGCGCAGATTCTTGATGCGCCCGTGCGGAATGGCAACACCATGTCCGAGGCCGGTGGAACCGAGCTTTTCTCGAGCGAATAACGCGTCGAACACTGCCGCACGGGCAATCTTGTTTTCATTCTCGAACAACAAACCAATCTGCTCGAACAAACGTTTCTTGCTTGAGACATCGAGATCCAGCAGGACGTGGGCTACTGGTAAAGATTTGGCAAATGATGCGACGGGCATAGTGCAGGTTCAGAAGTTCTGATGCGGCATTCTACGCCTCGTCCGCCGGGCAAACGCGCACGCGAAAAATATTCCACATCAGACGTGATTGAGGGGCGAGGGGGCACTTCTGCCCATCTCGTGGGCCAAAACGCAAACCGCCCGATTCACCGCTTGAGCGGGCAAATCGAGCGGAGTCGGTACATTGAAAATTGCAACGGAAATCAGGAATCCAAAATCATCCGTTTTGGCGCTTCAGAAATATGTTTGCTCTTGATTTTTTCTTTGTGCTTAACAATTTGCCGGTCTAATTTATCCACCAACAAGTCGATTGCCGCGTACATATCGGCATCTGCGGATTCTACAAAAATATCCTTGCCGGAGAGGTGCACATTCGCCTCGATTTTCTGTCGTAACTTTTCAACGGTCAGTATCATGTTTACGTCTATGACATGGTCGAAGTGGCGATTTATTCGGGTCATCTTGGAGGCCACGTAATCACGCATTGATGGGGTGATTTCGAGGTGATGACCTGTCATGTGCAAGTTCATATGCCGCTCTCCTTTCAAAGGGACACATCATGTGCCCGGTTAATCCATCCCCGTTCAGGGATTGAAAAAGCTTTTGATGGATTCAAGATACGCCCATTCTGCAAAGCGTGCAACTTGAAAAGGTGGGCTATTTCCCCGCTTCTCCGCGACGCAAAAACCCGGTGGCGGTTATATCGACTTCCGCAAACTCGCTGGCTGAATTTGCAGTGACTCGCGGTATTTTGCAATCGTTCGGCGGGCAACCAAGATCCCTTGGTTCGACAGTAAATCGGCAATCTTGTTATCCGACAAGGGCTTACGTTGATCTTCAGCCTCCACCAGCTGCTTGATTAGCGCTCGAATTGCCGTCGCCGAACACGCGCCACCCGCCTCAGTTGCCACACTCGAACCAAAGAAGTACTTAAGCTCGTAAATCCCTCGCGGAGTGAGCATATACTTTTGCGTTGTGACACGCGAAACGGTGGATTCGTGTAGTCCAACTTGATCTGCAATCTCGCGCAAAACCAACGGACGCATGGCAACTTCGCCGTGGTCGAAAAAGTGGCGCTGATTTTCCACAATTGCTTCGGTGACCTTCAAGATGGTCTCAAAACGCTGCTGAATATTTTTGATTAGCCACCGCGCCTCTTGCAACTGGCCGGCAAGATTCTTGCCCTTTGCATCCCGGCTCTTGTGCAGCAAGTCGGCATAGAACTGATTTACCCGCAGCTTCGGCATCGCCGCCTGATTCAACATCGCACGCCATTTACCCCGCACTTTCTTGACCACAACGTCGGGGACTACAAACCTTGTGTCGCCCTGCCCGAATCCACGACCCGGTTTTGGGTCCAACGCAACGATCAAGGCACGTGTCGCGCGCAGCTCGTCGTCAGACAATCGTAGCAGCCGCTTGAGTTTGGCAAAGTCTCGCTGCCCCAGAACGGTGAGATGCTCCATCACCAGCGCCTTTGCGTCCGCCAAATGAGGCGTTGTTAGCGGTAACTGATCGAGCTGAAGCCGCAAACACTCGGCCAAAGAGCGTGCCCCCACCCCTACCGGCTCGAGGTGCTGCACGTGACTTAGCGCAACGGTGAGCTCGCTGAGAAGCATTTCTTCAACGTCTTCGTCACCAATCTCGGCAAGCATTTCATCACCGGAGGCAGCCAGCATTTGCACCAAATCGTCCAGCTCGAAGGAGAGGTAACCGTCATCATCCAGATGCGCAATGATAAAGGCCGCCATTTGCCGGTCGCGCAGCGACAAGGGCATCAAGCCTAGCTGCGCCAACAAATGTTTTTGTAATGAAATTGAGGCTGCGGATACGGCACCGTACTCTTCGCGGTCGATACGATCACCATCGTCGTCGTCGCTGTTCGCCTGACCCGATCCGCCCATGCTCTCAAAACCACCTGCTGTGCTGAATTCACTGCTATCGAATTCGAGTTCTCGCTTTTCAGAGGTTTCGTTCGCGACTTGGGTTGCCGACACTTGACCGGGAGCGTAGTCTGAGTCGCTATACGCACCTACGGAAGCGGCCTCGGCTAAGCGATCACCCGCAGCATCACTCGCTGCGGAATCCGTCTCGCGCGACTCGTTATCCTCGCGTTCAAGCAACGGATTCTCAAGCAAAAATTTTTCTAACTCTTGATTCAGCTCGACCGTCGATAGTTGCAACAGTTTGATGGACTGCTGTAGCTGGGGCGTCAGCGCAAGATGTTGTGAAAGCTTGAGGTGGAGCGATGCCTTCATGATCTGGGTTAGAGCCGGAAATTCTCGCCCAAGTAAACCTTGCGCACAGTTTCGTCGGCGACGATCTCCGCAGGTTTACCGGTCGCGAGTACGCGTCCCTGATTAATGATGTAGGCGTGGTCACAGATGCCAAGGGTCTCGCGAACGTTGTGGTCGGTGATGAGCACACCAATGCCGCGTTTCTTGAGAAACTTGATGATTTCTTGAATATCAATCACCGCGATTGGGTCAACGCCCGCAAACGGTTCGTCAAGCAATACAAAACGCGGATCGACCGCCAGGGCACGCGCGATCTCCACGCGGCGCCGCTCGCCGCCAGAAAGACTGACGGCCGGATTGTTGCGCAAATGGCTGATGTGCAACTCGTCCATCAAAGAATCACGCTTTTTTTCGATCTCTTCGCTACTCAACCCACGCAGTTCCAACACGGCCTGAATATTTTCAGAAACGCTAAGTTTGCGAAAAATGGAAGCTTCTTGGGGAAGATATGCCACACCCAACCGCGAACGCTGATATATCGGCAGGGCAGTCATGACGTGGTGGTCCAGCTGGATTTCACCGCCATCGGCCGGGACAAGTCCCACGATCATGTAGAAACAAGTGGTTTTTCCCGCGCCGTTGGGGCCAAGTAGGCCAACCACCTCGCCACTCTTTACCTCGAGCGAGACGTCATGCACCACCACTCGCTTCTTATACGCTTTGCGTAAATGCCTAGCGCGCAACACACTCACCGCCGGATCACCCCGCTCACCGGTGACAAGTTCTGCTGGAGACAGATCGCGCGCCGCATCCATGTCTATTTCTTTGTCGGTGGCGTCGGCGCGGACGCAGCCGGCGGGACGTTTTCGCGCGCTGCATCCTTGGAGGGCTCTTGCCTCGGCTGGATGGTAATTCGCACCCGATTATTGCCAGTGGGGGTCGACGCCTTGGGGTCGGTCTTGCCATCTGGTACTCGCCCAAACGCCTGTATCACTTCAGTCAACGAGTTGTAGTAGATGTACTCGCCCGTTAACTCGTCCGTGCCATTCTTCAACCGCGCCCGCGAAAAGAGCTTCAGGGTATTGGCCTTGTCATCGAACTCGGCGCGATCTGCAACCCCCTCCATATAGTCGCTAAAACCCTCGCGCTTCTCGCGAAAGGTGATTTGGCCGCCGGCCTTGCCAAACAGCTCGGCAAAAATATTCTCTTGCGCGTCGCGCTTGAGCCGCATGCGCTCTGCGGTGATGCGCATAGTGCCCTGCTCCAGGACGACCTCGCCTTCAAGCACCAGAACATTGGTTGACTGGTCAAGCACATTACTCGCCGCCTCAATCTTGATGGGCTTGGACCGATCCGCCTTTTCCGCTACAGCCCCAAGCGGCACAAGAAGAAATGCCGCAACCAACATGGCCAAGGGGCACCATAAATTCAATTTCACTTTTTGTTCGAGATATCTCATCGGTATGTCACTTCCCGCTGGTAAGCGTTGCGCGCATCTTATCCATACGCAACGTTTTGGTAAGGTTATTGAGTTCAAAACTCGCCGCATTCATGACGCCCTGTGAGCTCTCGATCACAACGCCCTCTTTCGAAGACGCCGTGTTTTTTTCCGGCAATACTGTTAGACGCGGAGTACGTAGTTTCATCGCCGGCGTATTGCCGAACGCGCTCGAATCGATGACCACGCCACCTTCCATCACTACCTCATTTCCACCAGATATAAGTCTGGCAGTGGGCGATGTCGCAACCAGCTGCGGCTGTCCTGGAGTCGTTGCGGTAAACACCACTTTGTCGAGCTTGGACGCATCGTCGACCGGAAAATGCGTCATCGTCTCTGCGGTCAAAACATATTGTACGTCGCCGGTCGGGGACAACTTTCTTGCAACAAATCGTTCCACCACCACGTCAGGGTCGTTTCGGCCAAGCTCACGAGCGACAGAGCCGTCGCCGGAAACGTATCGCGATAGCCAAAAAGTGAGTGCGAGCAACAACACCAGCACACCCAACGGAAGAATCGGAAGCGTGCGGCCGTTCATTTCGACAATTCACTGAGAGTCGGCGGAGGAAGCGCTCGATCTTGAATCGCCACCAAAACACTTTTCGCGGGAAGTCCATACTTAAACTCAATTGCTAGGGGCAACTCGGAGCGCAATGGCGCTCCAGTCGACCGGGCGGCGACTGGCTTACCTCGGGCAGGCCACTGGTCTTGCCAAACTCCATCCTCGTCCAAAAAGAAAAAACGTCCCTCGGCACCGCGCCACGCGGCCAAAACCGCCGCCGGTTTAGAGCCAGCACCACGTTGCTGACTTCCATCGACTAGCCTCAATTCACCCTCACCCTTATCGGCGCTATAGCCAATTTCGAACCGATAAGGGGCGGGACCTCGTGTTTCCGCATTCGCTACGGCGATCGACAATCCAGCAAGACTGCGGACATCACCAACCAACGGCGGCGCTCGGTCCAATGGCTTCATTCCAGGCGGTGGCAGCACCGTAAGGCCTACCGTTTCTCGAAACCAAGCGAGACGCATCGCCTGATCTCGCGAGTTGGAGGATTCAACTGCACCAACCTCGGCCACTCGAATTGCCTGTGAAACCCCCGATACCAAAATTCCGGCCACCATAAAGAACAATGCCATTGCCGTCAGAATTTCCAGCAGCGTAAATCCAGTTTGTTTCGGTTGACCAATCCTAGCCTTGGCGGACAAAGCGGCTCGTGGCGATCGCGCTAATTCTGCCGCGCTACCGCCGGGAGATGTCGTAACTTCGACGCGCAAACTGGGCAACGTATGGACAGAAGATTGTGACATTCGGGTCGAGGCGAGTATGATTCTTGCTTTGGGTAAGGCACAATCATAACGCTTTAGCTCGCTAAAATCGCGCTGAAGTCCGACCGCCTTGAGATCCAACGGGTCGAAGCCTAACATCCAAGCTCCAAAACAGGTACCCGCGTGACGGAAAAAACAACTTGCAAAGATCAAGGTGCCGCTTCAAAACACAGCGAAACGGGGTTCGTGCTGGTTGCCACGTTGGTAGCGATTGCGATCATTACCCTTGGCGCGGCGTATTTTGCCGCCCAAGTGGATACTCTACGAAATAGCGCTTTGTATATGCAGCGCTGGGCTGAGACAGAAAGAGAGGCGTTTGTAATCCGCGAATCTCTGCAATTCGCTGCTGCCACGGGAGTTCGCGACGAAGGGGGCCTCACGTTCGGGAAGGAAACTCTCGCGACCGACGGCAGGCGCTACAAGCTGACTGACACGCTATCAATCACCGTTCAAGATGAGCGCGGATTACTTGCAATAAATACCTTAGATGAAAAGACGCTCTTGCGTTTGCTCGACAGCTTCGGCATCCCCGTTGAAAATCAGCCTCGTCTGATAGACAGCTTACTCGACTACATCGATGCTGATGACCTGAAACGTTTGAATGGGGCGGAGAAAGCCGAGTATGCCCGGATGAACAAACTACCGCCGACCAACGATTTTCTCCGCACACGTCAACAGCTTCAGGAAGTAGCGAGTTGGGATGACCTTTTCAACCGTCTCCGATCAGTCGGCCAAACCAATAATCCGGGCGTTGAATCTCGGTTCATCGATCTGTTTTCGACATCCCGTCACTCGGGCTTGAATCTGAACTCGGCACCAGCCGCAGTGCTGTATGTCGTGCCCGGATTGGATCGCACAAAAATTTCCGCCCTTATTGACCAACGCCGCGCGCGGGCGTTTACATCCATCGCGCAGCTCGCTCCGTTCACCACGGGGCCGATCGATTCCGACTATTTGAGCCTATTCGGCGCAAACGACTTGCGGGTTGTCTTATACAAAGCGGAGCTACCGTTCCTGCTAGAATGCCAACTATCCATTACGCCCGGAGATACTGATCGGCCAACTAGGCTAAAGATGTGTGTCCGTCGTCCTATAAACGCCGGGGCTGGCGGCGGATCAGATGAATTTCAGCGAGCCTTGCTTCAAGATACGCAGAAACCAGACGTGCGACAGCAGTCGGGCTCCCGTCCCTTAGCAACCACCTCTCCTTCCATCAGGAATGACCTACGCGACGCACCCCAGAATGTTGATGCAAAAACGCCTCAGTGGCTGGCTGAAGTTCTTAACCCCGACAAATCTCCGCGGTGATCGGCCCTTCTCTTTAGAGGACCACTTTCGCCAAACGAGGCAAGGCGTAATTGCGCCATCTGCACCGTCGTCGGCACAATCCCCAAACGCCTTTTGGCTGCTGTCCAGAGGCTGTTATGCCGTCAAGATCCTTGAGTTAGCAACTGTTCCGCAGGCTAAACGCAACGATGCAATTCGCCTTGCCATCGCAGGCTGGTCGCCGTTTTCGGCCACTGAACACTACATTATTCCGTCAGCCAATTCCGCCATTATTTGCGCATGGGACAGCGAAGCGACCAAAGGCCGGATGCTTGAATCGGGCGCTAACGCCGCGCAAATTCGGATCGTGCCGGAATCAGCTCTGCGCCGCTTTGAACCCAACTATTTGGCAAATACCGAATCGACCAAAAACGATGCGGCCTTGTATCGCGCAGAGGACGGTTTTGTTGGCATCGCTTACGGATCGCGCCGGCTCGTTGCCGAGCAATGGTGGCCGGAGGTGCCCACCGATTCGAATTGGCGAAACTTCTTGCGCAGTACCGGACAACAAGAGACCACAGACTCCGCCCCGCCCTCTGCGATATCAGCGGCTTGGCTGAAGGAGCCGGTGGGGTACCTAGCCAATCAAGTTAGTGACAGCACAACTCAACGAGAGCTACTCGTCGTTCTTGCATTGGCCTTTCTGTTGTCCATGCCGACTGTTTGGTACGCAAATGAAGTGCGCCAACTGTTTTCGCTCAAACGCGATGCAGTTCAGCGCCTGTCATCAACGGAAAAGGATCTCGATGTCGCTCTCAACGCTCGGGAGCAAGCGCTCTCTGAACAACAACGCGCAATCCAGCTGATAGACCTCTTCGGTCAGCCGGACCCGCTTCAGCTGTTCTTGCTCGTCGCCAATCTGCTAAACCAAAACGCAACTGCCGGAGCGCTCCAACTTGGCGACTGGGATTTGCGACCGCAGCAGCTTAAGTTCACCATTGTGGCAACTTCAGGGGTTCCCCCGGCGGCAACGTCACTCGTCAAAGCCCTCGAGCTCGAGCCGTCATTTCGAGATGTCGAGGCGAAAACAGATGGATCGCGGGTGAACATTACGATTCGACTTGTCAAACCCAGCACAGGACAGGGCGCGGACTCGGCGTCGCCTAAGCCCAAGCCAACGCCTACATCTAGCCAGATCGGGCCTGCGCTAAAGAAGGCTGCATTGCCTGCGCCCCAATTTGTGGGCCATGTTCGGGTTGAATCAAGAAGCACGAACGCTAGCGACGTTCACGCCGTCTAATGCAAATGCCAAACTTCAGCGAATTCACAAGCCAGTTTTTGGGAGAATGGCGCTCCAACTCGAGATTTAGAGCGGGTATCTACCTGCTACTGGGTACACTTTGGCTTTATGGTGTCTTGTTGCTACGCGACCATGCCGTCGCAGAACATGCCAATTGGGAGTTAGTCGAGCAAAAAAATTCACGGGCTCGCGCCACTGCAGCCATTGCCGACTGGCCAACCCGGGCTCAGGAAATGAAAACTGCCGTAGCGGAGCTTGAGGCTCTTTTGTGGCGTGACGGCAGTATTGGCCTATCTCAGGCAGCATTTGAAGAACGCATCATACAGTCGTTAACAGCAATGAACATACCCATCCGAGGGATACGAACCACGGCAATGGCTGAAAGCTCGACACCGGGCCAGCTTGCTCTTATACAATTACGAGCGCGCGTCCAAATAGACTTTAGAGCCTCCACTGTTTATCCTTGGTTGGCTTCACTTGCACGCAGCAAATCCAACAAGTCGCCGACGATCTTTGTAGAAAGTCTGACCATCCGTACCGGCAATGTGGGTCAAGCGGCAACCGCCGAGATCGAACTGATCGGTTACGCCGTCAAGACGACCTCCAACCGTGAACCTGCGCCGCCGATTGCGCCCTCTAAAGCTGCATCTCAGCCGCCGAATTTGCCCCAGTGAATATCCTACTTAAGCGATGGCTTCTTGGTGTGGCGACGGCAACAGTAGCGGTCGTGTTTCTCGCGCCCGTGCCTCAGCGCAAGGCATTGGCCGATGCCAAGTCGGATGATGGCTGGCTGGTTCCACGGCTACCGATAACAACAACTGACTCACAATCTGTCGTGAGCAGCTTAGTTCAAAGTAAACTCTGGGGCAGCTCTGCAGAGACACCTCCAGCCGTTGACGACAAGGCCTCCCGTTGGCGGATTGCCGGGATTACCGGCAGACCTGCTGAACGCTATGCCATTATTCAGTTCGGGGATGATCGCGTTCAACAGCTGAAAGCAGGAGACAAACTTCCGGATGGAACGCTTATCTCAGCAGTTGGTGAGCGCGGTATTTGTGTTTTGCTGGCACGGAAAAAACGTAACCTCCCCTTGGATGGGCAGGCGGCGGCGATTGTTTGGTAGGCAACAACAAGATCAATTTATGAAAAATGCGACTCCACTGCATCGATCGATAGCGTTAGTGCTGCTAGTAGCAGTCACTTTTGTTGGTTGTGCGACTGAACGCGTCATTCCACTGCCGCTAAATCTACCAGAGCGATCTGCTCCCTCGTCGGACGACGCGGCGATCAAGGCTATCGCTGCGGAGGGCAAACGCGGGACTCTAGTAATGCAAAACCCGTCGCCTCCCGTGCAGACGACCAAGGCACCGACTGCACCGTCCCCCACGCGGCCTTCCGGGCCAGCGGACATCGTGCTGAATTTTGATCAGCTCCCTTTGCCCGCCTTCATTCAGGCGGTATACGCAACCGCGTTGAAGCGCACCATTAGCATTGACCCCGCAGTTTCAGCGAGGAAAGACTTAGTCACGCTGCGCGGTGGAAAGTCCCTTACCGCTTCCGAGGCAGAATCCACCGCAGGTCTACTACTAAAGAGTTACGGTATTGCTGTGCAAGATCTAGGCGGGTTGATTCGTTTTGTTCCAGACAACGCAACCACTGGATACCTGCCGGAGATTCGTCGCGGTCGGGCTCTACCGGATACCCCGCTGCCGATGCGGCCGGTGTTTCTGTTAGCTGAGTTAGCCTCCCTACGCCCTAGCGATGTTATGCAATACCTACGCACACTGTTCGGCGAGAAAATCCGCTTCACAGAAGATCCAACGAGAAATTCGATTCTCATGTCTGGCAACGGCGATGACCTGCAGGCAGCGTTGGAGGCTATTCAAGTGCTTGACCAACCTCTCTTCAAAGCGCGGAACTCAATCCGCATTTCGCCGACTTATCTTTCGGCTGAGGAGCTCGCCAAGCGGTTAACTGAGATACTCACGCAAGAGGGGTATTCGATTGGCATGGGTTCGTCTGGCGGCATTCAATTTCCGATCACTCTTTTGCCGGTACCGGGCGTAAACAGCGTGATCGTTTTTGCGCAAGGCAAAGAAATCGTTGCGCACATTCTTGAGTGGACAAACGTATTAGATAAGCCGCCAGAAAAGAGCACCGGACGAAACTTTTTTAGTTATCAGGTGAGAAATACTGATGCCACCCGACTCGCCGAAACCGTGCAGCAACTACTATCTGGAATCGCGAGACCAGCAGCGGCTGCTTCGCCCACGACTGGTGCAACGGGAACCCCTGCGCCATCCGCAGTCGGGGGTGGCGGCGTCGTCGTCGACAAAGCGACCAACACCATTCTATTTAAGGCAACAAGCGACGACTACGCTGATATCGTGCGTTTGCTGCGCGAACTCGACCGCGCTTCACGCCAAGTACTTATTGAGGTTACCGTAGCGCAAGTCGCTGTTGATGACTCGCTAACACTTGGCGTCGACTGGATTTTTCGAAATCTCAACAACAGCGGCTTGAATGTCACTCAGCTCGGCGGCAACACTGGCGGCAGCGCAACTTCGTTTGGCAGTTTCACAGGTTTTGCCATCACGCAACTTGATCGTCTAGGCCAACCACGCGCAGTCCTAAACGCCTTGGCAAGCGACAACAAGGTAACGGTTCTTTCAAATCCGAGTTTGATCGCACGAAACGGCGAAGCCGCCAGCATCCAAGTCGGCCAAGACGTGCCGATTCTGACCAGTCAGCAAACCAACTCTGCCACTGGTGGTACCGGCGTCATCTCGTCTGTGCAATACCGTAACACCGGCACCATCCTAAAGATCAAGCCGGTGATTCACTCCTCTGACCAAGTGGATATGGAAGTCAATCAAGAAGTCAGTAGTGTGGCCAACAACACCACTGGCGGCATCAACTCGCCGACAATCAACAAAAGCTCGCTTGACACCAAGCTGACGCTTAAACATGGATCGACTTATGTACTCGGCGGACTCATCAGCAACAACGTCGACAAGACGCGTAGCGGCGTACCTTTCCTTAAAGATATTCCCATTCTTGGGCAGGCCTTTAGCAGAACAACAGACTCGACGAAGCGCAACGAACTTGTGATTCTCATCACGCCTTATATCATCAGCGATGATGGCGAGGCGCGCGCTGTGACAGATGCGTTCCGCAAACAGCTTGGCGCTTGGGCACAGGAACAAAAGCCAGCCAACCCCGATACAGCGATGCCATCCAAGTGAGTCGCGCTGAATCAGCGCCTCACTGCCGCAAGGCCTGCGTCAAAGCCTACCTCATGGCATCGCAGAAATCGCGTCCAACACTAACGTCGGCGTAAGCAACTCCGGCAGAATCACCGGCTCACCACGGGGCGGGTAGAGCACGTACAGTGGCACGCCGTTGCGCCCAAACGCCGCGAGCGCCGCCGTAATCGCCGGATCCTTTCGGGTCCAGTCGGCTTTCATTCGTACCACGTTGCGTGTTTTCATTTGCGCAACGACAGCTTCGTCATTGAGCGCAACACGTTTGTTAACCTGACAGGTAATGCACCAAGTCGCGGTGAAATCGACGAACACCGACTTTCCGTCGTTGCGTAGCGCCGTAACTCTTTCTGTCGAAAACGGCACCCAATCTGATGGCGACGCGGATGAGGCCGCTGACCCCGCCGCCGGCTCCGGGGTTGGTGCAACAGCACTGGCACCCATCCACGCAAACCATAAGCCTGCGGCTCCGAGCGCCAGACCAACCGCAACTGCGGCCACTGGTTTCCGCGTTTGCATACGTCCATAAACCCACCCTGCTAACGCGAGTACCGTGAGGCCCGCCAGTAGCGCGGCAACGCCATCGTTGCCCGTCTGCGCGCCGAGTATCCATACTAGCCAGACCACCGTGCCATAGAGTGGGAACGCCATCACCTGCTTGAAGGTATCCATCCACGCACCGGGCTTCGGCAAATATCGCAGTAGCGCGGGGAAACACGAGAGCAGCGATACTGGTAACGCCAATCCGACCGCCATGGCGACGAACACAAGCAGCGCAATTGGTGCCGATTGGCTGAGCGTAAACCCTACCGAGGCACCAAGACCGGGGGCCATACACGGCGTTGCGACCACCGTCGCAAGCACCCCAGAAACAAGAGCGCCTACAAGCGGATTGGACTGCGCACGTTGTTCGGCGTCTCCCGCCACCGCTTGAATTGACGTGCCAAATTCGAACACGCCAGAAAGATTTAGAGCCATCACAAAAAACAGCACTGCGAGTGCGCCAACAAACAACGGCTCCTGCATTTGGAAACCCCAGCCGATCGATTGCCCCGCGCCACGCAGGGCCAGCATCAACCCCGCAAGCGCCATGAAGGAAAGCAGTACACCGACGAAATAAGCCGCGCCCTGACGGCGCAACAAACGGCTTTCACCATGCGCGTTTTCGACAAAACCCATCACCTTGATGCCCAGCACAGGAAACACACAAGGCATCAAGTTGAGCACCAGCCCACCAAGGAGGGCGAGCAATAGTGCCAAAGCCAAACTCAAGTCAGGACGGGGATTTGCAGGCGTTTTTGCTTGGATTATGGCGTCGTTACTAGACTTTGACGCCTTTGTGCCAGCGAGATAAACCACCGGTGCCGAAATGCTAACCGCGCGCGCCGAGATGGCACCACCACCGGCGACCGTTGTCCCCCAAGTAACTGCGCGTTTATCGGCTTCTTCCGCCACCAACACGCCATCGAGGGTTTTCAGGTCATTGTTTTTCGGGTCGGCGAGCGCCACGGTCAATGCAAAACCATCCGGCGTTTTCGAAAATATCTGTTTGCTGGCGTTCGCCATCACGTCGTCACGAAGCGGATAGAACGCAACTCCGGCCGTGTCTACAGCCGCCTGGGTTTTCACCTTGATGGTCGCGATCATCCCTTCAATGGCAACCGATACATCGCGCAGGGTCTGATCAGGGAGCGACGCTCGGGTGCGCGCAAACGAGGCTTCCCACGCTGAATCCAACGCTGCCACCTTGTCTGTTGCAACTAACGACAGGCTGACAACACCTTCCTCTGGGATACACACGTCTGCGCAGACAAGCCAATCTGCTTTCGCCTTAAGTGTCACTTTGTCGCCACGCGGAAACGTTGCCGGCGTCTGGATGTTCACCAAGTGCAACACTTCCCCCTCATAGCCGAAATTCATCAACGGGCCGAGTGGAAGTTTTTTCGGGTACGGCCACTGAATTTCGCCCGCCGTGAAACCTTCAGGCAGGGTCCACTTGAGCTTTGTCGGCAGCCCCGAATCGCCTGGATTGCGCCAATAAGTGTGCCAGTGATCGATGATCTTCAGCCGCAGAGCCGCCTCGATGGGCTTGCCGGGCTGAAACGTAGTGTGTCGTGCGACTAGCTGCGCCTCGACGTGAGGCGTCTTGACGACCTCGGCAGCGTCGGCAAGACTACTGATACCGAGCGCCAGCACCGACGCTAACATCGCAGCGACCCGTTGCAAGAGCGAAATAGGGGATGCCTCCGGGAATACAGACCGCCAGTGCGCGCAGGAAATCATGCCACTGCTAACCTCATGGGATTGTTAGAGAGATTCCGCCGGACATCTCAATCGTCTCGGCAGCCCAACCTATTGACCAAAAGGCTTGGTCAGCGTTCGCGGCGATGCGCGTAAAGATGGTGCCCACAGTCTGATTTGAACAGACGACCTACCGCTTACAAGGCGGTTGTCAATGCAAATCAACGGTGAGCATAACTCCATGAATTCTAAACTGAATTTCGCGTTTGTTCCATCGTATTCTGGATGGGAGTAGCGATTAAATAGCGATAGGAGATTTCATGGCATCAGTTCTTAAAACCAAAACAGGCAGCTTCCGAGTGCAAATTGAGCACAACGGGAAACGCGAATACAAAACATTCCGCACGAAGACACTTGCGACGACTTGGGCAAATCAGCGCGAGGCCGAGCTCGAACGCGGCCTAATTGCGAGCGTTGATCTTGCGCAACGAACCGCTCTAAATGAGGTCATTCGAGATTACCGGGCCCGTGTGCTCCCTACTAAACGCGGACACCATTTGAAGTCTTCCTTGAATGCTCTCGAACGAAGCTTTGGAAGTTTGCGCTTGATCTCCATCACTCCTCGGGATGTATCGCTGTTTAGAGATGACAGACTTAAAGCGGGAGCCTCGGGCTCGACCGTTACAAAAGATTTGAACTTGCTACGAGTGCTGATCGACCATGCAATTCTAGAGATGAGCATCCATCTGCCATCAAACCCTGCGCGCATGTGCAAGAACCCCAAATCCGCGCCCCCTAGAACGCGAGTTTTGGAAGCCAGTGAGGAAGCATTGTTGTTTGAGGCTACTAAACACCCGTTGTTGCCGTCAATCATGACCTTGGCGATTGAAACTGCAATGCGACTCGGCGAGTTGCTGAACATGCGCTGGGGCCATATCGACTTCAACTCAAGAACGCTTTTCATCCCGCTTACCAAAACCGATGTTCCCCGAGTAATTCCGCTTTCCACAAAAGCCCTTGCAACTCTGCGCGCACTGCCGCGCAACATCAAAGATGAACGTGTTTTCGGCTGCTGGAAACGTGCAGACTCATTCCAAAAGACCTTCCGCCGCGCAGTTTTGAAATCCGCGATTAAGGATTTTCGATTCCATGACCTTCGTCACACCGCTACTAGTCGGCTAGCCCAGCGTTTGCCGAATGTCATTGAACTTGCGGCAATCACAGGTCACAGCAGTCTTTCAATGCTGAAGCGTTACTATCATGTATCGCCGGCTCAGCTCGCTGCGAAACTGGCGTAGTTCTGCTGTTAAATCAACGGGGCTACATCCCACAATTTACAATCGGCATGCTTCTTTCGGCAGCACTGCTTTCGGCCCAAGTGTTCCGATTCGTTTGGAGGTATTGAATGGACGTTTCTCTTGTTGCCCAAGCGCCGAAAGAACTTCTTCCCGACTTTGGCAACCCAATTTCCAATGAGCTTCTCGAAAATTTCGCCAGCGACCAGCTCGTTATTGATTGCCTAACCATCAAGCTGATTCCGCAGGAGCCTGGAGACGGAGTCAATCCCATCGAAGGCGTAGGTTTAATCCATCTCCGGGCTGCCAGCGAGTTCTCACTTAGGATGTATTCAAAGGAGCCGCTGGTGGACCCCTTCAGCGAGCTAAAGAAGTTTGCGAATCGGGTGCCCGGTGAAAAAATCTCTGCTTCTGAGTTTTATGACTTGGAAGCGACGGACATCAATGGCTGTATTTGGAAGAGTGAGGGGTTGCTAATCTCTCCTGTTGGGTCTAGTCGCGGCACAGTTGTAACGGCAAAGTTTTCAATGCTGACGAATACAGCGGAAATCGACAGCAGACTACCTTCGGTGCTGAATATGTATTTCTTTCAACCCATTGAGGTTGCATATACACAGTATCTTGAGACTGAAGTGAAGCAGCACGGAGGCTGTCCCGAATTTTGTGTTTATCGATTTTGCTAGGCGTTATTGAATTGTTGCTCGAAACGGATCATCAGTTGGCTTAGCGCTTGTTTCCAATTCTGAATGGGCATTGTCCAGCGTTGACTGA
>Ga0315907_10003687_pt1 | contig 17818 bp, 15 predicted proteins | sample LakEriMetagenome_3_FD_203525 | JGI IMG/M metagenome (GOLD analysis project Ga0315907, IMG submission 203525) | Freshwater fungal communities from buoy surface, Lake Erie, Ohio, United States - Buoy 12 MA123 | ecosystem: Environmental > Aquatic > Freshwater > Lake > Lake biofilm | place: USA... | reverse complement strand
CGAATTATTCCAACAACAACCCACAGATTAATTTTGATCAATACATGCGTCCCTTTTGGAGTGCTGATACCATTTATAACGAACTTATTTTCCTAAACGGGGCAGGTACTTCTGCAAAATTAATGTTCACCCCAACGCAAATTTTATCGGTAAAAAACTATAACCAAACGATTACGTACACCCAAGGTACGGATTACACCTTGAACGGTAATACGCTTACCCAATTGAATCCGGCCATGTCATCATCGGTTTCTCTGACTGTTGGCAGTGGATTGCAAAACAAGCAACATACTTCATGGATAAATGTTACATACAAACCTAGTAGAAGCGATTGGTCTATTAGTAATAATTTCACGTATCGAGGGTCGCAGCTTCCCAAAACCATGGCCAAGTTAAACAGCGGACAACCTGTGAAAATGCAAGCCATTGGCATGTCCATCACCGCCGGATTGAACGTGAGTGGTTTTGCAGGAGATCCCAACAACTTTACGCCAACGTTCCCTTATATGCACAGCTATATCGACATGCTTGGCCAACGTTTAAATCAAGTATTTCCCGGACCTATTACCATCTACAACAGCTCTTGTGGAGGCAAAATGGCGGCATGGGTTGATACGTATTGCCCGGCACTGGTAAATCCGAATAATCCTGATTTAGTATTCATTGATATGGGTATGAATGACATTTGGGGAACTAGCGCAGTGGCTTTCAAAAACAGCATTCAATCGGCCATGAATAAAATGAAACAGCATAATCCCAATGTAGAATTTGTGCTTATAGGTAATATGCTCCCGGATGTATCAGGTATGGGAGCTCCTGCGAATGGTGCGGTAGATATGTATGGATTTCGAACGCAGTATTTGAATATGGATACCGTAGGGGTGGTGTTTTTTGATATGACTTCCATTAGCGACAGCATATACGACCGTAAAGGAGCATACCAATGCACGGCAAATTCCCTGCATCCGAACGATTATCTTGCGCGTTGGTATGCCCAAGGTTTGTTTCAAATGTTCAACAACACTAACGTAAGCGGTATGCCTGGTACATTGAACCTGGACGCTGTAACGTGTTTTCCGAATCCTAGCGAAGGAGTATTGATGGTTGATTTAGGTTTTTCACCAACAGCTCCCTTTGATGTAACGGTATTCGATCTATTGGGACAGGTTGTTTATGAGGGAAAACAATTCCAGCAAAAGCAGCAATTTGATTTTTCGAGGCTCCCAAAAGGAAATTATAATATGCAATTAGGTAAATCTTCCAAGAAGCAACAAGTTTCATTCATAATTAAATAGCTATGAAATTATTCACTCCGATTTTGTGTTGCTTGGTGCTTGTAACGGCAAGAGCAACCACCTATTACGTTTCTCCCAGTGGCTCGAATACCAACGGTCTCTCTCCAGCAACAGCGTGGACAAGTTTGACAAGTGTGAATAATTTTACCTTTAGTGCGGGTGATTCCATATTATTTAAAGGAAATACAACGTTCAGTGGCTATTTAGAAATCACGCAACAGGATGCGAATAATTTTAACCTCCCGTTGTATTTCGGAAGTTTCGATCAAGGGGTCGCTACGATTCTCACGCCGAATACTCTAAATTGCGGTTTTAAGGCAACCAATGTACAAGGTGTTCGACTTGAAAACCTCATTTTTCAAGGACCGGGCGTGCAAACCGCATCGAATAAAGACGGGATATTGTTTTATACGAATTTAGCAAGCGGATACCTAAAGAATATTCGATTGAAAAATGTAAATGTCAATGGCTTTGGTTTTTGCGGGATTCGCTTTTATTCGGAATGGTCTGCCAATGTAAACTCTGGATACAGAAATGTACTAATCGATAGCTGTGTCGTGCACGATTGCCGCGAAAATGGCATTGTGAGTATTGCTTATGATGATCAAAATTATACTACCTATCAACATTACGGGTTTCAAATAAAAAAATGCCGTATATATAATATCACTGGATATTCGGCGAATAGCCACAAAGGAAGCGGAATTGTACTTTCACAAATTGATTCCGTGTTAATCGAACGTTGTGAGGTCTTCAATAACGGCGCGTTGAATACGGCTTGCGGTGGACCAGGAGGAATATGGGTGTATGCTGCCAATGGGGTTACCATCCAACACAACGAAAGCCACCATAATAAATCAGGATCAGGTAACGGTTGTGATGGTCTTGGCTTTGACCTAGACGGAGGAACGACCAATTCGATAGTCCAATATAATTACTCGCATGACAACGACGGTGCGGGGTATTTACTCGGTAATTTCCCTGGAGCAAGGCCATGGGGAAACAATGTGGTGAGGTATAATTACAGCGTGAACGATGCAAGAACCAACAATAGTCCAGTTACGCTTTTTACGGCACCCGGCACCCAATGGAACGGTTTGCGGTTTCATAATAATACGGTGGTTGTGACCAATAGTCCGAATAACAACTATCCTAGTTTTTCGGCCTTTCAAATGACCGATTATGGAACACAAATGACGGGTGTAGAGTGTTATAACAATATTTTTTTAACTCAAGGACTGCCGGTGATTGACGTGCCTGCCACCTTTACAAATCAAAATCCGGCCTTTATTGGTAATTTATATTGGGCCGGAGGAGGTGCTACGACGTTTGTCTACGGAAACACCTACAATTCATTAAGCAGCTTCCGAAGTGCAGGGGTGAATTGTGAGCATATTCAAAATACGAATTATGGGTTCGAAGCAGATCCACTCTTGCCCAATATTTTATCTCCGGCACCAACGCTTTATCCTCAAGAGACAGAGATGCTTTCGTCGTATGCTATTATCAATACCTCTCCAATGATGAATGCAGCGGTTAATATGTCGGCGTTATTTGGATTCGGTAATGGACCAAAAGATTATTATGGAAATATGGTGCCGAACAGCCAAGCTCCCGAAATCGGTGCAGAGGAAGGGTATTTTATCAATGTGGGATTACCGGGCTTGGCCCCAAGTGATGGGATTCGTTTGGTGCAGAATCCAGTGGTTTCAACCGTCAGGCTACACGTGGATTCCAAATGGTATGGAAGCGATTATGCGGTTTTAGATGTTTTAGGCAACGAGGTAGCAAAAGGAATGTTGCAAGGTGAGGATGAAGAAATCGATGTCTCTGAATTTTCAGATGGTATGTATTTTATTGCGGTAAAACGGCATTCTTTTGGTTTAAAGTTTATTAAGGATTGATATAACCTTCGTTTAATGAGTTAGCGTCACAAGAAATCAGGTCTCTCAGGTGGCACTTTACTTTTGATTTCCTACCTTTGAGCGTATGAGACGATTGATGTTTTTGCGCGGTAAATTAAAAGGCCTGTTTTTCTTTTTTCATGGCCATCGCTTTTTTTCCGCCCACTTGTTTTCTTTTATTGGTTCAATGGCTTCCTTGTCAAAATGGATCCAGCGACATAAAGCACTGGGACATAATGATTTTTATTCCTTTAAATTCGACTACTCCCGTAGAGAACAACTTTTTGAATATGTGATCAAGCAAGAGGGTTTAGATAGCCCCATTGATTATTTAGAATTCGGAGTTTCTAAAGGGGATTCCTTCAAGTGGTGGACAGCACGAATTACTGATCCTGCGGCACGTTTTTATGGATTCGATACCTTCACCGGACTTCCAGAGGATTGGGGACCGTTCAAAAAAGGGGATATGAGTTCAGGAGAGTCTTTACCTGAAATTAATGATACACGATACCAGTTTTATCAAGGTTTATTTCAGCAAACGCTACTTCCGTTTCTTGTCAATTTTGACCCTTCGAGAAAAAAAGTGATTCATATGGATGCTGATTTATATACGGCAACGTTGTATGTGCTCACCTTGATTACGCCGTACTTACGTCCAGGCGATGTAATCTTTTTTGATGAATTTAATGTTCCTCAGCATGAGTATAAAGCGTTTACCGAATGGGCGAGTGCCTTTTATATAAAATATGAAGTGTTGGGTGCTGTGAATAACTATTATCAAATCGCTGTAAAAATTAAAGAATGAGAAAATTATTATCCCTGTTAGTATTAGGAGCATTATTAGTCGCATGTGAACAAAAAATGGATGCTTGTGAGTGTGGTAAGCGAATGATTGATAAAGATTCGAAAGAAGCGATGGATTGTAATGATTATTGGCGTTCTCTTGATTTGAAAGAACAAGAGGTGTTCATGGAAAAGGCCATGAAGTGTTATGCCAACGAAAGTCTTGGAACCGACCTAAAATAAAAAAGTCTCCCGAGGGAGACTTTTAACAAACAACAACAACTAAACATCCCTTCTATTGTTAACGAAGGAATACCTCTCTACCGCACGGCAGTTGTTCGTCCGCGGAAGAAATATCATTCCTCCGCATGAGTGGCTTGAGTTTAAGGGCTTCTTGCTGGGCAAGTTCCCGCACACTCATTGATTGCTTTAACACAATCGATTTTTTGTTTTTTGACTTTATTCGTCTTGGATCTAAGTAAATGATATCACCTTCAGTTAGCATATCCTTTTCTTTAAATGCCTCATTGTAATGATGAAGTTGAGATAACCTGATTCCGGTTTGCTTTGAGATTTTATAGTAAGAATCTGTTTTACTCGCAATCACGTAACGTACTCTGTTTTCATGAATCAATATTCGAATACTTTCCTGCTTAATTGCCTTGGCGGGTTGGATCGGTTCGGCGAGGATCCTTCCAGCGTTCAGTGCAATAAGGGTGAGTAATGCGATGCGTTTCATATGGTCCTCTAACGAATTGTCTGTTTCAAGGTTTCATTATTTGATTTTTTATATCAAAAACAGCCAGTTTGTCTTTTGTGCAAGGATGTAAGATGTCAAAATGGCGCTTTTGGATGGGTGGTTTATGTTTTGAGCACTATTCGAAACAAAAATTAATACCTAAATGGATTTAACTAAATTAACATCGTTAGCTCAAGAGGCTTTACAGAAAGCACAGGAGCTAGCCCAAGAAAACCAGCACCAAGTCTTAGATACTGGACATATGCTAATGGGACTGCTAACGGTAGACAAGGAGGTTGTACCGAGGTTGTTGGATAAGCAGGGTGTGAATCAGTCGGTGTTTCGTGCAGCGGTTAATGCGGTGGTTTCAGGGTATCCGAAGGTTCAAGGCGGTGAGCTGCATATTTCCAATGCGCTTTCTGCTGTCCTTAAAAAAGGTCTTAGTGACCTAGACGCTTGGGGAGATTCTTATTTGGCCGTGGATGCCTTGTTTTATCACGTGTGTCAATCCAAAGATTCCTTATCTCAATTAGTGAAAGATTCAGGGATTAATATTAATCAATTAAAAAAAGATATAATGGAAATGAGAAATGGAGAGAAAGTACAGAGTTCCAGTCAAGAAAACACCTATCAATCCTTAGAGAAATATGCGAAGAACTTGAATGAAATGGCTGCTAAAGGAAAACTTGATCCGGTAATTGGCCGCGACGAGGAGATTCGACGCGTGTTACAGATTTTAACCCGTAGAACCAAGAACAACCCGATCTTAATCGGAGAACCTGGGGTTGGTAAAACTGCCATTGCTGAAGGCTTGGCTCACCGAATCATTAGTGGGGATGTGCCTGAAAATTTAAAAACAAAGGTGGTTTACTCCTTAGACATGGGTTCGTTAATTGCCGGAGCAAAATACAAAGGCGAATTTGAGGAACGTTTGAAAGCTGTAGTCAAGGAAGTGATTAATTCGGATGGTGAAATCATTTTATTCATTGATGAAATCCACACCTTGGTTGGCGCTGGAGGTGGCGAAGGAGCCATGGATGCAGCAAATATTTTGAAACCGGCTTTGGCGCGCGGTGAATTGCGTGCGGTAGGAGCAACAACCCTTAATGAGTACCAAAAGTATTTTGAAAAAGATAAGGCCCTCGTGCGACGCTTTCAAACGGTACTTGTTGATGAGCCCGATACGGAAGATGCCATCGCTATCCTACGAGGGATTAAAGAAAAATATGAAAATCACCATAAGGTAATCATTAAAGATGCAGCCATAATTGCCGCGGTAGAGTTATCGCAGCGGTATATTTCTGATCGTCACCTTCCGGATAAAGCAATCGATTTAATCGATGAAGCCGCATCAAAACTTCGCATGGAGATCAATTCCAAACCGGAGGAATTGGATGAAATCGAGCGTAAAATCATGCAACTTGAAATTGAACGTGAAGCCTTAAAGCGCGAAAACAATACCACAAAATTGGAAGCTGTTGAAAAAGACTTGGCCAATTTCAATGAAAAACGACAAGGACTGACTTCCAAGTGGCAAACCGAGAAACAAATGTTAGAGTCTATTCAACATTCGAAAGAAGAGATTGAATTATTGAAATATGAGGCCGATGCAGCCGAGCGAGCCGGAGATTACGGTAAAGTGGCTGAAATTCGATACGGAAAAATTCAAGAGGCTGAGCGGAAGTTAGAGGATTCTAAGAAGACGTTGAGTGAAATTCAATCGGTATCTAAAATGATTAAGGAAGAAGTCGACACCGAAGAAATTGCTGAGGTGGTTTCTAAATGGACAGGAATTCCAGTACAGAAAATGGTGGAAAGTGAAGTGAGCAAATTACTCAGGTTGGAGGACGAGCTTAAGAAACGCGTGGTTGGACAAGAAGAAGCCATTGAGGCCTTGTCGGATGCGGTACGACGCTCCCGGGCAGGTCTTCAAGACGCGAGGCGTCCGATTGGGTCGTTTATATTTCTGGGAACTACCGGTGTTGGAAAAACGGAATTGGCGAAAGCCTTAGCTGAGTTTTTATTCAACGATGAAAACGCGATGACACGCATCGACATGAGTGAATACCAAGAAAAGCACAGCGTAAGTCGCTTGGTGGGTGCGCCTCCGGGATATGTGGGCTATGATGAAGGTGGACAGCTAACGGAAGCCGTTCGCAGAAGACCCTATTCCATTGTATTGTTGGATGAAATCGAAAAGGCTCATCCGGATGTGTTTAATGTGCTCTTGCAGGTGCTTGACGATGGCCGTTTGACCGATAATAAAGGAAGGTTGGTGAACTTTAAGAATACCATTATTATTATGACTTCCAACATGGGTTCGCATATATTGCAAGAAGCCTTTGAAAACGCCAAGGAATCAGATTATCCACATATAGCAGAAAAGGCTAAAGTGCAGGTTTTGGAATTATTAAAACAAACGATTCGTCCTGAATTCTTGAATCGGATTGATGAAACCTTGTTATTCTTGCCACTAACCCGTTCGAATCTTAAAGACATTGTTCAAATTCAATTGGGTAACCTGAAGGCTCAACTCAAGGAGAAAGGAATTAAATTATTCATCGCCCCAGATGCGTTCGATTATATTGTAGAATTAGGCTACGATCCATTCTTTGGGGCACGTCCTGTGAAGCGAGTAATTCAAAAAGAAGTACTGAATAGCTTGTCGAAGGCCTTACTTGCTAAGACGGTAGATATGACGCAAACGGTGGTTATGGACATGTTTGAAGGACAAATCGTATTCAGAAAGCCAGTATTGGCAGAAGAAGAAATCGCGTAACTTCGTTCCACGGGATTTCAACTGAGTTACTCGGGATTTCAACAAAGTTCCATGGGATTTCAAATCCCGTGGAACTTTGTTTTAACATTTTTCTACATCCCTTGGTAAATTCATTTCGTAACTATTTTTTATATTTGCAATATATAAATATAAAATAAAAATATGTCAACCTTCACCAGTTCACTTCCAGAAGATCTCCTGCAGGCGCTCGCACTCAAGGCCAAAGAGCTATCGGTTCCCAAAAACACGCTAATAGAACGTGCCCTGCGCATCTATCTAGAACAGCTCAATCGTGCAGCTTATGTAAAATCTTACAAGCAAATGGCAGCTGATACCGATCTGCAATTATTAGCTGAAGAAGGCATGGCGGATTACTTTACACAGTTGGAGGAAGAATGAAGCAGGGCGAAATTTGGTATACCGACTTGAATCCGGTAAAAGGGAGTGAGCAAGCTGGATTTAGGCCAGTGATTATCGTCAGTGGAAATTTGTTAAATCAACACGCGAACGTGGTTATTTGTATTCCTTTAACCACGAAAATAAAAAACTACCATGGAAATCTCGTGTTAGATCCATCGCCCACGAATGGACTCTCAGCAAAATCCGAGGGGTTAACCTTACACGTCCGGTCTATCTCCAAAGCGAGATTGGTACAACGGTTGGGTAATATTTCGAAAACTGAGTTGAAGCAAATCCATACGTGCTTAAATGAAATTTTGACGTACTGAACAACGTTCCACGGGATTTCAAATCCCGTGGAACGGGGTATAAAAAAAGCGGCCGAGGCCGCTTTTCAAATATAATCTTAATCCTAGTATCGGTAATGATCCGTTTTGAATGGACCTTTAACATCAACACCGATGTAATCAGCCTGTTCTGCAGATAACTCTTCTAACTCAACACCGATTTTAGATAAATGTAAACGCGCTACTTTCTCATCCAAATGTTTTGGTAAAGTGTATACGTCATTTTCGTATTTATCTGAATTATGCCATAACTCAAGTTGAGCTAAGGTTTGATTCGTGAATGAATTCGACATTACAAACGAAGGGTGACCGGTAGCACAACCTAAATTCACCAAACGACCTTCTGCCAATACAATGATGTCATTTCCATTCACATTGTACAAATCTACTTGAGGTTTGATTTCCATTTTTGTTTCACCGTATTTGCCGTTCAACCAAGCCATATCGATTTCATTATCGAAATGTCCGATGTTACACACGATGGCTTTGTCTTTCATTGCTTCGAAATGCTTTCCAGTTACAATCGATTTGTTTCCAGTAGCCGTAACAATAATGTCAGCTAATCCAATCACGTTGTCTAAGCGTTTCACTTCGAATCCGTCCATCGCTGCTTGAAGCGCACAAATTGGGTCGATTTCCGTAACGATTACACGAGCTCCAGAACCTTGCAACGAGGCAGCTGATCCTTTACCTACATCTCCGTATCCACATACAACGGCAACTTTACCGGCCATCATAACATCTGTCGCACGGCGAATCGCATCCACTAAAGATTCTTTACATCCGTATTTGTTATCGAATTTCGATTTAGTTACGGAATCATTCACGTTAATGGCTGGCATTACCAAAGTACCATTTTTCTTACGCTCATACAAGCGGTGAACTCCGGTAGTGGTTTCTTCAGACAATCCTTTGATTGCTGCGGTAAGTTCTGGGTAACGATCAAATACCATGTTGGTTAAATCGCCACCATCATCTAAGATCATGTTGAGCGCTTGTCCACCTTCAAAAGCAAACAAGGTTTGTTCGATACACCAATCAAATTCTTCTTCGTTCATTCCTTTCCATGCATATACCGGAATTCCTGCTGCTGCAATTGCCGCTGCGGCGTGGTCTTGCGTAGAGAAAATGTTACAAGATGACCAAGTAACTTCTGCACCTAATTCTACTAAGGTTTCGATGAGTACAGCGGTTTGAATGGTCATGTGTAAGCATCCTGCGATACGAGCACCTGCCAACGGTTTTGATGCACCATATTCCGCTCTAAGCGCCATTAAACCTGGCATTTCTGCTTCGGCTAATTTTATTTCTTTACGTCCCCATTCTGCGAGGGAGATGTCTTTAACTTTGTAGTTCAGTTTTTCTGTGGTATTATTCATTGTATTGTTTTTCAGTGCAAAAATAGTGATAAATCAAGGAATTCAAACTAAATACCCATTTCCTTTAATTGATGTTTAAGGGCTTTGATAAATAACGGATGATCGTTATTGCTTGGGACCAAATCTACGGTTTCCCCGCCGTGTTCTTCAAATATTTCTTGGTACTCGCTTCCAATCTCAATTAAGGTTTCCAAGCAATCCGCAACGAAAGCAGGACTAAAAACCAAAAGGCGTTTGGCTCCTTTTTTGGCGTGTTCTTCCACGATTTTATCGGAGAAAGGCTCTAACCATTTCTTGTCCAGACGAGATTGAAAACAAACGGTATATTGATCTTCTTTGAGGCCTAGTTTTTCTACGATTAGTCGAGTGGTCGCATAGCACGTTGCTTTGTAGCACATTTTGTTTTTGTCGTTAAGCTCGGTCTCACAAGGCTGATCTCCACAGAGGTCGGTGCCTTCATACACCTTATCTACTTGACGTTCAGGCAGGCCGTGGTATGAAAAGAGGATGTGGTCATACGAGTTAAGGTCGAATGCTTTGGTATTCTCTACGATATTTTCAATATAATAGGGATTGTCATAGAATTGTCCTGCCACGGCAACTTCTGGAATAACCCACCACGAAGAAATGATCCGCATAGCCTTTTCAATAGCGGAACCGGAAGAGGCACTCGCATATTGCGGAAATAATGGGAATAGTACAATCTTGTCGTAGTTGGCAAGGCGAATGCGTTCAAGCACGGAATCCAGCGACGGATTTTGGTAGCGCATGGCGAATTCTACCGTAACTTCATCGGGGTTGTATTCTTCTTGAAGCAGCTTGCTTACGTTTTGGGTGTAGGTGAGTAGGGGAGAAACGCCATGCCCAAGTTCCCATAATTCCTTGTATATCTTGGCAGATTTCGGCGCTCTGAACGGCACAATAATGCCATTCACCAGAATTTTTCGCGCAAGCCATGGAATATCAATTACTCGCGGGTCGTTCAAAAATTCGGAGAGGTAACGTCGAACGTCGGAGGTTTTAGGGCTGTCTGGTGTGCCAAGTTGGATTAGGAGAACACAGGTCTTTTTCATGGGGTTGAAACAATTCGCAGTTTGGAAAGTTCAAAGGTAGGGAAAACCGATGATTCTTAAAGAACTTCTTACTTTTGTGTCATGATTGATTCGAGGAGAATATTTGATTTACGGATCCAAACCGAATTTCAGGCCTTGGCGGTGGAGATTGCCCAATTTCAATTGGAGCACTGTACGATTTACCGCGACTTTGCGCGCTTAATGAAGGTAGATCAAGTAATCCGCTTTGAGGAGATTCCTTTTCTTCCGATTCGATTTTTCAAAGAATACGATGTAGTTTCTGAAGCAATTCCAACCGATCCTTTGGTCTTTTTAAGCAGCGGAACGGGCGAGCAGGGTAGAAGTAAGCACGTTGTAACGAGGCCGGCGCTTTATGAGCAAAGTTATTCTCGTGGGTTTGAAGCTTATTTCGGTAGTCCGAAGGATTGGGTGATTCTGGCTTTGCTGCCGAATTATTTGGGACAAGGATCCTCTGGCTTGGTGTATATGATGGACGGTTTAATCAAGCAAACGGAACATGGGTTGTCGGGATTTGTGTTGAACGAAATGGAACAAATTCATGCGCGCTATCAAGCGGCCATCGCTTCGGGCAGAAAGTGCATGTTGTTTGGGGTATCGTATGCCTTGTTAGATTTAGCCGAGCAAGGAAAAGATTTTTCTAAGGCCGTGGTGGTAGAAACGGGAGGCATGAAAGGACGACGACAAGAGCTAACAAAATCCGAGTTGCACGAAGCCTTGAGACAGGGCTTACAAACTTCCGATATTCATTCCGAATATGGCATGACCGAATTACTTTCTCAGGGGTATTGCGGACCCGATTTAATCTTCAGCACACCGGCATGGATGCAGGTGCAATTGCGTGACGTGAGTGATCCCATGGCTCAGGTTCCAGCGGGGCAACGCGGGGCAATTAACATCATTGACTTAGCTAACTTAAACAGCTGCAGCTTCATTGCTACCGACGACATTGGTCGCATCGTTCCCGGAGGATTCACCCTGGAAGGCCGCGTAAACCAATCCGACATCCGCGGGTGTAATCAGATGGTTGGGTAATTTATGATTCCTGGGTGCGCCCTTCGATACGTCCGACGGGGACCGCACCCTAAGGCAATGTTTATTTCAATTGAATTGTTGGTTTCATTCATTAAAATGGTAGTTTCACTTCTTTAAATCGGATTTCATTTCGTTTAATTGATTAAATCCCAGTACGGTGCCAAAGGTCCTTTTTTGATATTCCTTACCACCATAAACTAAGAAGGGAATTACATCAGGCTTCACTTTCGAAAAGTGTTGCATATTTTTGAAAAAATCAGGGTGTATGGTTTGGGAGGACTTGATTTCAACCGCGAGTAATTTGGCGCCATCTTCTATCAACAGATCCACTTCATTACCAGAAGAATCGCGCCAAAAATAATAGTTTTCGTGGGTTTTAAAATTCCAAGTGCTTTTCAATTTTTCCAGGATGATGAAATTCTCAAAGAGTTGTCCTTTAGCAAAATGTATTTCAACATCTTGAACCGTGCGAAGACCTAACAAATAGGACAATAAACCGGTGTCGTAAAAATAGATTTTCGGTGTTTTTACTATGCGTTTGTTGAAATTTGAATGATAGGGATACAAACGAAAGGCAATAAACGAAGCCTCCAAGAGTGCCATCCATGCATTAACGGTTTTATTGTCTAAACCCAATTCATTGCCCAAACTACTTTGGTTAAAAAGCTGTCCTGTTCTACCGGCCAGTAGTTTTATGAATTTTTGGAATACATCCAGGTTCAAGATGTTTTTAAGCATTCGTACATCGCGTTCGATGTAGGTATTCAAGTAGTTTCCATAGTATTCGACTGCATCAATGTTGTTGAACCACTTGCGGGGATACGAACCGCGAATCACATATTCTTCCCAGTTATCAAACATGAAATTCCCCTTTTGCAGTTCAGAATACGACAAGGGTAATAGGTTAAAAAGGGCTATTCTACCCGCAAGTGACTGAGCAATGTGTTGGGATAATAAAAAGTGTTGTGAGCCTGTAATCAAGTATTCACCATTGACTTGACGCTGGTCCGTATATACTTGCAAGTAAGAAAACAATTCAGGGACATATTGAATTTCGTCAATGATGACACCATTTCTGTAAGTTTCTATAAATCCCTTCGGATCACTCTTAGCAAAATTCCGCAAAGAAATATCCTCTAAATTCACGTAGGTAAATGCAGGTTTAAGCATTTGGCAAAGCGTTGTTTTACCCGATTGCCTAGGCCCCATGATACCCGTAATGGGGAATTTTTCCAATGCCTCTAATACCTTAGGCGCAATGTCACGTATAAGTTGTTCCATTTTGTAAATTTAGGAATCCTATTCCTAAATAGCAAATTACTCGTGTTATGAAGACTAAATCTTTCTTTTAAGGAGCCATTTGAATAGGTACCTCTTTTCCAAAGTCTGACAGCGCCTTAAAAAGGCGCATTATTCGCAACCAGCGGCTGTTCCGCTGGTCAACAAACCAGCGGGACCTTGTGGGCCTTGCGGGCCGGTCGGGCCAACCGGGCCCTGAAGCCCGGTTGCACCTGTCGGTCCTGTCGGACCTTGTGGGCCGGCTACGCCGGAAGGGCCGGCTACACCTTGAATTCCTTGCACACCTTGAACGCCATTACACACATAAGTTGTTTGGGCGGCATTGATTTCAGCTAAATCCAGTACGCCATTGTTGTTGGCATCTAATCCAGTTTCCACTTTGGTTCCTCCGGCAACGCAATTTGCTCCAGCTGGTTCTGCGGTAGTTTTTACAAGTGCGTTAAAGCCATTACTTCCATTTATTCCATTAGTCCCGTTTGTTCCTGCAAGACCTTGTATACCTTGAGGTCCGGCTACGCCGGCAGGGCCGGTTGGTCCAACTAAGGAAACCCCCACTGGCCAAGCGCCGTTGGCTTTAGGTCCAAATAATTGGTTGGTAGCGGTATTGATGTAAAAATCGCCATTCACTCCAGTTCCTACGGTGGGATTGGTGTTACCGTTTAAAACTGCAGTTCCGTTGGTACCATTAAGACCATTAGGTCCTGCTACGCCTTGAATTCCTTGAGGACCGGCAATTCCTTGCGGTCCGGTTATGCCGGCAGGCCCGGTTGGGCCAACTGGACCCATGATGTTGGAAATGAGAACCCATGTTGTACCGTTGATTTTGTTGTATACATTTCCGGTGGCAGTATCGAGGTAATAATCACCCATATTTCCCGAATTATTTAATGGAGCACCCGTCCCGTAACTCCATTGGTTAACTAAATTCCCGGAGGATTTCGCATACAATGCAAAGGGAACACTCATCATCTGTTGCGTGCCATAGGGCATGTAAATGGCTGGGTTTGGTAAACCCGAAAAAGCGACGCCTAAGTCTAAAAAGTAAGGTCCATTACCCCAATTGATGTTTGCAAAAGGACTCCCGCTTAGAAAAGTTCCTGTTCCAATCACGAAATTCACTAAGCCCCATTGGTCTGTAGTTACATTGTGTCGTTCAGAGAAAATCACTGTTCCAGTGGCTGTGGTTTGACGAATGCTCGCACGAACCGCAATTGGTGTGTTGCTCACTAAGGTCCCATCACTTTTCCGGATAACCGCTTGATAGTTAATTCCATTGGGTGCACCCGCTTGTGCAAAAGCAACGCTACCAATAAGCAAGGTGACTGATGCTAATAAGATGTTAAATAACCTGATTGTTTTCATGAGCGCTTAGGATTTAATCAATTTAACTTGGTGAATGAATTCACCGCTAATTTGGTAGATGTTTAAGAAATAGGTCCCTGGGGTCAAGCCGGTGGAATAATCCGCCTTGTGGCGAGTTCCGTGCATAAATTCTTCGTGTACTAGCTTTCCGTTGGCATCTATGAGTTGCAATTTCAAGTCTTGGTCTTCGTACGCTGCGGGCGCCTCGATAATGGAATATTGATCGAACGGGTTGGGGTAAATGTTAAATATCGGATCGGCAGGCATGATGGCGGAGGTACCCGGCGCGATGGGTATTAAGGCATCTGGTTGCTGAAACCCGTTCATGAATCGATACATGGTGTAGCCAATCGGCGTTCCCACATAAATGAAAGGTTCCCCCAAGGTGTACGACATCGAATAGTTTGGTTGTCCGAAAGTATACGGAGGTAATTTCTTTGCTAGTCTACCGGCCGAAGCAATAACGCGTCGCTTATCAATTTGGGCGTGAGTGCATAATACCGCAACAAGTAGAATATAGAGTAGTAAAAACTTCTTAATCATCTTTTTATTTTTTCTCCAAATCTTCGATCCGTTGAATTAAATCTTTAATGGTTTTGTTTTGCTCCTCAATCATCCGTTGTTGCTCCTGTATGGCATTTAACATGATTTTTGAAAGTGCACTTTCATCAAATTGGCGTTTGTCTTTTAATCCGCTAGGGCCTTCGGAGTCGTCGTATGTACTGACCATATAGGGAGCGATTTCTTCAACGTCTTGCGCGATGAATCCAATAAATGTCTTGTTTAAATCAGCGTATCCTGACTTTTCGTTGAATTTATAACTAACGGGATGTAATTTCATTAATAAATCTAATCCATCAGTAAATGGTTGAATGTTGGTTTTAACCCTTCGATCTGAAAACGTAGCCCACATTCCACCACCGATTTTTGAAGCGTTACCATTCACTGAAAGCAATTGGTCTGGCGAACTAGTTCCAATACCAGTAAAACCATCGTTGTTAATGCATAGGAATCGCTGTGTTGCAGTTGCATTACCGCTTCCATTTAATATTGCTGAAGTTGTGCTAACATGTGATGCCGTATTTAATCTTTGAATTACAAACTTGTCAGAACCGGTGCCATTACCTGGCCAATACGGTCTTCCCACAAACCATTCATTTTGGCCTACTTGGTCAAACGCATAAAAACCCATCGGTCTTCGGTTAAGTCCGGAAAGTGTTGTAAATGATATACATGCATTATTCCAACCATTTAAGGACATTTCATCACCAATGATATTTAATCTTGAATTTGGCGTGGATGTCCCAATACCCACATCTCCGCCACTCGTAACAACAAACGAACTATCTGAGCCATTTATATCGTTGTTTACATAAAACCTTCCAAGAGGGTTATTCGTATTAACTCCAACATTATTATTAGAACGGACACTTAAAATTGGATTCTGAGCGTTGTTTTGAACTTCAAGTACGGGAACGTTCGATGATGGCGCTCCGCTTTTCACTAAAAGTCCATACCCACTTCCACCCGCATTTGAAAATTGACCTACCCAGTTAAAATTGTCAGATGTCCCAACTTGTAATTTACTGGTTGGAATCGGTTGACCAATACCCATATTACCTGCATTTGTAATTACAACCGTACTATCTATTCCGATTCCAAAATCATTATTAACAACAAAACGTTGAGTCGGATTATTAGTTCCAATTCCAACATTGCCATTACTTGCTACGCGCAATCGTTCTGCATTATTTGTTCTAATTACCCAATCTTGAGCATCCGTAGTTCCGATGAAATTAGTAGTTGGAGTAGTACCGGCATTTCCAGTTAAGCTCCATGCATTGAGTGCACCAGAAGGTCCTGCTGGTCCTTGTGGTCCTGCTGGACCCTGCGATCCAGATGCTCCTTGCAATCCATTACACACATAGGTGGTTTGTGCGGCATTAATTTCAGCTAAATCCAGTACCCCATTATTGTTGGCATCTAATCCGGTTTCTACTTTGGTTCCTCCGGCAGCACAATTTGCTCCGGCTGGTTCTGCGGTTGTTTTAACTAAGGCATTTAATCCGTTGGTTCCATTCGTCCCTGCAGGTCCGGCAACTCCTGCCGGACCGGCTACGCCGGCAGGTCCGGTTAATCCTATTGGTCCTTGTGCTCCGACTGCACCATTAGCGCCATTGCATACATATTGTGTAAGTGCAGGAACAATTTCTGCAGCATCTAACAATCCGTTTCCATTTACATCGGGTCCAAATTCTAATTTTACCCCACCGCTTGCGCAGTTTGCTCCTGCTGGTTCCACGGTGGTAAGAGTTACTGAATTCAATCCGTTAGTTCCATTTGTACCATTAACTCCATTTATTCCATTCGTGCCTGCTACCCCTTGAGGACCGGCAATTCCTTGCGGTCCGGCTATGCCGGCAGGCCCGGTTGGGCCAACAGGACCCATTATGTTCAGTATTAAAGCCCAACCAGTACTTGTGTACGAATATATATTTCCAGTACTATTGTCTAAATAATAATCTCCAGCATTTCCTAGATTATTTGGTGGGATTCCAGGGCCATAGTGCCATTGATGTAAATAATTAGAACAAGTTTCCGCATAGAGGGCATAGGGCACACTAATAATTTGTTGTGTACCGTAGGGCATGTAAACAATAGGATTTGGAAGTCCTGAAAATGCCACACCAAGTTCTAAGAAATAAGGGCCTTGTGACCAGTTTATTACTGACAAAGTTGCCGGTGGAGATGTCGTTGGGTTCATTACCGTTCCTGTTCCAATGGCAAAATTTATGTATCCGAAGCCATCTGTCGTTGCGATGTGTTTCTCTTGATATACGATTTGGCCACTATTTGGATTATTTTGTCGAATGGTAACCTTAACAGCAATCGATGTATTCGTTACCTATGTGCCATCACTTTTTCTAATTACGGCTTGATAATTGACTCGATATGGAGCTTGTGAAAATGAAACGTACGAGCATAAAACAAGAATTGATAACAAGATTGACTTTAAATATCTCATTTGACTTAGGATTTAATCAGTTTAACTTGGTGAATGAATTCACCGGTAATTTGGTAGATGTTTAAGAAATAGGTTCCAGGGGCTAAGCCGGTGGAGTAATCGGCCTTGTGGCGAGTTCCGTGCATAAATTCTTCGTGCACGAGCTTTCCGTTGGCATCTATGAGTTGCAATTTCAAGTCTTGGTCTTCGTATGCTGCGGGCGCTTCTATAATGGAATATTCGTCGAACGGGTTGGGGTAGATGTTAAATACTGGATCGGCGGGCATGATGGCGGAGGTACCTGGCGCAATGGGTACTAAGGCATCCGGTTGCTGAAACCCGTTCATGAATCGATACATGGTGTAGCCAATCGGCGTTCCCACATAAATGAAAGGTTCCCCT
>Ga0315907_10003681_pt1 | contig 17839 bp, 12 predicted proteins | sample LakEriMetagenome_3_FD_203525 | JGI IMG/M metagenome (GOLD analysis project Ga0315907, IMG submission 203525) | Freshwater fungal communities from buoy surface, Lake Erie, Ohio, United States - Buoy 12 MA123 | ecosystem: Environmental > Aquatic > Freshwater > Lake > Lake biofilm | place: USA... | reverse complement strand
TGGTGGTATCTACGGGAGAGAAAAATTGTGGAAGCGAGGAGACTTTCCGTTTTGAAGTTGAGGTCTTGGAAGTACAGGGAAAAGTGGTAGGGCCAGTGGCGGTATGTCCATCAATTGACGAGGTTAGCTATAGCTTTGAAAATTACACGCATTTGGGAGGCTTAGATTGGGAAGTAGAGGGAGGTAGTATTGTATCGGAGACGCAGAATAAGGTGCTGGTACGATGGAATGCAACTTCCACTCAAGGAAAAATCAAGGCCAAACCTTTTACTACGGCGGGTTGTCCTGGAAAGTTGGTGGAATACACAGTGGCCATTACCGAGCAACTAAAACCAGCCTCTCCACGGGGTAGTTTGGGAGTTTGTGGTGCTGCAGTCCCCTTAATCTATGATATTCCATATCCCCTAGCAGACAGAAAATATACCTGGAATGTGACAGGAGGCACTATTTTGACGGGTCAAAACAGCGCACAAGTGGAAGTTCTGTGGGATGTGGCGGCTGCTTCACGAAAGATCTTTTATGAAGAGGAGAGTTTGATTAATCTATCCTGCAAGGGAGTATCTGAGGTAGTGGAGGTAAAAACCTATCCCGAGCTCAGCATTGAAAATATAGTGCTTACCGATCCTGCTTGTGTGGGTGAGGCTACGGGTAGGATTTTGGTACAAGCAAAGGGGGGCTCGGGTAACTACCAGTATCGCTGGTCTCACCAAGTCTCGCTAAGCTCTAATGTAGCGGCAGGATTATCGGCAGGAACCTACGAAGTGACCGTAAGGGACGCTTCTTCTTGCGCCGAAAAAAGAGTTTCTGTAAGCCTGAAGGATCCCGAGCCCATAGAGGTTGTCGGACAACTTCAAAGCACTGAAGTTTCCTGCTTTGGAGGTCGTGACGGCCAAATCAGGGTTGCATTAAAGGGAGGAAGCCCTCCATTCTCGGTCCTTGGTTTCACCTCTAATTGGGATGCACCATACCTAAGTATTCAGGGACTTGCTGCCGGATACTTTCCCCTGAGGGTTAGCGATAGTAAGGGGTGCATTCTTGTCATAGAAGCAAGGATGACCGAGCCAGAAGAACTCAAAGTAACGCCTACTGTACTTCGTCCGGGATGTGAAGGAAGTTTGGATGGTCAATTGACACTAACAATTTCTGGGGGAAAAGCTCCTTATGAGGTGCTTTGGTCCAATGGAATGAAAGGTGCCACGATAAGCCAACTGGCTGCTGGTACGTATAGCTATGAAGTAAGAGATGCCAATAGCTGTGTGAGCCTTGGTACAGCGACGGTAAAGCAAGCCACCCCTCAGCTGAGAATGCCTACTGGATTTTATCCAAAAGAGGAAACGGGTTTTGCTCCAGTGTCCAATTGTAGCCTTAGCTATCAATTGATGATTTGGGACCGATGGGGCAATTTGGTCTACAAAGGTGCTGATCCATGGTTAGGGAAGGTGAAAGATGAACCTGCCGCAGCAGGTACCTATTCGTATAAATTAAATTATGAATACTTATTGGAAGGGGAGTTGGCTCGTGAAGAAAAATCCGGAATTTTTGTTTTGCTGAGGTAAGTTTATTGTTTCTAGAGATTAGGATTAATCTTTAGCTTTGTTGTTGTTAGTTTTTTAATGCATGAAGAAAATACTCATCACCGGAGGTGCAGGATATATAGGTTCTCATACCGCAGTGGAACTCTGGAATGCGGGCCTTGAACCTATTATTTTGGATGATTTATCCAATTCCCATGCCCAGGTCCTGCAGCGTCTGAAGGAAATAACGGGAAAAAGTTTTTCATTTTATAAGGGAGATTGCAACGATAGGGTAGTATTGGATCAGATTTCACGTGAGCATGATATTGCAGGAGTAATTCATTTTGCAGCATTTAAGGCGGTGGGTGAGAGTACCATAAAACCCCTAGACTACTATAAAAATAACTTAGGGTCCCTACTGGTTTTGCTTGAATACATGAGAGATAAGGGCATAAAAGACCTAGTTTTTTCTTCTTCTTGTACGGTGTATGGGCAACCGGATCAATTGCCAGTGACAGAAACTACGCCAAGAAAAGAGGCAGAAAGTCCCTATGGCAATACCAAAAAAATTGGGGAAGATATTTTGCTTGATTACGTAAAAAGTAAGCCAGGTATACGAATCATTGCTCTTCGATATTTCAACCCAGTAGGGGCACACCCTAGCGGAAAAATTGGTGAACTGCCTATAGGTATTCCTCAAAACTTGGTACCCTTTATTACTCAAACTGCTGCAGGGATTCGAGAAAAATTGGTGGTTTTTGGGGACGATTACGATACCTCTGATGGTAGTTGCATCCGGGATTATATCCATGTAGTGGATTTAGCCAATGCACACGGAAAAGCTCTAGCTTATCTTTTTTCCCAGGAGCTCAATTTTTTTGACGTGTTCAACGTGGGTACGGGGAAAGGAAATACAGTTTTGGAGGTGATTCGATCCTTTGAGTCGGTTACTGGCTTAAAATTAAACTACGAGATTGGACCTAGAAGGGCAGGGGACGTCATCAAGACTTGGGCGGATACCCGAAAAATCAATAACGTATTGGGTTGGCATGCAAAATATACCTTGGATGACTGCATGCGGGATAGCTGGAGATGGCAACAAACTTTGACTTCAAAAGATTTGCCTACCTAAAAAAAATCCCCCTAAAAATTTTTAGGGGGATTCATTTTCATTTTTTGAATTTATTCTTCCTCCTCCTCCTCCTCTTCCTCTTCTTCCTCCTCCTTCTTCATTTTATCCTCGCTTATTTTCACCACCTTATCTCCCTCTTTGAGTTCCTTACTAACTACAAAATAGGGTCCGGCAATGACTTCGTCGCCTTCTTTGAGACCTTCCAAGATTTCAATGTTTTCGTAATCTGAAATTCCTGTCTTTACTTCTCGGATCTTGGCCACTCCATTTTCACTCACAAACACGATTTCTTTAGGTTTGGTTGTGGACTTGACCAAACTGTCCTTATCCTCTTCTCTAGTGGTCACAGCAGATAGAGGGATCGCTAAGGCATTGTCTTTGGAGTTGGTTAAAATCTCTACCGAGGCAGTCATTCCTGGGCGGAAGGGATACTTGTTTCCTGCCTTTACCAGATCTTGATAAGACTCATTCAAAATTCTAATTTTCACCTTAAATTCGGTAACTGCATCCGGAGAGGCTTTGGTATTGGCAGTATTGGCGATACTGGTTACAATTCCTTTAAATTTTTTACCTGTAGCAGAATAGGCATCTACGTCTATAATAGTGGTATCTCCCAGAGAAAGTCGTACAATATCGTTTTCATTGACATCAACCCTCACTTCCATTTTGGAAAGGTCTGCGATGGTCATCATCTCTGTACCAGCCATTTGCTGAGTTCCCACCACACGTTCTCCCTGCTCTACCTTAAGGCTAGAAACTATACCGGAAACAGGGGAGATCACATTGGTGAGTCGTAGATTTTCTGAAGCTTCATTGACGGAAGCTTGGGAACTTTTCACGATAAATTCAGAGGCAATTACATTTTGTTTGGCTGCCTCTAAGTCTTTCTGTGCAGAAGTGTAATTGGCTTGTGCCTGCTCATAATCTGCATCAGAAATCGCTTTTTGTTGGTAAAGGGTACGCTGCCGCTTAAATTCCAATTCTGTGCGAGTAAACTGGGCTTCGGCCCTTTGCAAACTTGCTTTTGCTTGGGCTAGATTAGCCATTTGTTGATTCAGGTTTGCTCGCGTCCGGTCCAAAGCGGAAATAAAATTATCAGGACGAATTTTTACCAAGAGCCTACCCATTTCTACAGAGTCTCCTTCCTGTACATTGAGTTCGATGATTTCCCCAGCGACATCTGGGGATAGTTTCACTTCTACTTCCGGTTGAATCTCTCCAGAGCTACTCACTTTCTCAATGATAGAGGTTCTTTTTACCAGAGCAAATTCTACTTCGGTTTCTTTGGCTCCTCCGATCCAGCCAGCAGATCGGCCGATAACAGCAAAAATAATAATGACTCCTACTGCTCCGAGTAGGTAATACAGAAGTTTGTTGGACTTTTTAGTGGCCATGGTTTAGTTTAAATTAATTGGATTGCCAAGGTAAAAATCAAGCACCTTTACCCTAAAAATATAGGTGTATTTGGCATTGATTAAATCAGCTTGAGCATTGAAAAGATTATTTTGTGCTACTTGGAAATCTACGGAATTGATTGCTCCCAAATCAAATCGTTGTTGAGCAATACGGAACGTTTCTTCCAAACTTTTTACCCGTACCAAAGAAGCTTGGTAGGACTGTTCAGATGCCAAAGCTGAATTGTAGGCCGTTTCTATATCTTGTCTTAGCCTATTTTTTGCTTCGGTAACCGATACTTCCGCCAATTGGCGCTGCACCCTGGCGCGTTGCAAGTTGGATTTATTAGAAAATCTAGTAAAGAGAGGAATGCTTAAATTAAGGGTTCCTGATTGGGAAAAGTTATTGTCCACTTGTGTGCGAAATGGTATAATTTCTTTAGTTCCAAATACAAAAGCTTGATCCACATAATTGGAAAATGCAGATACCCCTGCATCTAAAGTGGGAAAAAATCCTCCCTTAGCCACTTTTACCCCATAATCTGCACTTTTTACATCTGCTTCAGCCGCCTTGATTTGGGGCATTATACTCACCGCAATTTCAAAAATCTCCGCTGGACTCGCAGGGCTTAATGAGGCTTTGCTTACCTCATATTCCGGTTCTATCACATCAAAATCTTCCGTAAATGGAACCTGAAGTGACTGGGCCAAGGCCAACTTGGCTAACCTAAAGCCATTTTTTGCATTGATTACATTGAGTTGGTTGGTAGCATTTTGGGACTGAAGATCTAACAGGTCAGAATAGGGTAGAGATCCTGCATCTACCAATCGCTGTGTCCTAGACAATTGTTCCGTAGTGGTATTCAACTGATTTTCAGCAATTTTCACTTGTTCCCGATTAAATACAACATCGATAAAAAGATTGATTACATTTAAGGTAATGTCGTTGCGGGTGGCCTCTAGGGTAAATTGTCCTGACTCAAGGGTGCTTTTAGCCTGTCCAATGCTGTTGTTGATTCGCATGCCTTGGAAGATGGGAGCTCCTGTATTTCCAAAAAGGTTGACGTTCCCGATTCTTCTGGTTTCAAACAAGTTGGTTACTGGGTTGATGGACCTTCCCCATCGGTATCCAGAACTAGCTCCTGCGGTGAGACTTGGCATTCGTCTGCCCTGACTTTCCAAAAGATTGGCCTCTGCGATAAGTTGGTTCAGTGCTGTTCTTTTAAGAGTTAAATTGTTTTCAATGGCTATAGCAACGCAGGTAGCAAGGTCCAAAGGTCCTTGGGGAGCCTCGGTCTGAGCCTTCCCTTGCGAGGCAACCATAAATCCACAGAAAAGAAGTAAAAAAAATTTTTTCATAGGTAGCTAACTTAGTTGGTTTACTTTTTATAGGTCAATGTCTGGAATATAGATCAACTCTTGTATCCATGGCAAAGAGGTTAAGTATTGCCTAGTAATCTCGCTAATTCCAGAATCCATCTCTATAACGTGGCAAGCCAAATCATGTTTACCTTTTCTGGAAACAGACATGGTTGCAATATTTATTTTTTCTTGAGCAATCACGCTTGAAATGAATGCAATGGCACCCGAAATATCATCCGCCTTGATAATCAAGGTATGGTGCTGGGCAGAAAAATTGGCAACAAATCCATCTACTTCTGCGATATTGATGATTCCACCTCCTAAACTTTCTCCCAAGACTTCTATGCTCTTTTCTCCTTTCCTTAGGTTAAGTTTGATGGTGTTTGGATGATGTACTGAAGAATTTCCAATGGATTTGAATGCAAATTGGACTCCTCGTTCTTTTGCGAGTTCTACGGCATTTTTGATGCGAACATCATCCGTTTTGAAATCCATCAGCCCTCCCAAAATGGCTCGGTCACTTCCGTGTCCTTCGTAAGTTTTAGCAAATGAATTGTAAAAGGTGATTATTGCTTCTTCAGGAATACCCCCCAAAATCCGAATAGCAGCACGTGCAATTCTCACCACTCCGGCGGTGTGAGAAGAAGAAGGCCCAATCATTACTGGACCAATCATATCAAAAACACTGCTTTTTGTTGCCATATGTCTTAAAGCACCAAAAATGATGCTACATCAAAAATCACCCCAAGATTACTTCATTTTTTGCATTCTTTCTCTACCATGCATCAAATAAAAGTGCTTTTTCATGGGATGAGTAGCTGAATAAAAGGTGCAAAAGAAAAAAATGAACGGATGCGGACAGGTAATTGCGCGGTAGCGATACACTTCAATAAATTTTTGATATCTCCTTACTCCGTCTCTTTTTTCTAGAGGAGTTACACCTGCAATCTATCCCATTCAAATTTTAAACTCCTTTTCCTTTTTTTTCCTAGAATCTTGGATTTGATGTAAAAGTTTATGCACACGTTTGCTTCAATCGCTTATATTTAGAGGCAGTATCTGAATTGATTAAAAATCTACACCCTAACACTATACTAAAAACCTTCCCCTTTCTATACCATGTCTCTTGAATTGATTGATTATCTCGTTTTCTTTGGTTACTGTTTCCTTATCGTAGGAATGGGTTTGTTCGTTTCTCGAGAGAAAAAAGGACATATCAAGAATTCTTCAGATTACTTTTTAGCCAGCAAGGCCCTGCCTTGGTGGGCGGTAGGGGCATCCTTGATTGCTTCTAATATTTCTGCGGAACAGTTTATTGGCATGTCCGGTTCCGGATATGCTATGGGTCTGGCTATCGCTACCTACGAGTGGATGGCTGCAGCTACGCTGCTTGTGGTAGCTATCTTTTTTCTCCCCGTTTACCTGAAAAAAGGGATTTATACCATGCCTGGCTTTTTATTTGATCGTTACGACAATCGAGTCAGGACTACCATGGCCATTTTCTGGCTGCTTTTGTACGTTTTTGTCAACCTCACCTCTGTACTTTACCTAGGAGCGCTGACGCTAAATACTATCTTAGATATTCCACTGATTTATGGTATAGTGGGCTTAGCCATTTTTTCCTTGCTCTATTCCATTTATGGAGGATTAAAAGCAGTGGCCTGGACCGATGTCATCCAAGTAGTATTTTTGATCGCTGGGGGATTAGCGGCTACCTACATTGCCTTAGGTATGGTAGGAGATGGAGATGCCTGGCAAGGACTCAGTACCTTGCGGCAGAAAGTTCCTAATCATTTCTCCATGATTTTCTCCAAAGATGACCCCTTCTACCAGCAATTACCGGGCTTATCTGTTTTGATAGGGGGAATGTGGATCACTAATTTGAGTTATTGGGGATTCAACCAATACATTACCCAAAGGGCATTGGCCGCAATCAATATCGATCAAGCACAGAAGGGGATGATATTCGCAGGCTTTCTGAAATTACTTATGCCATTGATCGTGGTGATTCCAGGAATTGCAGCCTTAGTTATAGTTAACAATGGAACGGACCTAAGTTTTATCGAATCCATGAAAGACCCGGTCACAGGCCTGATCAAATCGGATCGAGCCTATCCTTCCTTATTACAGATTTTACCTGCAGGACTAAAAGGATTGGCCTTCGCAGCCCTGACCGCTGCCATCGTATCTTCCTTGGCTTCCATGGCCAACAGCACCTCCACCATTTTTACCATGGATTTGTACACCAAATATTTTGATAAAAGTGCTTCAGAAGCCAAGCAAGTTAACGTCGGTAGAATCACTGCCATCGTGGCTTTTGTAATTGCCTCGTTCGTCGCTCCCGCCTTGGGTCAACTGGATCAAGCATTTCAATTCATTCAAGAATACACGGGCTTCATAAGTCCGGGAGTATTTGCGATCTTCTTCTTTGGGGTATTTTGGAAAAAAACGACTTCCAATGCAGCCCTCGTAGGAGCCTCCCTTAGTATTCCGCTTTCGGTGTTATTGAAAATAGTATTTCCTTCTACTATCCATTTATTTGATAATTTGATAATAGTATTTCCTGAAATGCCTTTCATTGATCGCATGGGATGGGTCTTTTTGGTGCTCTCAGCCCTGATGATCCTAATCTCCTTGGTAGAGGGTAAAGGAAAAGATCATCCCAAGAGTATTGAAATCAATCAAGAGCTATTCCAAACCAGTACAGGATTCAAGATTGGAGCAATTCTCATTATAGGAATTATTGCTGCACTTTACACAATTTTCTGGTAACATGAGAAGCCTTCTTCTTGGTCTAGATATTGGAAGTTCTTCGGTCAAGGCCTGTATTTTGGATGCCAGTTCGGGAAAATCTCTCGCTTCAAAAGCATTTCCTGAGATCGAGATGCCAATTCAATCTCCTCAAAATGGCTGGGCCGAACAAGATCCTGAACTGTGGTGGGAATATGTAAAACAAGGAATTAAGTACGTCTGTCAACAGGCCCAGGTAAAAACTGGGGAACTAAAATCCATTGGCATTGCCTACCAAATGCACGGCTTGGTCTGTGTGGACAAAGCCCAGCGGGTGCTACGTCCTTCTATCATTTGGTGCGATAGTAGGGCGGTGGGACAGGGAGAAAAAGCTTTTCAAGAACTTGGGGCATCTTATTGCCTCCCTCATTTACTCAATTCTCCAGGAAATTTTACGGCTTCCAAGTTGAGGTGGGTCATAGAAAACCAACCTGAACTAGCAGCTCAGATCTATAAAATCATGCTTCCTGGGGATTATATAGCCATGAAGCTTTCTGGAGAAATCCTTACCTCAGAAACGGGTCTATCCGAAGGAATTTTTTGGGATTTTAAAGAAAACGGGATAAGTAAAGCACTGCTTAAGCAAATGGAAATCCCTATGGAGTGGATTCCTGAGGTGGTTCCTTCTTTTTCTGTACAAGGAAGGGTACACGAGGAAGCAGCTCTGGAAACTGGACTAGAGAAAGGCATTCCTATTTCCTACCGTGCTGGAGATCAGCCCAACAATGCTTTTTCCCTTCATGTCCTGAAGCCTGGCGAGCTCGCCACTACGGCAGGGACCTCAGGTACCGTCTATGGCGTATGCAATACGCCGCTTTATGATCCCAAATCAAGGGTCAATACCTTTGTGCATGTAAACCATAAAAAAGAACTCCCTTCCTACGGAGTTCTGCTCTGCGTCAACGGCACAGGAATCCTAAATTCCTGGCTGAAAAATTTGCTTGGAGGCACTTCTGTCAGTTACGAAGAAATGAATCGTTTGGCAAGTGAAGCCCCCGTAGGCTCTGGTAACTTGACTTTTCTTCCCTTTGGGAATGGAGTAGAACGAATTCTTCAAAATACTCCTCTTGGCGCCCATCTCATGGGCTTGGACCTACTCAAGCACAGCAAAGCTCATGTCTTAAGAGCCGCACAAGAGGGTATCGTAGCGGCCTTGACTTTTGGATTTAAAATCATGAGAGGAATGGGGATGGATTTGCAAACGGTGAAGGCTGGACATGCCAATATGTTTTTGAGCCCTTTATTCCGCCAAACTTTTGTAGAAATGAATCAAGTTAGTTTGGAACTTTATGCTACCGATGGAGCTCAAGGGGCTGCCAGAGGAGCAGGTATTGGGCTTGAAATTTTCAAAGATGAAGAGCATGCGTTTAAAGGCTTGGACCTTCTGGAAACGCTTGAACCAAGTTCTTCCCAATCGGAGGCTTATGAAGCCGTGTACAGTCAATGGCTACATCGGCTTACCCAACTCAATAGTACCTTAACCTAAACCTAAATAGACCATTACTAAATCAACATTTTATGTCAAAAACATATTTTCCTACGGTAGGAAAGATTCAATTTGAGGGAAAAGGAAGTGATAACCCTTTGGCTTTTCGATATTATGATCCCAAGCGAGTGATTGCAGGGAAAACCATGAGTGAACATTTTAAATTTGCCATTGCCTACTGGCATTCCTTCTGTGGCACGGGCGGAGATCCATTTGGTCCTGGTACCCTCAAGCATCCTTGGGATGTAAGTGCTGACCCCATTCAGCGTGCCAAAGACAAAATGGATGCTGCGTTTGAGTTTATGACCAAAATTGGTGCTTCCTATTACTGCTTTCACGATATAGATTTAATTGAAGAAGGCCCTAATTTGAATGAGTACGAAAAGCGCATGCAACTCATCACCGATTATGCCGCAATGCATCAGAAGGAAAGCGGAGTCAAGTTGCTATGGGGTACTGCCAATGTGTTTAGTCATCCTAGATACATGAATGGGGCATCAACCAATCCCAATTTTGATGCCTTAACTTTCGCAGGAACTCAAGTTAAAAACGCATTGGATGCTACCATCAAATTAAAGGGAGAAAACTATGTTTTTTGGGGAGGAAGAGAAGGATATATGTCTCTTCTCAATACCGATATGAAGCGTGAAAAGGAGCATTTGGCAAGATTTTTAACCATGGCCAGAGACTACGCTCGAAAAAATGGATTTAAGGGTACTTTTTTTATAGAACCCAAGCCCATGGAGCCTACCAAGCATCAATACGATTACGACTCGGAAACGGTGATTGGCTTCCTGAGACATTACGGATTGGAAAAGGATTTCAAACTCAATATAGAGGTGAATCATGCCACCTTGGCTGGGCATACCTTTCAGCATGAATTGCAAGTAGCTGCCGATGCAGGGATGCTTGGATCCATTGATGCCAATAGAGGAGATTACCAGAATGGATGGGATACTGATCAATTTGCACTCAACTTACAAGAACTTGCTGAATCCATGCTGATCATCCTCGCCGCAGGAGGTCTGCAAGGAGGAGGTGTCAATTTTGATGCAAAAATCAGAAGAAATTCAACCGATCCAGAGGATTTATTTCTAGCCCATATTGGAAGTATGGATGCTTTCGCTAGAGGCTTGATTATTGCTGCAGATGTAATGGAGAAGTCAGATTACCTTGAGCGAAGAAAGAATAGATATGCAAGCTTCGATAGCGGAAAAGGAAAAGCATTTGAAGAAGGAAAACTTACTTTGGAAGATTTGAGGTCCTATGCGCTACAAGTTGGGGAACCTGCCCAAATCAGTGGTAAACAAGAATATTTTGAAAACCTTATCAACAGGTTTATTTAAGATGAAAAGGGAGGTGTTAGCCTCCCTTTTATTTTTACCTAGTCGTATCAACGGATGCTGTCCAAAAGCCTTGTAGCTTCTGTCATTTCTGCTACACGCGATTGGTAGGCTGCATTGGCTGGAACTTTTGCAACATGCTCTAAAAAATCTATGGTTTGAAATAATACGCCCTGCCAATCGTTCGAGGTGATGGAAGAGGCGATGACATGATCTCCCGTATTTGGAAATGCCATTTCTTTTTTTCTGTCTGTGGGAGTACCAAGTTGGGTAAACATTTCTTGCATTTTAGCTACGGACACCACCTTGTCTTTTTCATTTTCATTTTTGAAGTAATACCCTAAAAATACAGGCTGTTTTACTTTGGAAAAAGTTTCTGGAACCATGGCGCTGTACATAAGTACAGCCAAACTTTCGTAGCCATTGGCATGGTATTCTTCTGACCAATAAGCTCCTTTTTCCCCTTCTCTAGCTTGATAATTCACTCCATTCTCCAATAGGGTATGTTTCATTACCCAAAAAGCCCAGGGTTTAAATAAGCCCTCCAATAACCTGCTTTCATCTCGAATGGCAGGGGAATAGAGCACCAAAGCATGAATATCAGGCTGCTGACTAGCGAGCAATAACCCTAGTGTACCTCCCATAGAAGTGCCCACTACTATAACTTTTTCACCTAGACTTTTACCTACCTGATAGGCTTCCCCCGCTGCATCTACCAGGGCTTGATCTGTCAAATATTCCATTCCATTGGTCCTACTTATTCCGTGCTCAGGGAGTCGGGTCACGTATAAATTGGCTCCAAAATGGGTAGCTAAGAACCGATGTACTGGATCACCTTCCATGGGGCTGGCCCCAAATCCGTGAATATAAACTATAGCATACGGAGTCTTTTGCTTGGTGGTAGAATCTGCCCATTGGATATAGGCTTGATTACCTGGTTTCATTCCCTTTACCGTGTCCTCCCGTTGTCGAAGATAGGCTTCTAATTCCTCAGGTTCGCTGGGAACCTTAGGAAAAGTTACCATCAAAGGTTTGGTTGCTAAAGAGGGACCAAGCATGTAGACAATTGCCAAAACCATAGCGGTAGCAAAAAGTCCTAGAAAAATTTTTTTAATCATGGTAGTAGATTGAGAATAGACGTGATAACAAAGGTATTAAGCTTGAAAAATCAATTTTACTATGTTGAATAGAGGTGATTTGATCATTGTTAATACAAATCTACCTTTAATAACCTTTAAAAATGAATTTGCGTTTATCTTCGCACATGAAAACGAAACCCAGCATGAAAAAGTTAGCTTTTCTCTTTTTATTTTTATTTCTATCTCTTCACATTTTTGGTCAAGACAAAACTGTTCCTTCTCGGTCTGTTTTTTTAGAACTTGGTGGCTCAGGCCTTGCTTACAGTTTTAACTATGATTTTCGATTTGATAAGCATCGAGTAGATTCCTGGGGCATGCGCTTAGGTGCTGGAGGATTTGGAATCGAAGGAGAATCCTTTTATTCCTTGCCCGTTTTGGTCAATAAATTATATGGTAAAGACACGCATTTTTTTGAATTAGGATTAGGAATGACCTTTTTAGGATTTAAAAATGAGCGTTACACGTATTGCCAATCTGGATACTACGACGCGAATGGCGTATACATTTGCACCATGCAGTCTGTAGATAATGATTATAACTTTATTCTTCCCATCGATGGAAGTCCTAATATCATGGGCACCATGAACATAGGTTACAGAAAAATACCCGTGGATGGGGGCTTCTCTTGGAGAGTAAATCTGACCCCCATCTTCAATAACAACGGGTTTTGGCCTCTTTTTGCAGGAGTAGGTATGGGGTATACCTTTTAACCCACGTCGTTAACTTATTTTTTACCTTCTGAAATTAGGTGTTGGGTAAGTTTTGAAGCCTGGGATTCCAGGTCAATACCCAATTCCTCCTTAGTCACTTGGAGCACTTTTTCACGTTCTTTCATGGGTAATTTATTGAATCCATACCAAGCTCCTAAAATTCCTCCTGCCAAAGAAGCCGTAGTGTCATTGTCTCTCCCGTAATTACTTAAAAAAGTGAGGGTTCCCATAAAGTCAAAATCTGAAAAAAGTAGGGCAGTAAGGCACTGCAAATAGATTTCCCCCGCATGAAAGGGCATGTCTTGTTGCCGTCGATCCAACTCGATGTAAGCATAAGTCAATCCAGGGTGATTTGGATTCCATTTTGAGGGGAGAGAATCTAATTTTTTTGCCTCCTGAACTATTCCCAAGGCCTCTTTAAGCAATTTATGGGAGCTTCTACCTACCAACCGGCTTTGAAAATATCCCTGAGGATCTAATCGGAGGGTAGCCAATATACTTTCTTTGTCAGCCCCAGGCGCCATACCGGCTGCAGTAAGACCTGCCACCAATCCGGTCAGATCGCGGGCATAGCCCAAGTCGTAAATAGCCAACTTGTAAGCTTCCTGATAGGCTTTTTCTGGATTTCCAGGAAAATAAACTCCTAGCGCTGGAGCATACAATAATCCTGCACAAACCATCTCTCCTCCATAAAATTTAGATAACGAGTCTGAGTAAGCGATTATGTTGCCTGATACAAAGGGTTCGCTCACTTTAGCCCATTCTGAAAGCCAATTGGCCTTCATAAGGGCATTTTCGTACGGTTCAATGGATGTTCCTTCGGTGGTTTTTAGTTCATCCAAGCTTTCTTCGTACTTCTTTAGCACATGCGCAGCAAACTCCTTGGCATCTAGGCTCTCCTCTGACTGGGTCAGCAAATACTCTACCCCTAAATTTTTCCATCGGGTATCGTCGGTAGTTCCACCAGCAGGCAGGTTAGGTTTCCAAATACCCTCGGGGGAACTCTCACGAATCATGGAGTCTAAGCCATCCACAAAACCATATTCCAGTTGAATCGAAGCTCTGTTCCACATTTCGGTAGGAGCACCCATAGCGTCTCCTATAGCTGCACCTACCATCATGCCTAGAATTCTATCGTACAACTCCGCTTCAGTAAGCCCTGAGCTGGTTTTTTCTACCTCCGAAAATTCAACCCGAGGCGTTTCATTTTCTTTACTTGCGCAGGAAAGCAATAGTAAGATGAGAATGAAGGAAGTAATTTTTTTCATTTAAGAAAGGACTAAGGTTTTTGCTTGAGACAAAAGACGCGACTTTTCTTCCAAACTCAAAGCGAGGGGCAGTTGTGCCAGACCTAGTATTCGTCTAAGGATTTCAACGCCTCGATAGCCTTGCACCAACACCGGATCTACGGGCAAGGTATACCTTTCCAAGATTAGAGAGGCGTACCCTGGGGGCTGTTTGGCCAAATCCAAATGAGCGAGGAATACTCCTAAGTCGAAAGCCGCATCACCCATTCCCCCGAATTCCGGATCAATAACTTTTAGATCTGAGCCTACCTCAAGCCAACTTCCTGGATAGAAATCCCCATGGATCAAGGCATGTTCTTCCTCTAAATACCGCTTTCCTAATAAAGTTACCTGCTTGGCTAGCCGCTCGTCGGAGGTATAGGACTTACTCAAGGCCTGTAGACCGACTTGTATGTCGTCCAAGTTAAAGCCATTGTCAGCTAAAAAAGGAAGATGAAAAATGTGTTGGTGATTGAGTGCTCTCATGGCCTTACTCGCAGGAATTTTAACCGAATCAATGGCGTGGATGCCAGTAAGATAATCTACCAAAATAGAAAGTTGCTCTGGAGAAATTAGTTTATTTCCAGCGTAGATGTCTAGAAAATCACTTCCACTTCCCAAATCTTCTAGTAGCATGAGGTAATTTTCAGCATGGTAGTGTAATACTCGTGGAGAAAAGGATGCCACTGATTTTTGATCAGAAATAGCCTCTAAGATGGCTTTTTCAATTTCCAATCGTTCGATTGGGGCTGGGATCTGTGGGTATTTTCTGACATAGGCTTTGGATTGCTTGAGGATGACACTCCTTCTAGTTGTCTTGATCCTCAATACCAAATTCATATTGCCTTCTCCGGCTACCGTACGTTCTAGTACTTGTTCCCCATTTTCCCATAGAGGGAGCCCTTGTATGTCATAAAGGGAGGTATTTGCGGTGATGTCAAGCATGGGTACTTTTCTTCTTCAAAGGTAAGTTGATCCAAGCAATGATGTGAAAAATTGAGTTAATTTATCTTTTCCATAAAAAGATAAGAAGTGATTTTTTTTGGAGTTACAGGACTTTTTTAGCTATTTACTGACTCAGATACACCCAAAATAAAATATAGATGAAAGATTTTTCTTGGTACAAGCATTACCCCGCTTCAGTAGATAAAGAAGTGGATTGTAAAGCTTACAGCAGCGTAGTAGAGCTATTTGAAGAAAGCGTGAAAAAATTTGGGTCTGCAACTGCATTTGAATGCATGGGGAAGACGCTAAGTTTTACTGAATTGGATAGGCTGAGCGCCCAATTTGCTAATTACCTCTTAAAGGAATTGAAACTTCCCAAAGGAACCAGGGTAGCCATTCAAATGCCCAACATCCTTCAATACCCTGTGGTGATGTTTGGCGTCTTGCGCGCAGGTATGGTGGTGGTCAATACCAACCCTCTCTATACCCCCGCCGAAATGCGACATCAATTCAATGATTCTGGTGCAGATGTAGTGGTGATCGTTGCCAATTTTGCCTCCAACCTTGAGAAAATTCGAAGTGAAATTTCCGCCAAACACCTGGTCGTTACCGAGTTGGGGGATCTTTTGGGAGGCCTAAAAGGAGGAATAGTGAATTTTGTTGTGAAGTACGTTAAAAAAATGGTACCGGCTTTTTCCTTGCCTGGATCTACTTCCTTCAAAAATGCGATGAAGTTAGGAGCAAAGCATTCCTTCCAACCGTTACATTGTACCTTGGAGGATGCAGCCTTTTTGCAATACACCGGAGGAACCACCGGGGTATCCAAAGGAGCGGAGCTTACCCATGGCAATATCGTGGCCAATATGCAGCAGATTTCGGCATGGATGAAATCCAAATTGAGGGAAAAAGAGGAAATCGTCATTACCGCACTTCCGCTCTACCATATTTTTGCACTCACGGTGAATTGCTTGGCCATGTTAAAAATTGGTGCCCACAACGTACTGATCACCAACCCTAGGGACATGAAGGCGTTTATTGGAGAATTAGCAAAAAAGCGATTTACAGTGATGACTGGGGTCAATACCTTATTCAATGGGCTGTTAAACCAAGAGTCTTTTAGATCCCTTGATTTTTCTTCCTTAAAAATTGCAGTAGGCGGAGGAATGGCTGTGCAGAAGGTGACCGCAGAAAAGTGGAAGGAGGTTACGGGAGTGGCCTTGGCCGAAGGATATGGATTGACAGAGACTTCTCCAGTAGCGGTTTGTAATCCTATCGATGGTACGGAGCGAATAGGTACCATAGGCATGCCCGTGCCCAATACTGAAATTAGAATTGCCGACGATGCAGGCAATCCAGTGCCTATCGGAGAAAGAGGTGAAATTTTAATCAAGGGTCCCCAAGTCATGAGAGGTTATTGGAATAGGCCCGAGGAAACAGCCCTAGTAATGCACGGAGATTGGTTCAAATCAGGAGATATCGGAGTTATGGATGAAGATGGCTTTACCAAAATAGTGGATAGGAAAAAGGAGATGATCCTAGTTTCTGGATTTAATGTCTATCCCAATGAAGTAGAAGATGCCGTGGCTTCCTGTCCTGGAGTTCTAGAAGTAGGGGTGATAGGCATGCCTGATCCTAAGTCTACGGAAAAGGTGGTCGCCTACGTTGTAAAAAAAGATCCCTCGCTTACCGAAGAACAAGTTATTGAACATTCTAAAGAATTTTTAACCAATTACAAGGTGCCCAAGGAAGTTTACTTTACTTCTGAACTTCCGAAAACCAATGTGGGTAAAATTTTAAGAAGAAAGATAAAAGAAGCCCATTTGGAAAAGTTGGGAATCCAAGCATAGAGTAAATAAAATGAACTTGAATACTAAAAAAAGAACCGTGTCTTCACGGTTTTTTTGTTTTTTTGCATCCTCGTTTCCGTTTTGTAGGAGCAGGGAAGAAGTAACCCTATTTTATTTTTATGACCTGGCAATTAATTAAGGAAGCCTTATCAGGAAAAGAGCAAGATTTCACCAAGCTTTCCTTGCGCTCTGGAATTATCCTCTTGGCTATCCCCATGATCCTGGAAATGATGATGGAGTCTGCATTTGCCATTGTAGATCTATTTTTTGTTGCCAAACTTGGTCCCTATGCCGTGGCGACTGTGGGATTGACCGAGTCGGTCATAGTGCTTACTTATGCCATTGGTTTTGGCATAAGTATGGCAGCGACGGCCTTAATCTCTCGCAGATTTGGAGAAAAAAATTACTTAGAAGCTGGTACGGCCACTTTTCAGTTGTTGGTGGTGGGTGGATTCATTTCTGTTTTTTTAGGACTTGGGGGATGGTATTTTGCCGGAGATTTATTGGCTTTGATGGGGGCAGAACAGGAGGTGTTAACCTTAGGTACCAATTATGCAAAAATTGTTTTTGCCGGAAACTCTGCCATCATGCTTCTTTTCTTGTGTAATGGAGCTTTTAGAGGAGCTGGTCAAGCCATGCATGCCATGCGAGCTTTGGCCCTTGCCAATGGCTTAAACATTGTTCTAGACCCGCTATTCATTTTCGGTATAGGGTCATGGGAAGGATTTGGGTTAGATGGGGCGGCCATCGCAACCACCTTCGGTAGGAGTATGGGTGTGCTCTATCAAGTGTATCATTTGGTCAATGGCAAGCACCGGCTTCGCATTTTAGCAGAAAACATTAAAATCTCTTGGGTGACCATTAAAAAAATCATGGAATTGTCCTTGGGAG
>Ga0315907_10003680_pt1 | contig 17840 bp, 17 predicted proteins | sample LakEriMetagenome_3_FD_203525 | JGI IMG/M metagenome (GOLD analysis project Ga0315907, IMG submission 203525) | Freshwater fungal communities from buoy surface, Lake Erie, Ohio, United States - Buoy 12 MA123 | ecosystem: Environmental > Aquatic > Freshwater > Lake > Lake biofilm | place: USA... | reverse complement strand
CCTCCAGGCGGCCGGTTGGGCGGTACGCAACCGACACGCAGACCCTCGGCATCATGCCTCGGTCTGCTTGGCGGGCCTCCGCCCGCTCTCGAAAGGCCGCCCTCCAGGCGGCCGGTTGGGCGGTACGTAACCGACACGCAGACCCTCGGCATCATGCCTCGGTCTGCTTGGCGGGCCTCCGCCCGCTCTCGAAAGGCCGCCCTCCAGGCGGCCGGTTGGGCGATACGCAACCGACACGCAGCGGCCGCAGGCCGCGCCGCGTGCCTCGCCCCCACAGCACCAACGCCCGGCGGGAGGCCGGGCGGCTCGGCGCTGGCGAGACAATCTACCCGGCATCGCCGCCGTCGTGGCCGGCGATGCCTCGAGCGGGACTCCGCCCGCTCTCGAAAGGCCGCCCTCCAGGCGGCCGGTTGGGCGATACGCAACCGACACGCAGCGGCCGCAGGCCGCGCCGCGTGCCTCGCCCCCACAGCACCAACGCCCGGCGGGAGGCCGGGCGGCTCGGCGCTGGCGAACCTCGGCTTCGCCCCGCCGAGCGTAAGCCTGTCGGGGCCATGGATGGCCCGACAGGCGCTCAATTCAAAAGTTGGCGTCGCACCCCGTGCAGACGTCGCCCACCATGTGCATGTGGTCGTGGTCGATGTACACGACCTCCTGGCAGTCCTCGTCCACCAGCGTGTGCGGCACCGGCCAGCCGATCCGCTTCACTTCCTGGAAGTAGACCGTGCACTTGTAGTGGGCGTGATGGACCTGCACCGGACCCACCAGCGGCAGGTGCCGCGGCGGATCGATGTAGTCGGAAATCTTGCACTTCGAAATCCGCACGTGATTTCGCTGCACCTCGTACAGGAACGGCCAGTTGCCCTGCACGGGCCGGGCCTTCTCCAGGGCCCGCATCACCTCGTCGTCGCTCGGTTCGTCGAGCGCCTCGCAGGGACCGCCGGGCTGCAGCGGGCCGAGCACCGGCGCCCGCTCATACCGCTCGTAGTTCCAGAACTGGTCTTCCTTGGCCTTCTGGATGCCGACCGGCACCGGGATGGGGATCGCCAGCGGACCGATGTTCGGCCCCTGGGCGGCGAGCCAGAAGCAGCCGGTCTGAGAGGATGCCGCGACGGCCACGATCAGGGTCGTCACCAGAAACCGCGTCCGCTGCACCATGGATCGAGTCCTCCGACGGGTCTGCTAGGCCGGCGCCTGCCGGTCGTAACGGATGTATCGACCCTGCGGCCCGTGCAACTTGCGGATTTTTTGCCGACTTGTCGGCCACACGCCCGGAACCGTATCCCGTCCGATCCTCCGCGGCGGCACGGCCTCGGAAACACGAAGACCGCCCCGGGCCGGGGCCCGGGACGGTCTTGGTCGTGCGAAGCGTCTCGCGTCCGCAAGCGGTCGGCGCTGGCCCTCTCGGCCGGCGGTGATCGCTCACCGATGATGCGAGTGGTAGTGCCGCTCGTCGAAGTCGAGGAACCACCAGCCGTCGTCCCACTCGAGCGACACGCGGCGCCAGCCGAGCGGCACCTGCGGGTACGGATAGAACGGTCCGATGTACGGCCACGCGGTGGGGGAATACTGGGTGGGATACTGGAGGGCCGCGTAGTTGGGGTAGGCGGCATAACTCGGCCAGGCGTAGTTGGGCATGTTCGGCCCGTCACCCCGCATCGGGACCGGCGGCATGCCGACGCCCGTGGTTCCCATCGGCATCGGGCCGCCGGCCATCGGAACGCCGTTGCCGGGCATACCGCCGGGCATACCGCCAGGCATGGCATTGGCAGGCACACCTTCGCTGTACCGCATGGTGCCCGGCACCATCTGCCCGTCGGCGACCGTTCCTTCGAATCCGCCCGGTGCCGGCAAGCTCAGCGTTTCTCCCGGACCGCTGGTCCGCAACGCCGTGCGATTCCCGGCCTGGGCGACGTGCGGAGAACGCAGCGGCCGGCCGGCCGGCTGCGGCAACGCCAGCGGCGGCCGAACCGCCTGCTGCCGGCCGCTGGCCGCGCCGCGGCCCGTCGTCGTCCGCCCCCGGGGCGAGGGAGCGGTCGCCTGCACGAGCTGCACCTGATCCGCAATCGGCTGCTCGTCGACCGGTTGCTTGAAGAACAACGTCTCGGCCATCGCCGCCAGCGGGTTCCGAGAGGGCTTCTTTTCCGCCGGCGGGGCCGACTCGAGTGCCTGCTCGACCGGCTGCGCAGGTGCGGCAATGCCGGCCATGCTCCAGGCGGCCGTCGGCATGCCGAGCGGCGTCGCGGCGGCGGGGGCCTGCTGGGGCTGGACGACGAGCCGATTCACGACCCGTTCGACACCCGGCGTGGCCTCGGTCACACCGAGCGCGGCCGCGAGCTGCTTGTCGTCGGAGACGGTGCCCTCGAGCCAGACTGTGCCCGACTTCGCCTTCACCGTGACGCGATAGCCGGCGAGGGCGCCGGCCCGCTCCACCTCCTTGAGCTTCGCGGCCACGGTCTTCGCGAGTTCCTCGGCGAAGGTGGGACCGACCAGCATCGTCGAGGCCACGAGGGCCAGCAGAAACCTGGGTCTCGAAATGGACATTGCTTCTCGCTCCTGGGATCGATCCCGGTTGATTCCCGCCGCGCGGCCGGCGAAGGCCCCGAGAAACGCGTAGCCTCGGCTGCCGCTTCCCCGGTCCTTCTGTTCTTCGGCTGTCGGTCGTGCCGCGGGGGAGTTTTTTTCCGGTTCGGCCGAATCGGGCGCCTGGCGCGTCACTCCGGGCAGGCCTGGCAAACCCCGCCGGCCAGCAGGGAAACAAGGCCGGCCGCATCGAACGTCTGCCGGCTACCGTCGGGGCGAGAAGTCGGCGACCGCGATCAGGGTCATGAGGGCAAGCGTCACGGCGCAGGCGGCGGCCGTGTCGGGGCCGAAAGGTATCGCGGCCCCGCACAGCGTTCCGACGAGCAGGATCGCCCCGAAGCAGGTCCACTGGCCGAACCGTTCGTGCCGCGTGCCTTCGGCGAGCCGTGCGAAGCCGGCGGCCGCCACCCCCAGCACCTGCAGGGCGCCGAAGGCGCAGAACACGGGACTGACGGCCACGGCGAGCAGCATGGAAGACCTCGAACGGGCAGGGACGAAATCAAAGGAGGCGGGAACGTAGCGGCCGGACCAGCGCACCGCAAACCCAGCCCGCGGCGGATCGGGGCTGCGCAGCCTGCCGGGTCCCCGCATGCCCCCCGTTCACTTGCCGCCGACGAGCGTCTCCAGTTTCTTCTCAAGTTCGGTGATCACGAGGTTGCGATCGACCACCTTGCCATCGGCATCGAGAAGCAGCATCGTCGGCAATGTCAGGATGCCGAGTTCCTCGGCGAGCCGGCCGTCGAGCCCGCCGGCGTCGTGCAACTGCGGCCAGCCGAGCTGCTTGGCCTGGAGAAACTTCTCCAACGCCGCCTTGTCGTTGTCGAGGGCGATGCCGACGGCGGCGAACTTCTTCGGACCGTACTTCGCCTGCAGCTCACGGATCTGCGCGATGTCCACCTTGCAGGGCTCGCACCAGGTCGCCCAGTAATGGATGAGCACCGGCACGCCCTTGAACGACTCGATCGTCACCGGCTTGCCGTCGAGCGTGGTTCCCGCGAGCGCGAGCGGTTTGCCGACGCTCTCCAGCCGGCGCGACGCGCCCCGCGCCTTGCGGGCCGGAGCCGAGTCGGGATACTTCGTCACGATCTCGGCGTAACGGGTCAGCGACTCCTTCTCGCGGCCCGAGAACTCGTCCTCGATGGCCAGCTGGAGCATCGCCTCGGCGGCGTCGGGGGAATCCGCATGCCTCTCGACGAAGCCCGCCAGTTCGGCCAGCCATCCAGCGCGGGCCTTCTCCGCCTTCTCCACGTCGGTGCCGGCCTGCTGCGAGGCCCGGGCATGCCCGGCCTGGATGAGGCGAAACGCGACAAAGGCCGCGAGCGACTGATCCGCCGCCACGTCCGCGGCCAACTTTTCCAGCCTGGCGATGCCGTCGGCAACGAGCCCCTCCTGTGCGTAGGCCGCGAGCGTTTCGGCGAGCTGGCGGACCCAGAACGGCCGATCGGCAGCGGCGGCGGCCGCCAGCACCTGCTCCATCAGTCCGACCTGCTGCGTGGCGAGTTCCGCGCGGGCCGCCGGTGCGGCGGAGGAAATCTTGTTCTCGACCTCGCGCAACTGGGCGAACAGGGGCTTCAGCCGATCGTCGTTCAACGGACCGGAGGCACCCGCCCCCCGGCCACCGGAACGCGGCGCGAAGAACCCGATCGCCTCGCCCAGTTCCCCGCCCGCACCCGCCACCTGGGGCGCGTCGATCGGCCGCCAGCAGTCGCCGCAGCGGACGAGCGAGCCGACGAACACCTGGCCACCGCCCCCCTTGCCGTCGACGATCGCGACTACGTTGTCGTAGGCGACGACGTCCTTGGAGACGCCGGGCAGACCGGCCGGCAGCACGCCCGGCGGTTGGGGCGTGAGCATGCTCGCCCAGCGGGCGTCGGCACCGAACTGCTTCTGGGTCGCGGCCATGGTCGCGAATGCCTTGGGGGCGGCTGCGATGCGGTCGAGCAGTTCCGCCAGCCTCTCCCCCTCGAAGCCGGCCGCCTGCAACTCGGCCTTCGTGGGCAGGAGCCGGGCGAAGGCGGCCGCATCGCGGTTCTTGATCGCGTCGACGATCTCCGCGCTCGCCTCCTCGGCCGAGATCATCTTCCAGGCGTCGAGCGTGGAATTGCCATCCTCGTCCATGCCCCAGCGGCTCCCCGCGGAGTTCAGCCAGCGGGACTGATCAATCTTCTTGTCGAAATTGGAGTCGATGTCGCGATAGACCTCGATGCCGTCCTTGTAGTAGCTGAAACGATCGACCGTGCCGTCGCCGTTGGTGTCGGCGAAGGCCCGCAGCAGGTCGCCGGACGGACCGCGGACCACGAGGGCATTGATCGCCCCCTCCTTCTCCTTGCCGATCGTGCAGGTCTTTGCCTCGGCGGCCGTCGGCCGGTCGTACTCGACGCCCTGCTGGGCGGGCACTCGAGCGAGCGCGTCGTCGACCGTCGGCCCCGCCGCCGCCGAAATGCTTCCGCCGGCGCCGCCGGCCACGGCAACGGCTACGGCGGCGACGACGCGGCAGAGCGGTGCAGAACAGGCAACGAAGCGACGCAGCGGCATGATCGATCTCCTTCCGTGGTGATTCCCTGGAACGGATGAAAACGTAACCGGAACGCCTTCCGGCGCCAGCGCCATTTCCGTGGCCCGCACGATCCGGCCGGTCGCCGCCGTGCCGTCCATGACCGCTCCGCGCATGCCGCCCGGCCGCCAGGCCCGAACCCTTGCAACCGGCCCGCATGCCGGAGTATCGTCGGAAACATACCGGGAGGCACCCTTCTTTCCGGTGTGCCGCCAGCGCGCGTAGCTCAGTTGGTTAGAGCGCCACCCTGATAAGGTGGAGGTCCCAAGTTCGAATCTTGGCGCGCGCATTCGAGCCTACAGGCGGCGCGACCAGAGGGCGGCGGGGCGCATGTCGGGGACGTAGCTCAATTGGGAGAGCACCGCCTTTGCAAGGCGGGGGTTGAGGGTTCGATCCCCTTCGTCTCCATTTGACTGACGAGAGGCTGTCGAGATCCAGATGCGGCGCGGGAGCGAGCGGGACCATGTGACAGGGCTCGACACCCGAGGCACGCTGGCGGCGTTTCTTTCCATGAACCGGCGGCCACTGGCGGCGGCGATCTGCGACGTCGTCGGGCTGAAATCGGTCAACGATCGCGACGGCTTTCTCGCCGGGGACGACTGTCTGCGGCAGGCAGCCGATCGGCTCCGGTCGGCTGCCGGCGACGCCGCGATCCTTGCCCGCCTCGGCGGCGACGAACTGCTCGCGGTGTACGTCGGCGTTACCGCCGCCGCCGCCGCCGACCGCACCGCGGCGCTCCTCCGCGGCCCGGGCACGCCGCCGCTGCGGGCCGCGGCCGGGGGCCTCGGCGTCGACGAATCGCCCGATGCCCTCGTCGAGCGGCTCTATGCAACGCTGCGACAATCCTGAATAATCGGAGGTTTCCCCTCCTCGAGCCTCGCGCCCCCCATGCCCGACCCAGCCGCCCGCGGCACCCACCGCACCGACATCCGCAACGTCGCGATCATCGCCCACGTCGATCATGGCAAGACGACGCTCGTGGACTGCCTGCTTCGCCAGAGCGGGCAGTACCGGGCCAGCCAGCTCACCGGCGAGCGAATCCTCGACTCGAACGACCTGGAGCGCGAGCGCGGAATCACGATCCTCGCCAAGAACATCGCCGTCGAGTGGAAGGGGACGAAGATCAACCTCATCGACACCCCCGGCCATGCCGACTTCGGCGGCGAGGTGGAGCGGGTGCTGCGCATGGCCGATGGGGCGCTCGTGCTCGTGGATGCCGCCGAGGGACCGATGCCGCAGACCCGGTTCGTCCTCTCCAAGGCGCTCGAGTGCCGGCTCCGTCCCGTGGTCGTGGTCAACAAGATCGACCGCCCCGACGCCCGGCCGCTGGAGGTCCTCGACGAGATCCTCGGCCTGTTCCTCGAACTCGGCGCCGACGACGACCTCGCCGACTTTCCCTTCGTCTACGCCTCCAGCCGCGGCGGCTACGCGGCCCACGACCCGGCGGTCCGCGAGGGGACGATGGATCCGCTCCTCGACCTCGTCCTGGAGAAGATCCCCGGGCCGATCGTCGACCAGTCCGCCCCGCTGCGAATGCTCGTCACCACGCTCGATTGGTCGGACTACGTCGGCCGGATCGCCATCGGCCGCATCGAGTCGGGGATGCTCACCAAGGGCGCGGCGGTGGTCCGCTCCACGGCCGAAGGGCGGCTCGTGCCCGCCAAGGCCGTGGGCGTGCAGGTGTTCGACAAGCTCGGCAGGGTGGACGTCGAGCAGGCCACGGCCGGTGACATCGGCGCGGTCAGCGGCCTCGAGGAGGTGGAGATCGGCGACACGATCTGCGACCCCGCCGACCCGCGGCCGCTCCCCCGGCTGGCCGTCGACGAGCCGACGCTGTCGATGGTGTTCGGCGTCAACACCTCGCCGCTGGCCGGCCGCTCGGGCAAGTATCTCACCACCCGGCACCTCCGCGACCGGCTCTGGAAGGAACTGGAGAAGAACGTCGCCCTGCGGGTCGAGCCGATCGAGGGCTCGGAGCAGTTCAGCGTCTCCGGCCGCGGCCTGCTCCACCTCTCCGTGCTCATCGAGACGATGCGGCGCGAGGGTTTCGAACTCTCCGTGGGCAAGCCGCGGGTCATCCTGCGCAGGGAGGGGGGCACGACGCTCGAGCCGTTCGAGACGCTCGTCGTCGAGGTGCCACACGACAAACTCGGCCCCGTCATGGAGCTGACAGGCTCGCGGCGCGGCCAGCTCAAGCACATGGGCTCGCGGGGCGAGTTCGCCCACACCACGTTTTCGATCCCCGCCCGCGGCCTGATCGGCCTGCGGACCCGCGTTCTCAACGCCACGCAGGGGACGGCGATCATGCACCACCGCTTCGAGGCCTGGCGGCCGCTCGAAGGGGATGTGGCCGGCCGGGCCAACGGCGTGCTCGTGTCGATGCTGCCCGGCCGCGCAGTGGCATTCGGGCTCGACGGCCTCCAGGAGCGGGCCGACCTGTTCATCGAGCCCGGGGACGAGGTCTACGAGGGGATGATCTGCGGCGAGAATGCCCGCAGCGAGGACATGACGGTCAACCCCACGAAGGAAAAGAAGCTCACCAACATGCGGGCCACCGGCAGCGACCGCAACATCCTCCTCAAGCCGCCGCGCCGGATGTCGCTGGAGGAGGCGCTCGAGTACATCGAGGAGGACGAACTGGTCGAGGTCACCCCGGCCGTGATTCGGCTGCGGAAAATCCTCCTCTCGGAGCACGAGCGGCGGAAGGTGTCGCGGCAGAAGGCGGCTGCCACCTGACCGGACCGGGTCGGCGGTCGCAGCCCGCCTCCGCATCGCTGGCGGGCACCCCTCGGTGGCGGCCCGATGGCCCGCCGTGCCCGCTGCCGCCGCCTTCCCGCGGTGCCGGCCAAGCCCCGATGGACGCGACGGGGCCGGATTTCTATACTCTTCGTCTCGGTTGTCGAGGCTGCAGTCAGCCCGCGGCCGTTTCGTCCATTCGAGTCAGGCATCCAGGTTGCGGAGAAGGCATGGTCAAGTTGACGGTCAGGGAACGTGAAAGCATCCAGGAGGCGGTGCGTCGCTTCCGCAAACTCGTCGAGCGCAGCGGCATCAAGAAGGAGATGCGGCGGCGCGAGTTCTTCGAAAAGCCGAGCGAGACCAAGCGTCGGGCCCGTCTCCGCGCCGAACGGCGCACGAAGCGGAATCGGCTTCTGGGCGTCTGATCTGCAACCGGCGGCATGACGTTCGTCGCCGCCAGGTCGCCGTAGCCGACCGAGGCGCCGGGGTCGACCAAGGTGCAGGAGCAGGTCATCCCCAATCGAGCGCGATGTCGAGCCACGGTGCGTCGTGGGTCGGCCAGCCACTGCTGACGCGATCCACCCCGGTGGTGGCGATCGCCGCCACCGTCTCGGGGCGGATCCCGCCCGACGCCTCGAGCACCACCCGCGGGGCGCGTGCATCGCGCACCGCCACGCAGCGGGCGAGTTCCTCGATGCCCATGTTGTCGAGGAGAACGACGTCCGGACCGGCGTCGAGCACGGCCGACAGTTGCACCACGGAATCGATTTCGATCTCCACGACCATGGCAGCCGCCCGGTCCGGCGGGAACGAGGTCCGGACGAACTCGCGGGCCCGGCGGACGGCCGCAGCCGGCTCCAGGCCGGCGGCCGCGGCAGCGGCAAGGTGGTTGTCCTTGATGAGGATCGCGTCGTAGAGCCCCATGCGGTGGTTCCACCCGCCCCCGGCTCGAACCGCGTACTTGTCGAGAAGCCGCCAGCCGGGCACCGTCTTGCGGGTGTCGTAGACCCGGCAGCGCGTCCCCGCCACCGCGTCGACCAGCCGGCGAGTCGCGGTGGCGATGCCGGAGAGCCTGCCCACGAGGTTGAGGATCACCCGCTCCGCGCCGAGAATGCCGCGGGTCGGGCCGGCGAGCGTGGCCACCGTGTCGCCGGCGGCGACGGACGCCCCCTCGGCGACGAGGGGCACGAACCGGAGGGCGGATGCGGCAGCCGCGGCCACGACGCCCGCCGCGGAAAGCCCGGCAATCGTCCCCGGCCTGCGGGCCACCACGCGCAGTTCGCTGCTGGCGGCCGCGGCGACAATGGCCACGCTTGTCCAATCGCACTCGTGCCCCAGATCCTCGGCGAACCATTCCCGCGCCATGCGGGCGACGTGGGCGGCGAGGCGGTCGTCCCAGACGGACTGGTGAAAGTCGGGGCAGGAGCGGTCGCCGGCGGGAGCGTTCAAGGGGGGCATGTCGCGGGGCACAAGGGGGAACTTGCCGGACAGACGAATCAGGGCGTCGACCTCGGCTTCGGCCCGGTGTGAACCCGCTCGGCAGCGGCCGCCGCCCGGCGATCGGGTATGGTACCAGGCAGGTTCGAATCTCTCACGTCACCGGAAACTGATGACTCCGCCCGACTCCGGCCCGCGCCAGTTCGCCGCGGCCATCCAGCCGCTGCTCGCCGCGTTTGTGGCCGCGTCGTTGGCGGGCATCGCCGGCTGGATGACTCTGGCCGGGGGCCCCTCCGGCCTCGTCCATCACGACGCCCCGCCTGATCCCGAGGCCACGTTCACGCTCGACGTGAATGCGGCTGACGTCGATGAACTGGCCCAGCTTCCCGGACTCGGTCCCGCCACGGCCAGCCGGATCGTCGAACACCGCCGCCTGCACGGGCCGTTCGCGACCAGCGAGGCGCTGCTCGACGTGCCCGGCATCGGGCCGGCGACGCTGGCCGCGATCCGGCCCCACCTGCGGCCGATCGCCCCCCGGAGTCCGACGCCGTGAGTGCCTCAGCACCGCTCCAGCCGGGCGTCTTCGAACTCGTGGCCCCCTACGAGCCCGCGGGCGATCAGCCGACGGCGATCGATTCGCTCGTCCGCGGCGCGGCCGAGGGGCGGCCGTCGCAGGTGCTGATGGGCGTGACGGGATCGGGCAAGACGTTCACCATGGCCAACGTCATCGCCCGGGTCGGCCGGCCGACGCTCGTCCTGTCCCACAACAAGACGCTGGCCGCCCAGTTGTATGCCGAGTTCCGCGACTTCTTTCCCCACAACGCGGTCCACTACTTCGTCAGCTACTACGACTATTATCAGCCCGAGGCCTACATCCCGCAGCGCGACATCTACATCGAGAAGGACGCGGCGATCAACAAGGAGATCGACCGGCTGCGGCTCGCCGCCACCAGTGCGCTCGTCAGCCGGCGGGACGTGATCGTCGTGGCCAGCGTGTCGTGCATCTACGGCCTCGGTTCGCCTGACGACTACCGGGCGATGGTGGTGCGGCTGAAGACCGGGGCGACGCCCGGCCGCGACGCGCTCCTGGAGCGGCTCGTCGCCATCCACTACGAGCGCAGCGACCTGCCGCTGGAACGGGGCCGGTTCCGCGTCCGCGGCGACTCGGTCGACGTCTGGCCCCCGTACGACGAGCTGGCGACGCGGGTGGAGTTCTGGGGAGACACGATCGAGTCGATCGCCGTCACCCACCCGACGAGCGGCGAGCTGCTGGCCCGCAAGGACGAGACCTACTTCTACCCGGCCCGGCACTTCGTCATGCCGGAGGAGCGGATCAAGGCCGCCGTGTCCACGATCCGCGCCGAGCTCGACGCCCGGCTGGAGGAGCTCAAGGGGCAGGGAAAGCTGCTCGAAGCCCAGCGGCTCAACGCCCGCACCCGGTTCGACATCGAGATGCTGCTCGAGGCGGGCTTCTGCCCGGGGATCGAGAACTACTCGCGGCCGCTCAGCGGCCGGGCGGCGGGCAGCACGCCGACCACGCTGTTCGACTACTTTCCCGACGACTTCCTGTTCTTCATCGACGAATCGCACGTCACCGTGCCGCAGGTCCGGGGCATGTATGCCGGCGACCGGAGCCGGAAGATGACGCTCGTCGACCACGGCTTCCGTCTGCCCAGCGCCCTCGACAACCGGCCGCTGATGTTCGACGAGTGGGAACGGCGGCTCCACCAGACGGTCTTCGTCTCGGCGACGCCGGGCCCCTGGGAACTCGCCCGCACCGGCGGCGAGGTGGTCGAGCAGGTGATCCGGCCGACGGGCCTGCTCGACCCGCTGATCGAGGTCGCGCCGGCCGCCCAACAGGTGCCGCACCTCGCCGCCGAGATCGACAAGACCGTCGCGGCGGGGCAGCGGGTGCTCGTGACCACGCTCACGAAGAAGCTCGCCGAGGACCTCTCGGCCTACTTCACCGAACGCAAGGTCCGCTGCCGTTGGCTGCACAGCGAACTCGACGCCTTCGAGCGGGTCGAGCTGCTCAAGGAGCTGCGTGAGGGGGCGTTCGACGTCCTCGTGGGCGTGAACCTGCTCCGCGAGGGACTCGACCTCCCGGAGGTGTCGCTGGTGGCGATCCTCGACGCCGACAAGGAGGGCTTCCTGCGGAGCGAGACCTCGCTGATGCAGACGATCGGCCGCTCGGCGCGGAACGTCGACGCCCGGGTCATCCTCTATGCCGACTCCGTGACCGAATCGATGCGTCAGGCGATCGACGAGACCCGGCGCCGGCGGGAACTGCAGGAGGAGTACAACCGCATCCACGGCATCACGCCGCAGACGGTCCGCAAGGAGATCCGCGCCGGCATCGAGGCGGAGGCCGCATCACGGCGGGTGGCCTTCGAGGCGGTCGGCGGTGCGGAGGAGGGAGGCCGCCGGCAGGCGGAACTCCTCGCCCAGCTGGAGGCCGACATGATGCAGGCTGCGGCCGACCTCGACTTCGAGCGGGCCGCTGCGATCCGCGACCAGATCGGCAGCTTGCGTTCGGGGGGTGGGCGTGGGCAAGGGAGCGCTGCAGGCCCCCGGGGCAGGCGGGCCCGCGGGGGCGGCCCCGGCGGCCGGATTCCCCGCCCGAACCGCTGACTGGCCCGGCCGCCGGCGCCGAACAGGTGCCGCCCGCTGGTGATGGCGTACGATGACGCCATGGGCAACGACCTCGCGTTCACGTCCCCGGCCAGTGGTTCGGCCAGCGACCTCGACCAGGATCAGGCCGACATGGCGGCGATCCTCGCCGATGGCGCCGGGCTCTGGGCATCGGTCTGCAGCACCAGCGCTGAATACATCGCCATCGTGGACCGTGCGGGAGTCATCCGCTTCTCGAACCGGGTCGACGATGGTTTCACGATCGACCAGGTCATCGGCCACGAGTTCACGCAGTTCACGATGCCCGAGTCGACCGCGGCGCTTCGCGAGGCCCTGGCGGAGGTTCTCGCCACCGGACAGGAGCGCACTTTGGAGACGACCGTCCGCCGGTTGAACGGCGAGTTGAACTACTTCTCGCTGCGGATCGGGCCCATCACCCGCGCCGGCCGGACGGTGGCTGTCCTGGCCTGCTGCACCAGCATCCTGCCGCTGCGAAACACGGAGGAGCGGCTGCGGCACGAGCGGCACGTGCTCGGCCAACTGCTCGAGGTCCAGGAACGGGAGCGGCAGGTGGTTTCGTACGAGATCCACGACGGGGTCGCCCAGTACATAGCCGGCGCGCTGATGCACCTGGAAGCGTTCACGCACGCGAATCCAGGCTGCGCCGCCGCGCCCGAACTCCACGAGGCAATGCGGCTGGTGCGGATGGCGAGCCACGAGTCGCGGCGGCTGATCGGCGGCCTGCGGCCGCCCGCACTCGACGAACTCGGCATCGCCGAGGCGATCGAGGCCCTGGTGACGGAGGCGCGGGCCGACGTCCCGGCGGTGGAGTTCACGCACTCGCTCCCGGGGCCGCGGCTGCCGCCACAGATGGAAACCGCCATCTTTCGCATCGTCCAGGAGTCGCTGACCAACGTCCGCAAGCACGCCCGGGCGGCGTCGGTCAGGGTCGACCTGACCCGCAGCGGCGATAGTCTGCGGATCTCGGTGCATGACGACGGGCGGGGGTTCGACCCGCGGCAGGTGCCGGCCGATCGCTTCGGGCTCGAGGGCATCCGGCAGCGGGCCAGGCTTTTCGGCGGCGAACCGCGGATCGTGGCCGCCCCCGGGACGGGCACGACGATCGAGGTGTCGCTCCCCGTGCCCAAATGAGGGCCGTGGAGGAGCCCGCTCGATCGCTTCTCAGGCTGCCTTGCGCAGACCGTCGAGCGAGCGGCCCAGTCGGCGTCGCGCCCCGACGGGGGGTTGCGCGGACTCGAGGACGGTGGGCTCGGACCGCGGCACGAGCCGCTCGCGCAGCGACTGCGCGAGCGCCGGCCCGAAATCCTCGTCTTTGGTCCGGTTCCCGATGTCATCGACCGCGTCGGCCAAGCCGAGCACCACGGCCTGTCGCACCCCTTCCCGCACCCAGTTGAAAAACGTCATCTCAGGTTCTCCGCGTACCCACATCGTCGATGTTCGTGCGCCTCTGGCTGCCTGCAAGACGTATCGGCAGCAACGCGGCGGTGGTCGACGCCGAGGCCGAGGGATATCGGCTCCGGCCCTTGGGGAAGATGCGCCGCCGTGGAAAATCGTGCCGGGCACGGCGGAATTGCCGATTCGGCACCGGGCGTGTAGTCTCCTGACGGCGAAGGAGTCAGCCGCTTCGCCCGTCCCGCCGGCCCCTGGTCCGGTCGCGGAATGGGGAATGGTGTAACGGTAGCACGACTGGCTCTGAACCAGTTAGTCTAGGTTCGAATCCTAGTTCCCCAGCTTCATTTTCATCCATCAAAACAGATGGATTCTGTGCGGCGGCCATTCGGCCGCCGCGGCGCTGAAAACGCGTTGCGCTACCTCGGTGCTACCGCAGGAGCGGTTTCGCGACGGTGCTACCGGGGCGCGGCGCTGGGCCGGGCGGGGGCGCGGACTGACCGGCAGGCCGGCCGCCACGGCGATTCGGCTGCCAATGGCTTGCTGTGGAAGCCGGCGAGAGCACGCAGCTCAGGTGAGATCGAAATGCTCGACAGGCACGCCCAGGGCCGCGGCGATCTTCTGCAAGGTCGCGTGAGAAGGGCTGTGCTTGGCGTTCTCGATTCGGCTGATGTGGCTTTGCGGAAGACCGCTCTTTTCGGCCAGCTGCTCTTGGGTGAGCTTTGCGTGAAGGCGTGCGTCCCGGATTTGCTTGCTGATCCACCTGACCCAGTTCTCGTAGCCTTCGGGCTGCTTTGTGGGCAACTCCAGGTCTAAACGCGCAATTGTTCCCACGGGACCATCGAGGACTTCCATCATCGCCTTGATGGTTTCGAGCTGTTCTTCCTCGGTATCGGCGGATGCAAACTCGGCAGCCAAGGCGGCGAAGTCTGCTTTGTCTTCACGCGTGAGTTGCCGGAACCGCGGCGCCAGCACACGGATAGCAAGGGCGTAGGCGCTGGCTTGGTCAGCGAAGTTGGCCGCGGTGGTTGGTGTTTGAACGATTGACATGGTGAAACTCTCCGTTCGCTCGTGCGCGGGTTGTTCGGCCTAGGGCAGCGGTCCGTAGATGCCAGCCAGAAAATCACGCAATCTTCGTCTCACAAGGATTTTTGTTCGTTGCGGGGTTTGGCCGTCGGCCTCTTTCTTCACGGCATGCAGCACAAGAATTGTTCGGTCTTCAGGAAGTACGGTGAAAAAAACGCGGAGATTGATTCGGCCAAGAGGCCCGCCTTTGTCCTTGAGTTCGAAGTAATGCTCGACTGGCTCCACCCACTCAGTAACGGGCCGACGCGGATCGTCTTCTCGCGCCAGAGCCCTGAAGGCGTCCACGACATGGGCATATTGCGTTTCATTCAAAAATCCCATCGCAGCTTCGCGAGCGGCTGTGAGGTAGTGAACCGACCACAAAAACTCGTCTGGCGGTTTTCCTCCTGCCCGAAGGCCGACCTTCAAAGGCTTCGTCATCCGGGCGGCCTCCTTGCGCCTCCGACCACCAACATCCTCAAGGAACCATATACAACGCTGCCTGGCAATATGCAACGCGGCCGTTGTATATCGTCGAAAACCGCGGAGATTTTGAGGATTTCGGCCGGCTCGCAGCGGTTCGGCCGCTGGGCACCGTTGGTCGGACACTTCCGTAGCGCGGGGGCCTTAGTGCCAGCGGCGGCACGATGCCGCCGCTGAAACCGGCAGGAAGCCGCCCCGCAGCCGGCCGCCGGCTGCTCCGCTGAAAACGCTCGAGGTCGCCGCCAGGAGGCTGCGGCCCAGCTGATCGCCCCGGGAGCGGACGCGGCACGCGGCGATCGGGGCTGAGGATGAGCCCCTGGGAGCCGCCGCCGCGGGAGCGGAGCCCCGCCAACCCGGGCCGCGACACGAAGCCGCCGCCGCGGGCCACCATTTCGCCCAGGGCGGCCTCGGGGGCGGCGGGGGCTCGGCGGTAGGAGGCCGCCGCTAAAGCCGGCAGGAAGCCTTCTGGCGGCCGCTTGCGGCCGCTTCCTCTAGCCGCACGATGCGGCCCTTCAGCGGCGGGGATGCCCTCGATTCCGCACTCAGGGGAGGGGGAAGCCGGGGGCGCGGCGAATGCCGCACCGCGGGGGGCGGCGAGGGGGAGGGGGGCGAGTCGATGCCGGATGCGGAGACGAGCCCCCTTCCCCCTGATGAGCCCCCCGCAGAGACCAGCATCGAGGGCTAGCCGCTGCTCAGAACGGCAGGAGGGCAGGATGCCCGACTTCCGCATTGTTGTCTTCGCGGCACGACGGAAGCCGCCCCCAACGAGCTGGAGTCGTGCCGCCCGGGCCGGAGGCCATCGCACCCTCACGCGGAGGGGAAATCGCGGACCAAGGTTGTCCCGCGGGGCGCCTATGGTCGCCCCGGCAGGCCGTGCGCCTGGGCGTCGTGCCCAACGTTGCGTCCGCGGCGCGTGGCTACACGAACGGTCATCTCAGTGGAATCGAATCCTGGCATCGGGGTCGGCGGAAGCGCATGGACTATGAATCGAACGGCGCGACGCGTGGGGCGCGCCTCGCGCACAAGGAGGCGACCCGGACCATCGCGCAGGTCCGAGCAAGCGCGAGCGGCGTGGGCAGTTTTGCGACTGACGCTCGTTCGCAGTCCGAGTGGGATATGGGCATCCGGAGACTTGCCGTCGCACGAAAAACCACGTTGTTCGCGGGTGAAACGGGAGTCCTTGCGCACCCCTCGGGTGGGCTATATACTCGAACCGCGTTTCCGGACGCGTCAGGAACTGGCACGCTGGCCAGGCTTCCCAAAAGATCGCGAGGCAGATCGCCGGCAAGGGCTTCGCGCGAGCGTATTTGGTGCCTTCGATACACTTCGGCCTTCTTCGTTCACGAACACGCTTGTTGGGATGCATCGGCCATGAGTCAAGGAAGACCGAATCTTGCGGAAAATCTGCCGGCAAAGTTGCGGGCAATTCGGAAGGAACTCCGCGAGGAGTATCTCGAGCCGCATGAAAAACCATGGGTGATTGGGTTCTCTGGGGGCAAGGACTCGACAATACTCGCGCACCTCGTTGTTGAGTGCCTGCTTTCGATTTCACCGGAGGACAGAAAGCGAGCGGTGTACCTCGTCAGCAACGACACTCGGGTCGAGTCGCCTGTCTACCAGTCGTTTGTAGACAAGACGCTGACGACGCTGGAGGAAAACGTACCGGAGTTAAGGATTCCCGTATCGGTCGTTCGCACAACGCCAGTAGTCGAAGAAACGTTTTGGGTCAATCTGCTGGGAAAGGGTTATCCCGCGCCGAATCGCACGTTTCGATGGTGCACGGATCGGATGAAGATTCGACCGACGAGCCGGGTCATTCGGCAGATCGTCAACGACAGCGGGGAGGCGATCCTGTTGCTTGGCGTTCGACGGGATGAATCAGCGGCGCGTGCCCAAAATATCGCCAAGCATCACTCCGGCGATCACAGTCGGCTTTCGCCCCATTCCGATCACAAGGGGTGCTGGGTCTTTTCCCCAGTCAAGGATCTGACGACGGACGAGGTCTGGATTTTTCTGCTCAACAGCCGGCCGCCCTGGGGTGGCGACTATGCCGAGCTGGCAGCTCTCTACCGAGATGCGGCAGGCGGGGAATGCCCATTCGTAATGAGCGAAGACGATGCTCCGTCGTGTGGATCCGCGTCCACGCGGTTCGGGTGCTGGACTTGCACAGTCGTCGACAAAGATAACTCGATCGAGTCGATGATCGCTTCCGGGCACGGGCATTTGGAGCCGCTAATGCTGTTCCGGAATCGCTTGAAGGCAATCTCGGAGAATCCTGATTATCGTTCCAAGGTACGCCGCAATGGCGAGCCTGGACTGGGTCCGCTGACGTTTCAAGCTCGAGAGATGCTGCTGAACGAATTGCTGGCGCTTCAGGAAGAGACGGGCCAGGAATTGATTTCAGAGCTGGAAGTCAGGCTGATTCGTGAGCAGTGGGCAACAGATCACGCCGATGTTGTCCTAAAGCAGTTACAGAAGCTCAACAAAACCGTCACTGATGTGGAAAGGAAGGTTAGTTGATGAAACCGCCCCCGTGTTTCGACGACGCCGAGACAAAAAAACTGGTTAAGCAGGTCTGCAAACAGCATCAAGTTGACCCACAACTGTTGAAGGACTTGTGCGAACTCGAGACAGATTACTCGGGTTCAGGCCGGCGACACGGACTTGACGACGATATCGCGGCCATCATCACTCGATTCATCGCTCGAGAGGCGGAGTGAACTATGTACTTGGCGAAGCTACACCTGAAGAACTGGCGGACGTACGCGGAAGCTGACTTTGACTTCAAGGAGCCGTCAGGCCGGAAATCCGTCGTGCTAGGCTCTGTCTGAAAACGGTCTGGCGGCCGGACAAGTCGTTCTGTAGTTGGTCTCCCGCCAAGGAGGCCGACTGCCATGAAACGACACGAAGTCACAGACGAACAGTGGGAAGTGATTCAACC
>Ga0315907_10003675_pt1 | contig 17848 bp, 17 predicted proteins | sample LakEriMetagenome_3_FD_203525 | JGI IMG/M metagenome (GOLD analysis project Ga0315907, IMG submission 203525) | Freshwater fungal communities from buoy surface, Lake Erie, Ohio, United States - Buoy 12 MA123 | ecosystem: Environmental > Aquatic > Freshwater > Lake > Lake biofilm | place: USA... | reverse complement strand
ACATTGCCACGTCAATCACTCCTTCATGCTCCTGCTCAAAAAATAAGCAGGATAGTGGTTAGACGTGGATCAATTTCTAATGCAAATCACTTCCCTAAGTGGGTCAAAATTCAGTGCAATTCAACAAGCGGGGCGCAATCAGCCATTGAAATGGAAATTTGGGGTCTTGGAGGCGGCATTCGGAGGCGGATTTCGTCTGCGGGCAGCTGGCGACCAAGGTGCCCAAATTCAAGTCGCCTCGACGCTAAAGCTTCAGTACAATTTGGCATCGGCGTTGCTCCTCTTTTGTGTGTTGATTCGATACCTCCATCATAGAAGAGATATGAGTCAACGCCGATTTTTTTACAACTATGGTGAAATATTCAGGCTAGCCGGTGCTTGCGGCCTCGCTTGACCTCATCGTGAATGGTCGAGCGATCACACATCAATTCCAGCGCAATCTCCTCCAGCGTAAAGCCGCCCAACAAAGCGCTCTGAATCGGGTATCTTTCGTCTAGGGTAAGGTGCAAACGTTTCATGGCAGCATCCTTTCGTCGTAAGAAACAAAAGGGTACCGCCGTTCGATACCTTACCCCCTAAATAAACACCCTAGAAGGTCGTCGGTATTTGGTGTTGGATTCACGCACTTTTGGCTGAAAGCGCCCGTAGAATATAGCCCTTAGACCTGTAGTTCTTCACGGTCGGCAAAGAACTGTAGCGCCTCAGGATTGGCCAACGCCTCACGATTTTTAATCGGCCGTCCATGCACGACGTTGCGCACTGCAAGCTCGACAATCTTGCCCGACTTAGTGCGCGGCACATCGGGGACGGCGAGAATTTTCGCCGGGACGTGGCGTGTGGTGGTATTCGTCCGAATGACTTCCTTGATGCGCTTCTCCAGTTCCGCCGTCAGTTGATGACCGTCGGCAAGACGCACAAACAACACCACGCGAACGTCACCCGGCTTTTCTGGTGGCCAGTCTTGGCCGATGACAACGGACTCCATGACCTCTTCTAACTTTTCGACCTGCCGATAGATTTCGGCGGTGCCGATACGCACGCCACCCGGATTGAGCACGGCGTCTGAACGTCCATAAATGATCATACCGCCGCGGGCGGTGATCTCGACGTAGTCGCCGTGTGTCCACACATTCGGGAAGTGTTCAAAGTAAGCACCACGATATCGGCTGCCGTCGGGGTCGTTCCAGAATCCAATCGGCATCGAAGGGAATGGTCTGGTACAGACCAACTCACCTTTGTCACCCCTAATGGGCCTGCCTTCGTCGTCCCACGCATCCACCGCCATGCCGAGCATACGTGTTTGGATCTCGCCGCTGTATACCGGCAGCACCGGCACACCGCCGACAAAACAACCGAGGATGTCAGTACCGCCAGAAATGGAAGACAGACACACGTCGGCTTTGATATTCCGATAGATATATTCAAACCCCTCGGGAGAGAGCGGCGAGCCGGTCGACATTACCGACCGTAATTCATGGAGCTTGTGGGTCTTGGCCGGACGAACCTTAAGCTTTGCGATTGACTCGTAGTACTTGGCACCCGCACCGAAATGGGTAACGTCGTCTGCCGCCGCGTAGTCAAACAGGATGTTGCCGCGTCCCAGGAATGGAGAGCCATCAAACAACACCAGTGTGGCGTTCGCCGCCAAACCAGATACCAACCAGTTCCACATCATCCAGCCACAAGTCGTAAAAAAGAACACCTTGTCGCCGGGTTTGACGTCACACTGAAGAACGTGTTCTTCCAGATGTTTTAGTAACGTGCCGCCGACGCCGTGTACGATGCACTTTGGCGCACCAGTGGTACCACTCGAATACATGATGTACAGCGGATCATTAAAGCCAACCCGAACATAGCTGATTGCCTTCGGCCTAAACGGTAGAAGAAAATTCTCCATCACCACAGCATGAGGCACGCCGGCCACATCAAGTCCTTCGTTCGCCTCAGTCTGGATGTCGTGCAAATACGGCACGATGACCACCTTGCTCACCGTCGGCAGCTGCTCGACACATTCGGCGATACGCGAAAGTGTTGGCACCGGCTTACCGTTGTACAGGTATCCGTCACACGCAATCAGCAGTTTTGGTGCGACCTGGCCGAAGCGATCCACCACCCCTTGCAAGCCGAAGTCTGGCGAACACGATGTCCATACCGCGCCCAAGCTGGTGGCCGCCAGCATCGCGACCACGGTCTCAGGCATATTCGGCATAAATGCAGCAACCCGGTCGCCCTTGCAGATTCCCATGTCGCGCAGCGCCTGCTGCCAGCGCGAGACTTGTTCGTCCAACTCGCGGTAGGTCAAACGTTTGCGTAGTTTGTCCTCGCCCCAAAAAGTGATCGCATCAGCATCGGTGCGCGACTTAAAGGTGCGCTCGATCAGATTCTCGGCGAAGTTGATCTTGGCTTTCGGGAAGAACATCGCACCAGGCATCTTGTGCTCATTGACCAGAATGTCAGCATCTGCGGCAACACCGCGCTCGCCAATCACACCGCAGTAGTCCCAAATCGCCGACCAAAAATGTTGCGGGTTACGCACACTCCATGCGTAGAGCGCATCGTAATTGGCCAGATTTGTCCCATAAGCGCGGTTGATGGCCTGCCTAAATGCGGTCACATTCGCGCTTGCCACGCGTTCAGGTGTGGGTATCCAAAGCGGTAATTGTTTGTTTTCTGCCATGAAAAATCCTAATCCAGTTTGCCGCCGACAAGCTTGTGGTCTTGCTTCGTCCGTAGTGAAGCGTTGATGGCCGCTTCAATCCCGGCCCGCATCGTTGAGAGCGCCATCGTTGGCGCACTACCATTGACCACTTGCGACGGCAAATACGGTACATGGATAAAGCCAGCACGAGCATTAAGTTTGTTAGTCGCGATATGGTGCAACACGCCGTACATGATGTGGTTACACACGAATGTACCGGCCGTGTTTGACACTTCCGCCGGTATGCCTTCCTTTTGCATGGCAGCAACCATGGTCTTGATTGGTAGTGTGGAAAAGTACGCAGCTGGCGCCGCTGCAACAATTGCCTCATCGATTGGCTGATAGCCTGCGTTGTCCGCAATACGTGCATCGTTGATGTTGATTGCCACACGTTCGACGGAGATACTGCTTCGACCACCAGCCTGTCCCAGACACAGCACCAAACTCGGTTGGTGTTTACTGATTAGTTTGGCGACCGCCACAATCGCATCACCAAATGCAGTCGGTATACAGTGCGAAACGAGGCGGTGCGAGCCGATTATTGAAGGCAGCGCCTTGGCGATTTCCCACGAAGGGTTGATCAGTTCACCACCAAACGGCTCGAAGCCCGTTACCAATACCGTGGGGATCGTTTTCATCTGCGTCTTTGCCTAACGCGCAGTCCATCCACCATCAATGGACATCGACGTCCCAGTGATGCCTTGCGCAGCATCAGAGGCGAGGTACAGCGCAAGCGAAGCCACTTCATCAATCTCGGCAAACCGTTTGTTGGGTTGCGGCGCCAACAAGATGTCACGAATCACGTTCTCCCGAGGGATACCGTGGACCTTGGCTTGATCGTCGATTTGCTTTTCAACGAGTGGTGTCAGCACATAACCCGGGCAAATGGCATTTACCGTAATCCCCTGTTCGGCCACTTCCAAGGCGCATGACTTGGTGAAACCCACCACGCCGTGTTTCGCCGCGACATACGCCGACTTGTAGGGCGAAGCCACTAGCCCATGCGCCGATGCAATGTTGATCACACGACCCCACTTCGCGGCTTTCATATGCGGCAAGACGGCGCGGGTAGCATGGAACACCGAAGACAAATTGATGGCGAGAATTGCATCCCACTTCTCGACAGGAAATTCATCCACCGGTGCAACGTGCTGAATCCCGGCATTGTTCACCAAGATGTCGCAACGCCCCAGTGCTGAAACCGTCCCGCCAACCATCGCAGAAATTTCTGCCGGCTTTGACATGTCCGCATGCGAGTAGCGTACCTTCACACCAAATTCGGTTTCCATTCCGGCACGAATTTTTTCAATCACCTCAGAATCACCGAAGCCGTTCAACGTGATGTTGGCGCCTTCGCGCGCAAATGCGCGGGCAATCCCCAAGCCGATGCCGGAAGTTGATCCCGTAATGATGACGGAACGACCTTCGTGTAAACGTGCCATTTAGTGTTTCCTTACGTTAGCCAACTGCCATGCCGGCACGCTGCATTTCCAGATGGGGAATACCATCTTCGATATATTCCGCCGAGTCGGTTACAAAGCCGAACCCCTGATAGAACTTTTCGAGGCGTGCTTGTGCGCCGATCCGGTTGGGCATCCCCGGATAAAGTGCGTCGTGGCGGCGGCATGCCTCGACCATCAGCTGTTTGCCGTAACCACCAAGTCGATAGTCTTTGGTTGTAATGACGCGACCAATCGAAGGCACGGCAAACTTAACGCCCGCGTCAACCAGGCGGCAGTACGCCGCGAGCTCACGCTTGCCCCCTGCCTCGTGCCAGCCGAGCAAGTGCCACGACACAAAATCCGCTCCGTCCAAATCCTGAAACGGACAATCTTGTTCAATTACAAAAACATCAATGCGCGCTGCAGACAGTGCATACCAATCACGGCGAGGTAGATCCTCAAAGCGAAGAAACTGCCATTGCAAAAGCTCGGCCATTGGAAGCTACTTCACCTTCGCCAGATGCAGCCATGTTTCCACAACGGTATCCGGATTCAGTGACATCGACTCGATGCCTTCCTTCATCAACCATTCCGCAAGGTCGGGGTAATCTGATGGCCCCTGCCCGCAAATACCGACGTATTTGTTGGCCTTGCGGCAAGCCGAAATGGCCAGGTGCAGCATTCGCTTAACGGCCGGGTCACGTTCATCAAAGGCTTCCATCACGAGGCCCGAATCGCGATCGAGTGCTAGTGTCAGTTGTGTCATGTCGTTGGAGCCAATCGAGAATCCGTCGAAGCGCTCAAGGAATTCGTCGGCCAGAATCGCATTCGATGGGATCTCACACATCATCACAATCTTAAGCCCGTTTTTGCCACGCTCAAGACCGAAATCCTTCATGATCGCCAACACGGCGTCGGCCTCACCCAGGGTGCGAACAAACGGTACCATCAACTCAACGTTGATGAGACCCATCGTGTCGCGCACAAACTTCATCGCCTCACATTCGAGTTTGAAACACTCGCAGAACGAGTGCGCAATGTAGCGCGACGCACCACGGAAACCGAGCATCGGGTTTTCTTCGGTGGGTTCATAACGCGGCCCACCAATAAGGTTGCGGTATTCGTTTGATTTGAAGTCGGACAATCGGACGATGACTTTCTTCGGCCAGAAGGCGGCGGCAATGGTGGACACACCCTCGGCCAGCTTTTTGACGTAGAACTCTTTTGGCGACGCGTAACCACGCGAGGCGTTTGCCACCTGTGTACCCAGCTCATCAGGCAGCTTCGCGTAGTCCAAGCAGGCCTTCGGGTGAATGCCAATAGTGTTGGAAATAATGAACTCAAGGCGTGCAAGCCCTACTCCTTCATTCGGCAGCTGGGCAAAGTCAAACGCGAGTTGTGGGTTGCCGACATTCATCGCGATCTTGACCGGGATCGCCGGCATGTTGTCGAGTGCAACGGTCACAACTTCAAAAGGCACCTTGCCTTGGTAAACAAAACCGGTATCACCCTCGCAACAACTTGCGGTGAGGTCTTCACCATCCTTTACCACCTCGGTGGCGTCTTCACAGCCCACGATGGCTGGAACACCCAACTCGCGGGCGATGATCGCGGCATGGCAGGTGCGACCACCACGATTGGTGATGATGGCGGAAGCCTTTTTCATCACCGGCTCCCAGTTGGGGTCGGTCATGTCGGTAACGATGACATCGCCCGCCTGAAACTTATGGATTTCATCGACGCTGGAAATCACCCGCGCCGGACCCGAGCCAACCTTTCCACCAATCGCGCGACCTTCGGCTAATTTTTTCCCGGTACCGTTCAACTTGTAACGCGTGAGCGATCCGGTCTTGAGTTCCTGAGACTTAACCGTCTCGGGACGCGCTTGCAGAATGAACAACCGGCTATCGCCGCCCTCCGCACTTTTTTCTTTTGCCCACTCGATATCCATCGGGCGGCCGTAATGTTTTTCGATGGCCACCGCATACTTGGAGAGTTCTTCCACATCTGCGTCAGTTAAAGAAAACTGATTGCGTTCAGCCACATCAACCGGTTTGGTTTCGACCGACCGGCCAGCCGACTGGGCCTGGGCAAACACCATCTTTTGCGCCTTCGTACCCAACGTGCGACGCAATACCGCCGGCGCTCCGTTTCGAAGACACAACTTGCTGACATAAAACTCATCCGGATTCACCGCGCCCTGCACCACCATTTCGCCCAAGCCATAACTCGACGTGATGAACACCACGTCCCGGAACCCGGACTCGGTATCGAGCGTAAACATGACTCCTGCAGCACCGGTGTCGGAGCGCACCATCCGCTGGATCCCCGCGCTGAGTGCGACGTCGGCATGGGCGAAGCCCTTGTGGACGCGATAAGAGATGGCGCGATCGTTATACAACGACGCAAAGACGTGTTTGATTGCATGAAGGACGTTTTCGATACCCTTGATGTTCAGGTAGGTTTCTTGCTGCCCAGCGAAAGAGGCGTCTGGCAGGTCCTCTGCCGTTGCGGATGAGCGCACGGCGAATGAGGCCTCGGGGTCATTCTTGGTCAGCTCGCTGTAGGCTGCCCGAATCTGAGAGTCAAGCTCTGGATGCAAGGGCGCGTTAACCAGCCATTCCCGCACCATCGCGCCCGTCTTGGTGAGCTGGTCAAGGTTGTCCGTGTCCAGATTCACCAGTGCAGCGTTGATCTTTTCGGTCAAGCCGTTATGGGTGAGAAACTGTCGGAACGCGTCGGCTGTCGTGGCAAATCCCCCTGGCACACGAACACCGGCCGCCGAGAGCTGGCTGATCAATTCGCCGAGCGAGGAATTTTTTCCCCCTACGGACGCAACATCGGCCATCCGGCATTGTGAGAGTGGCAGGACCAGCGACGCTGACGACATGGCGGACTCTTTCTGGAAATGTTGCGGTGCAAAAGACGTAAAATTATAGCGGACACAGGTATCCGGTACGCGATACACGTGTCCGATTGATAAATCTTCACAGAGGGCCACCCGTGCCGCATAAGCGTAGCGTATTTTTTGTCTCCGACCGCACTGGTATTACGGTGGAAATGCTCGGCAACTCGTTACTCACTCAATTTGAGGAGGTTGAGTTCAAGCGGGTCACCCTGCCATTTATCGATAATCTTGAAAAGGTCCACGAAGTCATCAACCAGATCGAGTCGATGCACCGCGAATCCGGTAAACGACCGCTGGTGTTCACCTCGCTGACAGAAGATACGTTACGCGTAGCACTTGGTCAGGCCAACGCCATGGTGCTGGATGTGTTCGATCGTTTCATCATTCCACTAGAAGAAGAGCTTGGGGTGAAGTCGTCCCACGCCATCGGTCGCAGCCACTCCGCAGGCAACTTCAAGGACTACAACCAACGTATCGAAGCGGTGAACTACACCCTCGCCCACGACGACGGCATCACCAATCGAAATCTGGAAGACGCCGACATCATTCTGGTTGGCGTGTCGCGGTCAGGCAAAACGCCGACCTGCCTCTATCTCGCCCTGCAATTCGGCATCAAGGCGGCTAACTACCCATTGATCCCGGAAGATCTGGAAAAGCTCAAGCTCCCCCCCTCGCTACTGCCACTCAAAAGCAAAGTCTGGGGCCTATCCATCATGCCGGATCGCCTGGCACAAATTCGCCAAGAGCGTAAACCCGACAGCAAATACGCCTCCCTCGAAAACTGCCGCTGGGAAGTGGCGACCGCAGAACGCTTGATGGAAAGCGCCGGACTAACCTACCTAAATTCGACCGCCAAATCGATTGAGGAACTGGCGACAACCATCCTGCACGAAGCGAGACTCGATCGGCGCGTGTACTGACTGATCCAACCTGACGACGCCGCAAGGAGGGCTATGTCTATGTTCAACATGCGTGAATGCTGCAATGCAGCATAAACAAGTGTTGGCAAATCGTCGCAACAATACACAAAAGCTGGCAATTGGCACGGATTGCGGGATAATTTCACATCGCCAGTAGCTCTGTTCTTTCGCAGGTGCTTTGCGTCGTATATCTTTGTATGGGTTGAGGCACCGCGAGCTGCTAAGTTTTTGCTTTACGATTTTCTAATAATAAGTTTGACCATTCCATTTATCGAGGAGCTGTTTATGTCACGACGTTCATTTGTTAAACGCGGGTTTGTGAAACGCGTATTGCCCGCTGTTGTTGCAGCGGCAATGGCTGCTGGTGCAACTACCGCGAATGCGGTGCAATTCCAGGGTGTTTATGTCTTCGGCGACAGCTTGTCGGACTCTGGCTACTACCGTCCATTTTTGGTGAGCATCGGCGTGCCTGCCGGCACAGCCGCGACCCTCGGTCGTTTTACCACCAACCCTGGGCCTGTTTGGTCTGAGATCATCGCCCAGTACTACGGCGGTAATCCAAACCCATCGAATGCTGGCGGCGGTATCTTCGCGCAAGGCGGCGCGCGCGTTGCAGCAGCTTCGGCCTCAACGCCCCCAGGCGGCGCGCAACGTCCTGTCACCACCCAGATTACCGAACACTTGTCTGCGACTGGTGGCTCGGCAAACCCCAACGGCCTATATGCAATTTGGGCCGGTGGTAACGACCTTCTGCAAGCTGGTGCAGCAGGTGTTGCTTCAGCCAACGACGTTGCCGCGCAATCCGCCCGCCTACGTGCAGCGGGCGCACGCTACATCGCCGTGTTTGGCCTGCCAAACCTCGGCCTGACACCGGGCGCGCAGGCAGGTGGTGCCGCCGCTGTTGCCTTGCAAACTCAGGCTTCCGCTGGCTTCAACATCACCCTCTTCAACGCGCTGGCCGCGACGAATCAACGCGTAATTCCGGTTGACGTTTTCTCGATGTTGAATGAAGTCGCAGCCAATGCTTCTGCATTTGGCTTCACCAATATTTCCGGTACGGCGTGCGGTCCGTTCCCGCCGTTTGCCCCGGCGGGCAATAACTCGCAGTTCTGTACCGGCTCAACGCTTGTTGCCGGTGCAACACCCTCGAACTATTTGTTTGCCGACAGCATCCACCCGACCACTGGCGCACACGCCATCGTCGCTGACTTGTTTAAGTCACTGATCGACGGCCCCAACGCCTATTCCGTGATGGCGGAAGTCCCGTTGTCGTCACGCGCCGCACACGTACGCACACTGGATTCCGGCTTGATGCAAGGTGCCACAGCGGAAGTCGGCAAGGTCACCGCGTTCGCTGCGTACGACGGCGGCAAAACCGATATCTCCACCTCCAACCTGAACCCACAGACCAACACCAAGAACCGCGCCGCAACCGTCGGTTTGACGATGCGCGTCTCCGAAGGTGCAACGGTTGGTGTAGCTTTCGGCAAAAACAACAACGAAGCACGTATGGGTAGCGTTGGTCAGTTCGACATTGACGAGAACACGATTTCGTTCTTCGGTAGCGCCAAATCAGGCGGCCTGTATGCCAACGCCAGCTTTTCTGTCGCCGACCTGAAGTACAACAACATCCAGCGTTCCGTCAAACTCGGTAACGTTACACGCACCAATCGCTCATCCGCGAACGGTACCAACACTTCCGGCAACATCATGGTTGGTTATGACTTCGGGCTAGGTGCGGCGACGGTCGGTCCGTTTGTCGGTTGGACCAGCCAGCAGGTTACCGTCGGCAACTTCCAAGAAAGCTCGGCCGCAACCGCACTGTCTACCGATTTAAACATCGATGGCCAGACGCGCACTTCCAGCGTCTTGAGCGGCGGTGTTCGCGCCAGCATCAAGATGGGTAGCTTCACGCCTTACCTTCGCGTTTCGATTGACCGTGATGAATCCAACAAAGAGCGTTTCGTGACCGCCTCGCCTGTGACGATTACACAAAACATCAAGTACGACATTCCAGCCTACCGGGCTGACAACAGCTGGATCACAAGCGTGATCGGTGTTCGTGGCAACATCACCCCGCAGATCGGCTTGGGGCTCGCCTACACGGCGGTCTCCGGCAAGTCTGGCGTGAAACAGGATGGTGTCACCGCCAACGTTAGCTTCGCGTTCTAGACGCTGGTCGTGGCGCCAAACGAGCCGCTGGCGAAATCGTCGGCGGCTTTTTTTCGCCCTCATTTCGTCAGCAGTGAAGCCTTTGCTTGCCTGTTGCAGCAGGCTTCATGCATCATCCGCCTATGAAACGTGTCTACACCGCGCTAAACCTCCCCGATGCACACTTGCTGCGTGATCTGCTACAGCAAGCAGGAATTGCCGCGCACGTCTTCAACGAAAACGCCAACTCCTTGGTTGGGCTGGTGCCGGTCGCTTCCGGCCAGCCGCAGGTATGGATCGCCCAGCCGCACCAAGAACCCCACGCCAAGGCGGTGATTGCCGACTACCAATCACGCTCCCCCACCACTGTGACCAAGACTTGCACCGCCTGCGGCGAATCGAGCCCGGGCGAATTCGATTCATGTTGGAATTGTGGTGCCGCATTTCCAGAAGCAACTCAATAACCTAGGCGGCGCGGCTTAGCGTTCTTCCATGTGGCCGCGTTTCATTGGCGGAGGTTCCAGAGCTATTTTTGAAAGAAGTGCAACCATTCTTAGCGGCACGTAACGACTAACAATTTATTCAAGCCGACACCGCTAAACCGGCGTTGGAGCGGATTGATGCTTAAGGCGGCTTAAACCGCTGAGCTTATCCATTCGATGGCGCGAGGTTTCGGTGTTTTCGATGACAGAAAAAATTCTTTCACCAAGGGCACGAAAACAACTCACGGAGTATGCGGCCTATCACGGTTCTTTGATGCGGCTGCGGTTGGGCATGATGATGAGAATGACCGGGGTCTTTGCCGGGCTGCTGCTGGTAGTCACTTGCATAACGCTATCGGTCTTCTGGTCGTTAAGTGCCCTGCCGGACTTACAGCGACGACTACCGATCATCGTCTGGGCAGTGGGTTTCATGTACTTTTTCTTACTGATCGTGTCGGTATGGGACAGTAGATATTCCCATGAAGCTTTGTGCGAGAGAAAGAAGTTCGCCCGGGCGGTCTTGAAGCACGGCAGGGCGTCGGAAGCAATAGTCGAGTTTGATGAGACGAGTTTTGTTTTGCCGCACGAACACGGCATGCTCTACTTCGTAGACGATGGTCAGGGTGGCTCGGTACTGCTCGACGTTTCGACGATCGCTGACGATCCGCGCGAGGGTCAGGCGAGACAATCTCGCGTATCTACCACCTGGCGGCTGGATTGTGTGGCAGGGGGAGTTCATGAGGCCCGCTTCTTCGGAAAGAAGATTCCGATCCGCCGCATCGACGGACTGAATGAATGTGGCGAAATCAGACCCGAAGGAATCCTGGAAGCGCTCGGTTTTCCCGGCCCACAAGACCTGGCAAGGGTGCCGCTGTCAATTCAAGAGGCTGAACGGCGTGTCCGTGTTTTAATCGGGCCTTCCATGCGTCCGGAATGGTCGATATCGAGGACGAGACAATGACAAGATCATCAATTTTTCTGGCCGCCGATGGCGCGGGATACGAACTGCAGATGGGGCGATGGAGCCGCCGACTGGCACCAAAGTTTATTAAGTTTGTGAGCATCAAGAATGCTGACTCCGTCCTTGATGTCGGGTGTGGCACCGGGAGTTTAACGTCGACGCTTGCCCTGAATCCCAATATTCGCGCTCTCCGCGGGGTCGATTTTTCAGCCGCTTATATCGAGCACGCCACGCACAATAACGACGACTCCCGCGTTCAATTCCAAGTTGGTGATGCGTGCGCGCTGCCATTCGGGAATCAAGAGTTCGATCACTCGCTTTCGATGTTGGTGCTCCAATTCATTGCACAGCCAGAAAAGGCGGTGAGCGAGATGCGTCGCGTCACACGTCCGGGCGGCACCGTTGCGGCTGCGACATGGGACTCGCGCGGCGGTTTTGTGTGGTTACGCATGTTCTGGGACACCGCGGCAATGCTCGATCCGGAGGCAGTTGTACGGCGGGCGAAGGTCTGCGCTCGTCCGATGACACGCCCTGGTGATTTAGAGCGGGCATGGAAGGCCGCAGGGCTGACTAATGTTGTGCAGGACATGCTTACCAACCTCATGGACTTTGCGTTGTTCGAGGACTTCTGGAGGCCGATGGAGGGAAAGGATGGTCCCTACGCAGAATATGTTCGCGCGCTTACGCCGGACGCGAAGGCGGTCTTTAGGGAAAAGATGGCGTTGGCTTATCTAGACGGCGAAGCGGACGGACCGCGTTCGTATGCCGCCACCTCTTGGGTGGTGAAAGGCACGGTGCCATTTTGAGCGCGCCCAGGCGCGCTGCGCGCGGTGGGCGAGGGGGCTGCTTTTGCAAAGACGGAGTAGCTGGAGTTGGCCGAGCGAGTGGATGAAGGCCGCTGCGCTGATGTGCAGACTCGCCTTGCCCACGTTGGCCGCACGGGGCTGCGGTGTTGCAGTGTTTGCGCAATGACCCACGCAAAGATGCGCAGCACCATATTCAGCGTGCTGCCTCAGCGTGTTGCCCGACAAATCTTCACTAACCGTGTTGGTGCCGCTCGCCGCCTTGCCCAGCGCCGACCATGCGTCTTTACTGGCAGAGCGCTTTGGCGCCGATACAGGGCGCATTGCGCGCATTATCTCGGTATCTACGGCGGCGGCGTTGTTTACCTTTGCGGGAGTGGTGGCCTTCCCTTCTTGACAGGGCGCTAACGCACCGGGGCGCAAACGGTGCCCCAGTGCTGTGTCATTGATCTGTCAAACCCATGCACTCCTGTGGTCTGCTGCAAATTGCGCAAACTCGATGGGTTTGCGGCCAATGAGCTGGCGCACGGTGTCGGTAGTGCCCGCAGCATAGCCTGCGGCGGTGAGCTGGTGCAGGCTCATCATCTGGCCAATGCTCCAGTCATCCATGCCCATGCCCTTCATGGACGCAATGGCTGCATCGTCGGGCACAGCGACGTAGGTCACAGTCTTGCCAGTTGCATCACCAATGGCCTTGACCACTTCCGCGTTGGAAAGAGCTACAGCGCCGGTGAGGGTATAGGCCTTGCCAGCATGGGCGGCAGGGTTTTGCAAAATAGCGGCGTTGACTGCGGCGATGTCACGCACGTCAATGAAACTTATCCGCCCTTGCCCTTGCGGTAAGTACAAAGCGCCGCCTTGAATCATGCCGACATAGTAAGTGGCGAAGTTTTGCATGAAGGTGGCGGGGCGCACTAAGGTATAAGCAATACCAGAATCGATCACGAGCTGGTCAATCTCACCATGCAGCTTGGGCAGCGCAAAGCCTGCCGTAGCATCCGCGCCCGCACCAGAGGAACGCACGATGTGCTTGACGCCTGCTGCCTTGGCGGCCGCGATGGCGTTCTTGGCCAATGCCATCTTGTTGGGCACCAAGGGCAACAACAAAAACAAGGTATCAACACCGGCAAATGCGGCTTTCAGGCTGGCCACATCGCCAAAATCTACATGGCGGCTGGGCACCCCGTCCACAGATTTGCCTGAAGACGAACCTGCGATGACCTTGGCATCAGCGGCTTTGAGCTGCTGGACCAAGGGGCGGCCAATGTTGCCGGATGCGCCAGTGACAAGAATGGTGTTTGACATGATGAACTCCTCAAAGTGGTTGCTAAGGGACTGAATTTTGCGGCCATCGGTTGATATTGAGGAGCTAGTAATCGCTACAATTACTTTCAACCAAACGTTGAAGATCAATTACCATGGAAGCCTTATCGACCATTGAATCTTTTGTCCGCAGCGCTGAGAGCGGTAGCTTCTCGGCTGCAGCGCGCCGCATGGGCCTGACGCCTGCGGCGGTGAGCAAGAATGTAGCAAAGCTGGAGGCGAACTTGGGCGTACGCCTGTTTCAGCGCAGTACTCGCAGTTTGGCGCTTACCGAGGCGGGGGAGCGATTGTTGAGTGACGTCGGTTCAGGCCTTGCCACCCTGCAAGCCGCAATGAGCAACCTAGCCTCATCCGGTGGCTTGCCTGCCGGCACCTTGAAAGTGAGTCTGGCTCCCGCCTTTGGCCGAGACTATGTGTTACCGCTGCTGACTGATTTCTTAGAAAAATTTCCTGCGGTGGTGCCCGACTGGCATTTCGAGAATCGCCAGGTGGATCTGATTGGGGAGGGCTTTGACGCGGCCATCGGAGGGGGCATCGAGCTGGCCCCCGGTGTGGTGGCGCGCGAACTCTCGCGCTTGCATCTGATACCCGTGGCCGCACCAGCTTACTTGACCAAGCACCCCCCCATACGCAGCCCGCAGGCATTGGCATCGCTGGATGGCGTCGTGTGGCGTTCCCCACAAACCGGGCGGGTGCGCCCCTGGCTGCTGCAAAAGCGCGACGGGCAGCAAGCCACGGTGGAGCTTAAACCCCGCGTCACCATGAACGATCCCGAGGCCTTGTGCCGTGGCGTGCTTATGGGCTTGGGAGTGGGGCTGGTGGGCATGCCGCATGCCCTGCCCCATTTGCACAGCGGTGCCTTGGTGCGCCTGCTGCCGCGCTGGTACAGCGATGTGGGGGCGGTGTCCCTCTACTACGCGGGCACCAAGCTGCTACCGGCTAAAACGCGGGCGTTTGTTGACTTTATGGTGGGTGCGTTTCGAATGCAAGATCTGGCAGGCACGCTGCGCGCTGATCGATAGACCTTCCACGCGCAGATCGTTCGGTGCCGCAGTCCAGCGGAGAGGTATCAGGAATGCCGCAGGCACGGGGCACAAATTGGGTAAATCCGCTGCGGTGGCAGCGCACATAATCCAATATTTTTGTCATTAGTGGGCCGGAAGACCGGCGCTAGGGTGCCGTGGATAAAGCGCGTGGGCTCGACTAAGCGGGCCCAAGGCATTAATGGAAAATGTGAATCCGACGCTATTGAGTACTTGTCCAACCGTCCAACCTGCTAACAAAAATAATTGATTACAAGTGTTTTTTACCGTGTGCCACGGGAATGCTAGGGCGCACCGCAGAAGAATGTTGTGCGGACGCAGTGCTCCCCAGATTGAGTTGAACTAAACCGCTGACGCGGTGGTATCTGCCCGGCGCGATTGCGCGCCATTTCTAGGGCTTCGTTAATGAATCCACGATCCTGATTGTTGCAGGGGACATCCCTGCGCTAATCTAGGACACGCATATAAAGTCGTTAAGAGAGAGTGGATGACCGACACGATCGTGTTGTGAGGGTTTGCGGCACGCACCCGAGAGTCGTATTTATCGACTATCGCCAGCTTGGCCCGGCACTACGGGAAGCGACCTGACGAACTGACTGGTGAACAGCTACAAGACTGCCTCCTGTTTCTGATCAACGACCGGAAACTCGCGTACGCCAGCGTCAACACGGTCGCCTGCGGGATGCGGTTCTTTACGGGCAGGTATTGGGACGCGCCACGGTACGTTTGGATATTCCGATGGCCAAATCCCCGAAACGGCTGCCGCAGATTCTGTCTCGCGAGCAAGTCGTCAAACTCATCGGTGCAGCACGTACGCCGCGTGCCCGGATGTTGCTTATGACGACCTACTCGGCCGGGCTACGGGTGGCGGAGGTCTGTGCGTCGGAGCTGACCGATATCGAGAGCGCACCGGATCGCATGAGTAATCTGTTGAGGCATTCATGCACCGGACGATGCAACTGGATCGATGGGTTTGCCCGCTGGCACACTTAAGGTCACTGCGTTCCTAGCGCCTTTGCGTCACGGGCGAAGCAGGGCTTGCCCGGCGAGGGCACCGCCATGAAGCGCGAACCGCAGGCGAATTTACAGCTTAACCGCATGCTGGTAAATCATTGGCAGGGATTGAATCGTCCACCCTCCATAGAATCGCGATTAGTGCGCGCCTGCGGCAACCTGTCGCAATACCAAGTGGCGTCCACGCGAGCCGGTGCAGCCAGATTTCTCGTGACCGCGAACACCAGCACGCGCTATACTGTTTCCATGAACCGCTCGGCAGACTTACAATCCCCATAGCCCCCGCGCCGGATCAGTCTAACGAGGTTTATCCGCCGCCATGAACATCATCGCAATCTCCGGTTGCCTCGGGCGGCGGATAAACGCTATTCGTTAGGCGCACCGATGTTCGCTCTTCTGGTTCTGGCCGGCGCATTCAGTGGCGCGGCATATCTGGCCACATTTAAACTACAGCAAAAACGCCGGCTCACTGTGGCGGCACTTACGTTCGTGTTGCTCGGGCTACTTCCTGTCGGCTTTGCCTTTCTCTTTGATGATCTCGTCTCTTGCTGGCTTTACTATGATCAATGCAAGGCAGAACGTATCCCGGGCCTCTCAGAAAGCGATTGCCTGAAAAGAAAGGATGCCGTCGCCTACTTACTCGAAGGTGGAATCTGCCTTGTTAGATACGATTAGCCAATCCGCGGTGCCTAACCCATCATTCCGCCGGACCTGCGCGATGAAGCCTCGCAGCGCCGGTTAGCTCAAACGTTAGATTTACTCGCTATGGAAAACGCTCTCGTATTGATTGGCTTGTTCCTCTGGTTCGCGCTAGCGTTCAACGTAACGGTTGGCGAAACATTCGTGAATTACTCTTTTTTTGTAAGCGCACTTCTTATAGTGATTGCCGGCTTCATGAAGAACCTGAATCGTAATTTCAAGTTCTTCCAGCGCTGCTGTTCTATTGCTCTAGTGCTCTACCTCCCGATGATCTGACAGAGATTCAACTTCACTTTTGGTACTGATATCGTTGGCCTGTGCTTCGATGTTATCGATGCTGCCTTCCTGATTTATTGCATCTCCGGTAAACTTTAAAATGCGGTTAAGCGGCGCGCCCCTTACCCTAGACGTTAGGCCTCGCGTTCTGGCCGCCATACTTCCCGGCCATAAAGACAACAGATGCGCCCGCCAATCACTGTCCGTAAGCTGCGAGAGACCGACTTCGACGCTTGGCTGCCGCTTTGTAATGGCTACAACGCATTCTATGGACGAATCATGAACGACGCGCAAAATTGGATACTTATCGCGATTGGCGTTTTAATTGCGGGGTATTTTCTAATCAGGAAAACGACCGGCAACGCCAATGGCCTTAAGTCAACTTCAGACCCACTTGCGGAGGCTGAAGTTTACTTGGCATACGGAAGAAAACAGCAGGCGCAGGAGGTCTTGGAAAATGCTCTGCAACTCGATCCCTCTCGTACCGATATAGAGGCAAAGCTGCGCGATTTGAAGAGCCAGATGTGAGATCAACGGGGCCAACTTTTGTGCCCCAAACTCGCCGGGGTAGTCGCTGGATGGCGCAAAGACGCTGGCGCGCAGCCCTTAACGTAAACGCTAAAGTACCGATTTCCGGAAAATCGTAGCGCCGCTTTTATGGGTCATGTACGGCGGTTCGCCGCTCAGGTAATGTTTTCGCCGCTGCACCCCCATTAGGCATAACGTGGTCGGTGGTCAGGCTTGTGAAAATCCTCCTCCTCGCTCCGTCAGGAGCACGGTCGTGACGGAACAGCATAAGGGCGGCGGTGCCACTCATGCCGAAAACACTTGGGACGCTTTTTTGGCGTTATGTATCCGGCGACAAAGTTTCGTTGGGTATTGAAACTCGCGGTGTGCGTGATGTCTTTCGGGTTTGTTTTTCCGAATGTGATGAGTGACTAGCGGTAGGTCACCCGCAAAATACTGAAACTCGTCCATTGACGGGCGTCTTCACGGTTTTTCGCGGTATCAACAGCAAATGCCGACCGGCGGAGGGCAATCAAATGCTACCTCAAACGGTGTCAGATAGCCCAGCGCGGCGCGCGGTGTGTGATTGTGTTTGTCCTCAATGCGCTTGATCCTCGCTGG
>Ga0315907_10003674_pt1 | contig 17849 bp, 11 predicted proteins | sample LakEriMetagenome_3_FD_203525 | JGI IMG/M metagenome (GOLD analysis project Ga0315907, IMG submission 203525) | Freshwater fungal communities from buoy surface, Lake Erie, Ohio, United States - Buoy 12 MA123 | ecosystem: Environmental > Aquatic > Freshwater > Lake > Lake biofilm | place: USA... | reverse complement strand
AGGCCGACAAGCGAACCATCATCATTCCAATAAAAGAACTCATGACGTGGATTGGGAGCCTTACCCGCCAGAGTATCCATGAGGTTGTATCCATCCAGATGCACCTTGAATTTTTTCTCGCCCACGACCATGCCCTTGAGAAGTTGCTCCTTGACATCAGGCACCCCCACAGCAGCCATAATGGTGGGCAGCATGTCTTCGTGGGAAAAAATATCATTGTTGACCGTGCCTGGCTGAATGACACCAGGCCAGCGGATCGCGCAGGGCACCCGATAACCACCTTCCCAGTTCTCGTTCTTTTCTCCGCGGAAAGGGGAGGCCCCGCCATCCGGCCAAGAGAATTTTTCTGCCCCATTATCTGTCGAATACATCACAATCGTGTTTTCATCGAGGCCGAGTTCCTTCAGCTTGTCAAGGATTTGGCCAACCATCGCATCGTGTTCCAGCATGCCATCGATGTACGGAGTCAAGCCTGACTTGCCTTCACTTTCTTTTTTCAGGTGTGTGAAAATGTGGCAACGGGTTGAATTCCACCAGAGGAAAAAGGGCTTGTCCGATTTCGCAGCCTTTTCGAGATAGTCCAGCGAAGCGTTCGTAATTTCTTCGTCGATCGTTTTCATCCGTTCGATCGTGAGTGGACCGGTACTCTCAATTCGCTGTGTGCCGTCTGGATTGGCCCACGAATGAATCACGCCTCGAGTGCCATATTTCTTTCGCAGTTCCGGGTCTTTGAAGTAGTCTGAATTCTCTGGTTCCTGCTCGGCATTCAAATGGTAAAGAGACCCCATGAACTCATCGAAGCCGTGGGCGGTTGGAAGCGTGCTGTCGGCATCTCCCAGATGGTTTTTGCCAAACTGGGCAGTGGCATAGCCCCTCGCTTTTAACAATTCGGCAATGGTCACGTCGCGCGCTTGTAATCCTTCTTTGGCACCAGGAAGTCCTACTTTCAATAGACCGGTCCGAAATCCCGATTGGCCTGTGATGAAGCAGGCCCGACCAGCAGTACAGCTTTGCTGGCCGTACCAATCGGTAAACAGAGCCCCTTGCTTGGCAATGCGATCGATATTGGGGGTCTTGTATCCCATCATTCCTTGGTTGTAGGCACTGATGTTCCAATAACCGATGTCGTCACCCCAGAGCACGACGATATTGGGCATCTTTTTTGGTTGCTGTGCGATCGCGAAATCCGCTGAACTGACTAACGCCAACCCAACCAGCATTGCGACTACAATCGCAAATCTCGTCATGTGATTCCCCATAAAACGCTTAACCTCATTTGCAAAGACAAAAACCGAAACTTTTCGAGCGACATTGCAACGAGCCCTGCTTCGCAGGCCTCTCTTCGCAACTCTCCCCGAATTCAGTCGTAACGATCCTCAAAGAAACCTAAAATCGTGACATTTGGCGCTAGTGGACGCGTTTTCAAAAGCCACGAACAGTTCAATTTCCGCAGCTTTCCCTTAAAATCGCAATCCAATTTCGGCAAAATGTTAGGATGGAGTGCGAATACAGTTCGTTCCGTTAAGGCTAACGCCCATCCTTAATGAGAGTGCGGGTTGTTTTCATCCCAACCCTGTAGGTTCCCAATGAGAAGCGCCCAATTCACCCTCTTTGAGGACTACGCCGCAGCGGTTATCCATGCAGACTTGCGGTTAAAAATTCCCCGTCTGATTCAGTCTCAATGGGAGTTGCAGACAGAGAGTTTGGGACAAATCAGCCTTCAGCTCGGCAGGGAAGGAAGCGGGATCATTGCTGAAGGTTCGGCACAACAGAACGGTTTCACTCTCTTCGTTCCACTCGCGGGGCTGCAGTACGCTAATGGAAAGGCGCTAGAGGAACGGCGGGTGCTTTTGATGACCCCGGGAGGCGAGTTGGCGATTGCTTCCAAAGTCCCGCATGATTGGTGTTCAATCGTGCTCCCGTTCGATGTTCTTGGCTACGACCCCCAAGGGCCGAACGACCAGCCTTACCCGCCAGGTACATCGCTGGTAGTCGATGTCGAGAGTGGCAGGATGAGGCGACTACGGCAAGTCCTCTCCGATATAGCCAACGCCCTTAAATCCTATCCTGCTATCAAATCCGTTTCTCCGGCAAAACAAGCCCTTCAACGCGAGTTGCTCGCCGCTTGTAAGCCGGTTGTTGCAGCAAATAAACAGTCCACGCCGATGATGGGACGTCCGACCTTGAGTCGTCGTGATATGACTCAGCGAATAACGGCAATCATCGAGAATAGCCCTGGCGAAAGTTTGTCGATAGACTTGCTCGTCAATCAGCTGGGAGTTTCTGAAAGGACTCTAAGAAACATTTTTCTGGAGTACTATGGCCTTTCGCCACACCGCTTCCTGATCGTCCATAGGCTTCACCTGGCTCGGAAGGCACTTCGGTTCGAATCGCCAGAAAGTGCAAAAGTGACCACCATTGCCGCGGAATACGGGTTTTGGCATTTTGGTCGGTTTGCTCATGAATATCGAAAACTTTTCGGTGAGTCACCCTCTCAGACGCTGAGCCGCCGGGCGATCAGCTGACGCAATGTCACAGCTCGAGGATGCAGAGTGTTTCGGAAAACCCAGGCCACTTCGCGTTCAAAAAATTAGAGTTCAGAGAGAGAAAGAAAAGGGGACGGGGGTCAAATCACGAATTGACCCCCGTCCCCTTTTTTAATTCGGCTGTTCCGGCCGCGGCAATTCGGGTTGATTTCCAGATTCCACCGGTGACCCGATGAATGGCCCTCACGCCAATTTTCTAGTAAAGAAAGCTTGACTAGCGGAAGCCGCTGGTAAACAATACTTTACTAGTAACTGCGTCGGGTAAAGCGAGCTTAACCAGCCATGGCACGAAAAACAGGTGTCTACCAGACCTCCCAAATCGGAGGGGAGAGAGTTCGGGCGTTCACGCCAAATCCACTGCCCCCCAAAAATCCCCCGCTCCTCATCGAGGGCGGTCTGGCAGAGACCCTCAGCTCGGCTTTGGCGGCGCTCAGTCGATTGAAGGTCGCCAGCGCGATGGTCCCCAGTCCGCAGTGGTTTCTTTACGGGTTCGTTCGTAAAGAGGCGGTGGTTTCCTCGCAAATCGAAGGGACGCAGTCGACACTTGAAGATGTCATCATATTCGAACTGAGTCGTCAGTCGGGTGACGTTTCTGATGTTGAGGAAGTTTGCAATTACGTCGACGCCCTGAATTACGCCCGAGCGGAGTTGGCCCGCCCAAAAGGACTGCCGCTGAGCACTCGACTTGTTTGCGAGATCCACAAACGATTGATGAAGGGTGCGCGAGGAAAGGAGAAGCTGCCGGGAAAAATCAGGACATCTCCGAACTGGGTCGGTGGGACGCGTCCGGGCAATGCCAAGTTCGTTCCCCCGCCGCCTGATTCCGTACCAGCTTTGCTTGCTGGTCTCGACAAATGGATTCATTCCAGCGATCGGCTTCATCCGCTTGTCAAAGCCGGGTTGGCCCATGTCCAGTTCGAGACGATTCACCCCTTTCTCGATGGCAATGGGCGTGTGGGGCGGTTGATCGTGACGCTGCTGACGGAGCACTGGAATCTTCTGGATGGACCTTTTCTCTACGTGAGCCTCGGATTCAAACGCCATCGACAGGAATACTACAGGCGGCTGGACGAAGTTCGGACCAGCGGCGACTGGGAGGGATGGACTGATTTTTTTCTCAGATGCGTACAAGAGTCGGCAGACGATGGGGCAAATGCGGCCCGGCGAATGTTTCGACTGGTCAGCGAGGATCGACGCACACTGATGAATCTCAGTTCGTTGAGCGTTTCGGCGATTCGGCTGTTCGAATTACTTCCCGAACATCCCATGGTCACCGCGTCCAAGGCTTTGGAGTTGACGGAGAGCACGAAACCGACCGCAAACAAGGCGATTGAATCGCTGGTCGAAGCCGGAATTCTGGAAGAGATAACCGGAAAACAGCGGGATCGAATTTACGCTTACAGAAAATACCTTGATGTGCTTGCCGAAGACACAGCGACACTGCCGGGGTGAAGGAAAGACGGGGGCGGGAAAGAAAAGGGGACGGGGGTCAAATCACGAATTGACCCCCATCCCCTATTCTCATTCTCGATTCGAGTTCTTCCCAGCGCTCGTACAGGCCTGTGAGTTGTTGTTCAAGCTCGCTCAGCTGCTCAGTTACTTGCTTGATCGTGTCGGAAGATTGTTTAAAGAAATCTGGCGAGGACATCTGAGCATGCAGGTCGGCTTGAGTCGCCTCGTTCTGCGCGATGCGCTCGGGAAGTTGTTCGAGCTCACGCTGTTCCTTGAAGCTTAACTTCTGCGTACTCTTCTTGGGCGTAGCTTCATTAGCCGCATTGGCCTTGGCAGCGTTGGCTTTGGCAGAGTTGGCGGTGCTGGCGGAGCGAGCCGCTTCAGCCTGCTCTTGTTGTCTAAGCCGGTAGCGATGATAGTCGTCGTAGCCACCGCCCAGTTCGATCACGTTGCCTTGGCCGTCGAGTGCCAGAATGCTGGTCACCACGTTATTCAAAAACGCCCGATCGTGGCTGACCAACAGCAAGGTGCCGGCATAACTGCTCACCAGTTCTTCGAGCAGCTCAAGAGTCTCGGTGTCCAGGTCGTTTGTCGGTTCATCGAGCACGAGCACGTTCGAAGGTTGCCGGAACAATCTTGCCAGCAACAAGCGATTGCGTTCGCCGCCCGATAGAAATTTGGCCGGCTGTCGAGCCCGATCGGGCGTGAAAAGAAAGTCCTGCATATAGCCGTAAATGTGACGCTCCTGGCCGCCAATCAGCAAGCGTTCATTGCCATCCGCAACATTCTCCGCGATCGTCTTCTCGCCATCGATCTGTTCGCGCAATTGATCAAAGTACAAGACCTCCAGTTTAGTACCCGTGCGCACCGTACCACTGGTAGGTGGGAGTTGGCCGAGGATGACTTTGAGCAGCGTACTTTTGCCAGCGCCGTTCGGACCGACGATACCGATCTTGTCTCCGCGCATAATCTTGGTGGAGAACGGTTTTAAGATAACTCGCTCGCCGTAAGCAAAAGAGACTTGCTGGACATCGGTGACCAGTTGTCCTGACTTCTCTTGCACGTGCGCTTGCATCTTGACGTTGCCAACTTTGTCGCGGCGTTCAGATCGCTGGCGACGCATGGTTTCGAGCGCGCGCACCCGCCCTTCGTTGCGAGTGCGACGAGCTTCGATGCCTTTGCGGATCCAGACTTCCTCCTCAGCCAGACGCTTGTCAAACAACTCATTCTGTTTTTCCTCAGCGGCCAACGCCGCCGCCTTGCGTTCGAGAAAATGGGAGTAACCGCACTCCCAGTCAAACAGGCGACCGCGATCGATCTCGAGGATCCGCGTGGCCAGGGCTTGCAGGAAGACACGATCGTGCGTGACGAACAGCAGCGCGCCGCTAAAGCCCTTCAAGAAGTTCTCGAGCCAGAGGATGGAATCGATGTCCAGGTGGTTCGTTGGTTCATCCAGAAGAAGCAGGTCTGGGTTGCTGATGATGGCTTGAGCCAATAAGGCCCTGCGCTTCATGCCGGCTGAGAGCGAATTGAAGTCGAGCTCACCATCGAGCTGCATTCGCGACAGTACCTGGTCCAGCGCAGCGGTGCTCTGCCAACCTCCAATATGCGAAGCTGTGTCTTGCGATGCCGTATCTTGCGACTGCTGGTCATCGATGGTTGCGTGCCAGCCGCGCAGAGCAATCTCGCGAATCGTGAGGGGCTGGCCCTTGTCGTTTAGCAACTGGTCGGTGTGAACCTCTTGAATCAACCGTGCGATGCGCGTCTGGGGCTCGCGTCGGATCTGACCGTGATCCGGCTGGACTTCGCCTGCCAGGATCTTCATTAACGTCGATTTGCCAGTACCATTGCGGCCGAGTAAGCCAATGCGTTCGCCTTTATCGATGGCCAGGTTGATGTTATCCAGCAAGGCAGGCTTGCGCCAGGTGAAGCCAACTTCGCTGAGAGTCAAAATCCGCACTGAGTTATCCTTGGCTTTGACAAGAAAGGGGAAGACAAATATTGAGATCTTTTCGGCGATATTCAGGCCAATTCCGCGAGGGCTTGCCTCGAGCCAATCCCAACGGCCATCACCAAATCCGTCAACGAACAGCAAGCATTGTAGTTTAGCGACCGAACGTCGACGGCCACCGGTGGCCAAGGCTGCGAAAGGTTGCGTTGCATTCCAGCGCTGCAAGATGTTCAAGACAAATACGTCCGAGAACTCGGCGCTACTGGTCGGGTTCCTTTCGGGAGCTTCAGTTTATCAGTGGAAGGCAGGTGCACTCGAGAAAAAACGTTACAAGTTGAGGAAAAAACGTGACCAGTCTCGAGCCTTATCCCTCCACCGCTGCTAAGTAATCCGCTGCCCGGACCTGGCGTGACAGGGGCAATCTTTTTCCTAGGTTGTATGCTGTGGCTGTGCATCTGGCCATGGCGGAATAGGCCACAGCCTACGCTTCCGCAATCTCGCAAAGACTCCGATATCCCTTAGGGAATAGTCTTGCCAATGAGGGGGAGCAAGGTTGTCAGGATGAGACCTGAACTCTTTTTTCCTGCAGGTGAGCGCCGTGTCCGCACCCACAGGCTGTTCTGCTGTTTGATTTTATCCTGACAGCGGGTTAGGTTGTCAGCGACTCCCCAGTAGAGAAGAGCCCATTGAGGTGTGGGAGGTTTACTGACCACTACCGGAGAAGAAGGCAATGCTCCTGCGCTTGATGTTAATCACGGCGATTCTAGCGACTTGCCTGAGCAGCACGGAATCCGTGTCGGCTCAAGCTGATAAAGAGATCACCAATAGTATCGGGATGAAGCTTGTGCTCATCCCGAGAGGCAAGTTTGCGATGGGCTCAGCCCGCGGCAACCCTGAGGCTGATGCTGATGAGCGTCAGCATGAAGTCACTCTCACGCGAGACTGCTACCTCGGGGCATTCGAGGTCACCCAGTCCCAGTTCGAAAAGGTGATGGGGCGGAATCCAAGCCAGTTCCAAGGCCCGAGCATCGAAGACGGTGGAGCGAACCATCCGGTCGATCAGGTCTCATGGTTCGACGCGGTTGAGTTTTGCAAACGCTTGTCGGAACTCACCGAAGAACGAGCCGCAGGCCGCACGTATCGCCTGCCGAGCGAGGCTGAGTGGGAGTATGCGTGCCGAGCGGGGAGCTCCGATGAGTTCGCTTTCGGCAACGACGTCGGGCTACTTGGAGATTACGCCTGGTACGAGGAGAACAGCGTCGGCCTCCAGCGGTACCCGGTCGGCCGGAAGAAGCCCAATGCGTGGGGGCTCTACGACATGCACGGAAACGCGTGGGAATGGTGCGCCGACTGGTACGAAGAATATTCGGGTCAACCCGCGATCGATCCGACCGGTCCTTCGAAAGGCGCCGATCGCGTCTATCGCGGCGGCAGCATCTCGCGTGGAGCACCTTACTGCCGATCCGCGAACCGAACCGCGACGAATCCATCGTTCGCCGGATTCGTAAGTTTCCGCGTCGCCATGAACGCCTTGACCGACAAGTAGCCAAGCAGGCTGTTCGAAACCCATGCGCCAGTTGCGGAGCTGAGATTTTTGGCTCGGAACAAGCCTGTTAATCAGTGAACACCAACAGCCGAAAGTCAGTGCTCTCGGCTTACGGCAATTCCGGCCGCGTTGTCCAAGGGGTCCTGTGATTCATGTCTTCGGTTGCGAGTTTTAATTCCGACGAGTTACTCCCCAAACTCAGGGAGAGCTGTGGAAAGGCGAATCGAGGCTGCCCCTTTTCTCTAGTCGCTCAGGTTGTCTTGCCGGCTGGTTTATTCCCGCCAGTGAGTTACGCTGACGACCGGCTTTGACTCAATCATCAGACAAACACGACTCTCGACCATTGACTACCGCTGGGCTGACTTCAGGCCCTAAACCGAAAAGGAACGATCCATGCCGACAACCATATTAAAGAGACTGCTTCCGACTTGGTTGACATGGATTGCCGTTATCTGCTGCTTCCTGCCGACGACCATCTCGGCGCAGGGCAAGCCGCTCAAAGTCTTTATCCTCGCCGGCCAGTCGAACATGGAGGGGCATGCCGAGATCAGAACTTTTGACTACATCGGCAAGGACCCGCTGACTGCACCCATTCTCAAGGAGATGCGCAATCCGGATGGAACGCCGCGGGTCTGTGACAACGTTTGGATGTCTTATTTGACCGGCCCTTATGACGGTAGCGCCAATGGAGAGGGGCTGGGGAAACTAACTGCCGGCTTTGGCGCACGCGGAGATCAGCCCACCAAGATGTGCGGCAAGATTGGTCCCGAGTTCACCTTCGGGATCTATATGGAGAAAGAACTGAAGGAGCCGATTCTGATTATCAAGTGCGCTTGGGGCGGTCGATCACTCAACACCGAATTCCGGCCGCCCAGCGCCGGGCCATACAAGTTGCCGAAGCAGATTCAGGACGTATGGGATCGGCATCCCCAAGGTGCCCATGGGATCCCCAAACTCGAAGACCGGAAAAAATGGCAGGATGAGAAGGATGCTGCCTCGGGTGTGTTTTACCGGATGATGGTCGAGCATGTGAAAAAAGTCTTGGCAGATCCCAAGCGGGTCTGTCCGGAATACGACGAGAAGGCTGGCTACGAATTGGCCGGCTTTGTCTGGTTTCAGGGATTCAACGACCTCGTCGATGGAACAACTTACCCTGGTGGGAATTATGACGAGTACTCGCGTCTGCTAGCGCACTTCATTCGCGATGTGCGGAAAGACTTGTCCGCTCCGCAGATGCCATTCGTGATCGGCGTGCTGGGAGTCGGAGGCGAGAGTGAAAACGAGGCCTTCCGCAAGGCGATGGCCGCTCCGGCCGACTTGCCGGAATTCAAGGGCAACGTGATTGCTGTTGCGACCGCTCCGTTCTGGGATCATGACATCGCCTCCGCCGAACCCAAGAAGGGCGAATATGACAACATCGTCGGCACGGCACACACGCTGAAAGCAGATGGAACGTTTAACAGCGAGTGGAAATGGGAAAATTACTGGAAGCCGCTGGGCAGTCCTCTGCCAGAGGAACGGATCTGGCGTTTCGCGACGATGGATGCGACCGAAAAAAAGGACAAGCTGGAAAACTACGACGCCAGAAGATTCCGCGACATCACGATGCCAGCCGGACTGGAGAATTGGTACAAACCCGACTTTGATGATCGCCAATGGGCGGCAGGCAAAGCCCCGGTTGGAAAGGGTGTCTGGGATCACAGCGGAATCAAGCTGAATCAATTTCCCGCAGAATGGGGAGCGGGCGAATTTCTGCTGATGCGCACCAAGTTTGAACTTGAGGACCTCAACTTCGATTCATATCGCCTCGCAGTTTTGGCCAGACAAGGATTCCATGTTTATCTGAACGGAGAAAAGATACACACCTACATCTGGTGGCAGGACAAGCCGTTTTACCGTTCCATCGTTCTCGAAGCAGAGCAGGTCAAACATTTGAAGCAGGGGACGAACGTCCTGGCGGTCTATGCGAACGACCAATATGGCCCCGACGCTCCAGAGCATTATGCCGCGACCGATGTGTGGCTTGAGGGGATCACCAAGGCGGACCAAGAGAAACTCGACCTCGCCTTGGAGGAAGTTCTGTCGCCCAAAGACAGAGAGGCTCTCAAAGGCGCCTCCAATGGCGGTTACCACTATTTCGGCAGCGCGAAGATCTTTGCCCAGATGGGCAAGGCATTTGCGGAGGCCTTACTGCCTTTGCAGAAATAAGCGACGAGCGAAGATGTCAGCGCCGGCGTCTCTTCATTCGTTTCAAGCCATCAGTGTTGATTAGTGGTTCACTCTATTTTTCTTGCCTTAGTGCCGATTAGTGGTTCCCCTCCGTCTCGCCTTCCTTGCAGCTACCGTTCCTTTCACAAGTGGCTCGCCAAGGAATCGAACCTTGTCTAACAGTTTCGAAGACTGTCGTGCGAATCCATCACACTCGCAAGCCATTAGCGTTCAGTGTCCATGCCAGGAGTCGAACCTGGTCCTCGACCTTCGCAGAGTCGCGTACTGATCCACTATACTTCACAGACAAATTCCCAGTGGTGCAGGAGGGATTCGAACCTCCAATCGCTTGTTTCTAAGACAAGCCGCTCAGCCGTTGGCGTACCGCACCGAAATGTTTCAGCGACCCATACCGGACTTGAACCGGTGATCTCTGCCGTGACAGGGCGGCGTCCACTCCAGACTTGGCCGATGGGCCGTAAACGTTTGAATTGCGAATGAGCAGCGAACTCAAGCACAACTCGTTAGCAGTCATGCTCCGCTCAAAGCAGATGCACTTGCCCCTCTTCAAGTAGTCCCAGACGGACTCGAACCGACGATCGACTGGATGTAAGCAAGTTGCCTTCGCCGCTGGGCCACGGGACCATCATTTTGATTCCACGCGGAAGACCAGAGACTCGAACCCCGAAGCGCGGAAGCGCCAGCTGTTTTCAAGAAAGCGTCCTCATCCAGCCGGATGTCTTCCTCGTGGTTTGCGTCGCAAAGTGGTTCTTCCAGTGGTAGCCCTGAGAATCGAACTCAGTGCGATCCGCTTATCAGACGGATATGCCGGTGCCATTCTAATTACCGGAAGGAGCTTTCAATTTTGGGAGACTGAATCGCCTGAACACCCACTCTAGCCCCACACCGACCGCGATGCCAACCGAGTAACAGATGAGATCGCTCCCAAGAAAACCGGAGCCAAGCACCAGCCCGCCAAGCGTGGTTTGCCGGATCGAATCGATCCAGGGAGCATGATAAAGCTGGCTGAACTCCACCGCGAAAGCCAAGCCAAGCGAGATCGCTGCCCGGATCGCGATCGCGCTCCGGGCGAGCATCGCACTCACAAGCAGGAATAGCATCAATGCCCACAGCGTATCTCCGGCATACGGGGCAACCGATGTTGGAAGGGCACCTCGGAACTTGCGAGACCCCAGTCCAGCGAGCATGGTCACTAAGCCGGCTGCTGAGTAAAACAATCGTCGAGTCATCATCAGATAGGAGCGCCGAATGTGGGTTACAATAGTCGAAGAAGGAGTGACGTAAGTCGATTCGAAGGAAAGGAATGAGCGTCGCTGCTGGCTTGCGTTACGAACTTCCGGCCTTAACGCGTCCTGAGGTTCTTAAATTGATCGAGCTCCGCTTTATTCGCGTTCAAGTAGAGGACTAGTTTGATATGCAGAAAGTGATCGTCGGCTTACTGGTAGGGCTTCCAGTTGTTCTGTCTCTTTACATTAATCCAATTTTTGCCCAGTCAAAGCTGAGCGAGAATACTTGGCAGTTGGATGATTCCAAACCAGCATCCAAGGGACGTCTAAACCAAGTTGCTTGGTTGAGCGGGACATGGGCGGGTCAGGGGTTGGGTGGTGATTGCGAGGAGTGGTGGGGGCAAGAACGCAGCGGTCAGATGCAGGGCGCATTTCGCTTTGACCTCAATGGCAAATTGTTATTCACTGAGCACTTTGTACTCGCCGAACAGGGCGACAGCCTCGTCTTGAGGCTGAAACACTTTGGCCCCGACTTGAAAGGCTGGGAGGAAAAAGACGAGTGCGTTGAGTTCAAACTGGTCGAGCTCAAGGAGCGCGAAGCCCGTTTCGAGGGGCTCACCTATCGGCTAGTCGCTCCCAATCACCTCGAAGTTTATGTTCTGATTAAAAGTGACACCGGGGAAACTCGCGAAGAGAAATTCGATTTCAAACGGCGCTGAGAGAGCGATAGCCAGACAAAAAGGGGACGGGGGTCAATTCGGGAATTGACCCCCGTCCCCTTTTCTTTGGCCAAACTACTTTTTCTTGTCTAGCCGCGCTCGCCTCACCGCCAGCGCCTCTTTGGCTGCTCCGTACATCGACTCGTATTCCTCTGAATCGGTGACAGCAGCGGGAGGAGGGATAGCTGCTTCCGCTTGCTCGAGTTCTTCACGAGTCAAAAGCGATGCCAAGACAGCGAGCGCCTCGGCCCCCGCATGCTTCGGGGGCGTGTATCGACCCGAGGTTCGCGAATACAACAAGTCGCTGTTTGCCGCAGCCGCCAGAATAGACTGCACGATCCGATCGCGAACCTCCTTGCTAGTTTTGCCAGCCAAAGCGGCAAGCTCGCTATGGACGTGGTCTCCCGACAAAGTCGAAATTTGGTTTATGGTTGCAACCTGAGCGAGCAACCGAAGAGCCACATCATCCAGTAAGGCTTGAGTTTCGACTCTGCCCGCCGCCGCGCGGATCGCTTCCGTTACTAGGCGATTGCACGTCGCTTCCGCGTCCTGAGCCTCGCTATTTGCAGGCATTGGAACACGAACCTTAAGCAACGCGCGAACCAGTTTCTCGAGGTTGTCTTTGCTCTCTTTGGGGAGCGTCATCACGAGCGCGGTAGCCAGCATCGCCCCGCGGCAGCATTGGTTGACATCGTCGGCTCGCACCAGCCAAAGGGTCTCCTCGAAGAGAGCCTCTTCCACCAGCGGGTCAGCGAGCAATTCGGAGCGGGATACCAGCGCTCCCACCGCCCGCACAGACCAGTCGCTGGTCTCAGCATGCGCGCTCCTTAATTTCGGGCGGAGTTCTGTCCACAGCGCCAGCGGCTCGTTCGGCTGAAACAACCCCCGCAAGGCCATCTTTTCGACAGCCAGACAAGCCCAGCTGCTGATATCCGGGTCTTTGTCCTGCAGTGCCCGCATGACAAGCGGTAAATCCTCGCGTGTTGGTTCGATCTGGGAACGTCCAGTTGCAATACCTTTCAGGCGTTCGACTGATTCGAGCGAAAGCGAACCGCTGCTTTCCGTTGTCGGCTTATCGACTGGCTCCTGCGCACACGCAAAGTTCCCGGGCTCTCCCGCTGATACGGCGGATTGCCCATGCCACGATCTAGCTATCAATATGGCGACCAGCAGCATCGCCAATGTCAGGTTGAAAGATCTCTTCATCAGAATAAAAAGGGGGCGGGGGTCAATTCGGGAATAGACCCCCGTCCCCTTTTGCTTGCCCATGCTCGTAAACCTCGACGAGCTGATACGGATTTGAGAGATTTTGATTATCGTAAACCAGAACATGGGGGAGACTCCGGATCGCACGCCTCAGGTTTGCTTGTGTCCGCCTGAATCTTTTTCGTAGCTTATCGTCGGGGATATCGTGACCGCCTTGGCTGACTCGCATTGACACGCGCCGGATTGATTCATCAGAGTTGTCCAAGCGAATAAAGACCAGAGCTACGGTATAACCCAATTCTGAGTAAGAGGCGAGCTGTTCTACTTTCTCACCAATCGGATCGGAAAGCACGGTTTCGAAGATAAAGCTCTCTCGCTGAGCAATGAGAACTTTACGGAGCGCTCCTGACAATTCAGCAGCGTCGTAGGCCGGGATGCCCAGCGACAAAGCCAATTCGTCCGCTTTGATGAATCGTAAGCCTGAGGCTGAGAGGAAGCTTTCGTAGAAAGTAGACTTTCCTGCCCCATCCGGCCCAGCCAAGGCAACCACGATAGGACGTTGGTTGAGAAACCGAAAAAGCGGATTCAAGGTCAATCCTCGAGAACCTGGAAATCGCGCCCAATGAATCGACCAATCGTCTCGCTCCCATCTTCTTCAATTCGACAAACGAGTTCGGGCTGGTCGGGCACCGACTTGTAGTGTGGATAGGGGCGCTTGTTCAGTGTGGCTTCGAGCTGCTTTCGTCCCTTGGCGGTTTCCACTTCAGACATTAGCTGAGATAGTGGCCGGTCTCCACCAGCCATCTGCAGAGCCAGAGCGCGATCGCCTCGCAGCAGGGGTTCAATCGACTTTCCCAGCGTTGCCCAGAATTCGATTTGGCCCGCGATGCTTCGCTGTGAAAACGCCACGACAGCCCGCGCATCGTCGACGAGTTCATCGGAAAGTTTGACTGGCTGGCCCATAAGAAGTCTCCTCACCTCAGTGGTAGCATTTTGCTACCCGCTTGGCAAGTGAAAAACGGGGACGGGGGTTCGGAACCCTGATTGACGGCTTGCCCCCAACCGCCCGCCTTCCCGTTCTTCGTCAGCCGGGTCTTCGCGCCAGCCCCCGGTTCGGCAGTTGGCAGACGCATCGTCTACTTTCGCTTCGCCTCGCCTGCGCCAAAGCCCGGCGGCTTTGGGCTCCGGCTACGGGCTAAACGAAAAACCGAAGACAGCCACTGGCAATTCTCTTGCTCGGCTGGGTCTTCCGCGCCAGCCCCGGGTCAATTCGTGATCCAGGCCGAGCTAATTCTTTAGCAGTTCGACCATCGCCTGGCCCATTGCTTCTCCGACATCCATGTAGACTTCGGCCTTGCCTCCGTAATGGCCGTTGCCGCTGCCGCCTTGGGCCATTGGGTTGGTGTAGACCGTCGCAACGTTGCCCTTGAACTCCGGATACTTGCCGCTGTTGCCGTCGACCGCGAGCTGGGCATCGAGCACCAAGCCGCCGTTGCCGCCGCCGCCCTTGGTCGCCTCGCCGAGCGTCGCCAGCACAAACTTCGCATTGGGTGCATTGAACTCGGTCCGCAGCTGTTTGATAAAGTGGACTAAATTCTGCTCGTAGCGGCTGGCGTGTCCCGGGTTGCCACAGTCCTTTTCTCCTTGCCAGAAAAAGAAGCCGGCGACCTCATAGCCCTTCGCCCCCGGGTAGTATTTATCCAATTCGGCTAGTACTTGTTTGGCCTTGGCGATATCCGAGTCGTATTGCTTGCCCGCGTACCAGTCGATCGGCTTGCCCTCTTTATCCAGCCACGGTCCAGGCTCTGTTGCCGTTCCCTTGGCTGGGTCGAGTTCCCAAGACTCGGGGCGATCTTTGTAGCCGGCGTAGACCAACCGTTTCTCATTTCCCTGCTTGTCCTTGGTTGTGAACTCGTACCGCTCACTGCCTGGCGGAAGCAGGTCCCAGCCGAGGCTGCGGTTGCCAATGCAGCTTTTGAGCAACATCACAGGGGCGTCGACCGCGTTGCCGAGCGGCTGTGCAATCCCGAACTCGGGGCCGATCGTCTTGCAGGTTTTGACGGTCAGTGGCTCGTTATTGAATTGCTGCATCCCCCCGCCTCGGCCGTCCATCACGCGGACATAGCGGACATCGTCGCGCTCGGACCACTCGCCGGCCTCGTTGAGCAGGTACGGGTATTTCTTCTTGACTTTGACTACATGCTCCAGGGAGCTTTCATCGCCCGTGATTTTTCCCAAGCCGACCATGTTTGATTGGCCGAGCAGGATGAATACTTGAACCGGTTTGGTCGTATCGGCTTGCTGCGGAAACGTTGTTTGAGCTGACAAAAGGTTTGAGACGAAAAGCAGTAAGCTGAAGCAAAGAGATCGAGTCATGCGATTGGTCTCCGGAAAGGTTTTCCGTTTTATCTTACTGCCCAGGCCACTTACGGTGGGGCTGAGCCCCAGAGCCTCGCGATTTGCCCGGGTAGTTGACATTTGACCATTACATGTAAAATAAGGGGCTGTTGGTTGCTGCAGATCGGTTTTGAAATGCGGGGACGCAGGACGGAGCTGAGCCAATTCAGCTTCGAAATCGCAGCAAGGGAGAACAGGGACTTGCCAGCTTGAGCCAGTAGTGGCTGGCTCAAAACGGTTGTCGTGGAGCAATGCTCGGCGGCAAGAAATTTTTCCCGAGATGCCTTCGAGGAGTCCCTGTGATGTCTGTTAATGTACTGACTGATGAATCTGTCTTGCTCGCTGAATCCATGACGATTGAAAAGCTCAACACGGAGCAACCTTCGGAAGACCAAAAGTCTTCAGCAGACCCGAGGCTTTCCGCTGCCCTCCGCAAATATTGGGGCTTTGCGGATTTTCTCCCGCTGCAAGCTGAAGCGGTGGCCGCCGATCTGGATGGGCGCGATTCGCTGGTCGTGCTACCGACCGGTGGCGGCAAGTCGCTCTGTTACCAATTGCCAGCGGTCGTCAGTTCGGGCTGGACGCTGGTCATCTCGCCGCTGCTGTCGCTGATGAAAGACCAGGTCGACCGGCTCAGGCGACTGGGGATTCCTGCCGCCGCGCTGAACAGCGCCACTTCGGGGCCGGAGCGAAGCGCGGCGCTGCGCGATTTGCGAGCTGGAACGCTCAAGCTGCTCTATGTCGCACCGGAGCGGGTGCTCGGCGAGCTGGGGCGGGAGTTTCTGCGCTCCAATCCCCCGCGCAGTCTGATCGTCGATGAAGCGCACTGCATCAGTGCCTGGGGCCATGACTTTCGGCCCGAGTACCGCGGGCTGAAGCAACTCCGCGACGCTTTTCCTCAAGCTGCCTGGCATGCGTTTACGGCAACGGCAACTCTTGAAGTCAGGCAGGATATTTGCCAGCAGCTTGGTCTGCACGAGCCGCAGTTGCTGGTCGGCAGTTTCTTTCGCCCCAATCTGCAGTATCACGTTCTGCCCCGCGAAGGAGGCTGGACGGAGCTCTGCCGGATCATGGATCGGCATCGCAACTCGGCCGGCATCATCTACGCCATTTCGCGAAAGAAAGTCGAACAGCTCAGCAATCACCTGAACGGCCTGGGATATCGCACCTTGCCGTATCACGCAGGGATGAGCGATCTCGATCGGGCCGCGGCCCAAGAGGCTTTGTTGCACGACCGGATCGAGGCGCTGGTTGCCACGGTCGCCTTTGGAATGGGAATTGACAAGCCGAACGTGCGGTATGTGATCCACGCTGAGCTGCCGCGATCGCTGGAAAATTATCAGCAGGAAAGCGGACGGGCTGGTCGCGATGGCCTGCCCGCCGAATGCTGGCTGTTGCATTCGGCTCAAGACGCCATTGTCTGGCGAAAAATTCTCGAGCAGAGCTCGAGCGAAGTCCGCGCTCAGGCCGAGCAGGGGCTGGACCGGATTCAATCTTATTGCAGCGGCATGGTCTGTCGGCACCGGCAACTGGTTGGGCACTTCGGTCAGGACTTGCCCGGTTCGGTCGCGGCGAACTGCGGTGCCTGCGATGTTTGCCTGGGCAGCGTGCCGATGCTCGACGACGCGCTGACAACCGCGCAGAAGATTCTCTCATGTGTGATTCGCGTCGGCGAGCGTTTCGGAGCGGAGCATGTGGCCAAGGTCTTGATGGGCAGCAGCGAAGCGCGGTTGGGTCAGCTGGGGCATGATCGCCTCAGCACCTACGGGCTGCTGAAAGAGTTCTCGCGGACCCAGATTCGGGACTGGATTGAGCAGCTCGTTTCGCAGCGACTGCTGGAGCGAATGGGAGAATACTTCGTCTTGCAAGTGACGCCTCAGGGGCGAGCAATCCTGAAAGGGCAGGGGACCGTCCAGCTGGGAATTCGCCGCGCCAGCGCGGTGGGCGAAGGGGCGGGGACGCGCGCCAAGGTATCGCCGGCGGAATTGCTGCAGGGGGTCGATTTAGAGCTGTTTCAAATCCTCTCCCAGTGGCGAAGAAAGACTGCCGATGCAGCGGCCGCCCCGGCTTTTGCTATCTTCGGCGACCGGACGCTGATCGACTTGGCTCAGCGCCGGCCAGCCGATGAAACCAACTTGCGGCTCGTTTACGGGGTCGGAGCTCAGAAGGTGGCGGACTACGGGGCTGTGGTGCTGGAAGTGGTCGACAAGTTTTGTCGAGAACGACAGTTGGAGCGAAACTGCCAGTCCGCCGCTTTGTCGGCGCCAGCCAATCCTCGCCCTCAGATCAACGACTCCGCGCGGCTCGCTTGGCCCCATTTTGAGCAAGGAAAATCGTGCGCGGAGGTGGCCCGGCTCCTGAATCGCGCCGTCTCGACCGTGGAAGGCTACCTGAGTTCCTATTTGACTGAGAGCCGAGTGACTGACTCCAGCCCTTGGGTAAGTGCTGAGGCTGCGGCAGTGATTGAGCAGGCAATCGAGCAACTTGGCGACGAACGGCTGAAGCCAATTTTCGAACAGCTCGAGGGCCAGCAACCCTATTCCGCCATTCGCGTTGTCGTTACCTGCCGCCGCAATC